>Ga0210383_10000139_pt1 | contig 74785 bp, 116 predicted proteins | sample IncBWC14OmetaG_FD_160072 | JGI IMG/M metagenome (GOLD analysis project Ga0210383, IMG submission 160072) | Forest soil microbial communities from Barre Woods Harvard Forest LTER site, Petersham, Massachusetts, United States - Inc-BW-C-14-O ...
GACGCTCCGGCCGTGGAGCTGTTGGGCAGGATGTCGGATGTAGCGTTGAAGATCGAGATGATGCGGCGGAAAGGATAGGCGACCGTCGCGATGCTTTCAAAGAACGTGACCGCAGCGAGCGTTCCCTGGTCGGGAATCGCCAGCTCGGTTGTCCGAAGCTGCACGTAGGGAGTCATTCCGACCGCGAGGTCGAGCTCGCTCCCGAACGCCGGGCAGTTCAGTGTAGTAAAGTTGGACTGGAAAACAGCGCTCGCAAATGCGTCGCCACCCGCGCCGAGATTGCCATTGACGAAGAGAGCGACCGCCGTGAGCGACGTGGGATCTCTTCCAAGCGACCATCCCACGTTAGGAGTGCCCGAGTTCAAGTACCCATGCACGGTCCCGTTGACATCGAAAAGGACCGCGCCGTCCTGCGCCTGCACCACGGTCGCTGCTTGGGAGCCCGTTCCAGGGCCCGCATGGACGTCTTGCGTGAGCTGCGTGATACCACTCGGTGCAGGAGCGGCCCACGTCGCGACGCCGCCCGTGGTCGTGAGCACCTGCGTGTTGGCCCCCGGTTCGATGTTCGCGACCGAAAGCTGTCCCGTGACGGAACTCGCGTTTGCGAGATTCACGGGCCCGTACGCCAGCGCGCCTCCCGATACCTGGAGCAGGTTACCGTTCGCGCCGACCGCGCTGAGGCCCGTGCCCCCGTTGGCGATCCCCAAGACCCCCGAGACCGAAGCGGGGTTCGCCAAGTTGAGCGCAGCGTATACGAGAGCCGCTGCACCAGAGACCTGAAGCAGGTTGCCCGGCGTGAGGGCGCCGGCTGCGGGCACGGTCGCGCCGTTGACGCGCACGACGGTCGACGAGACCGCTCCGGAACCAGGGCCCGCAAGGACATCCCCGGTGAGCTGCGTGATCCCGCCGCCCCCGCCTCCCGACTTCGAGGCGCGTAAGAGCGCCTCGTCAGCGACCGAGCGCGTAATGGCCAAGTAAGTGCGCGGGCTCATGCGGCCTTACGTCTCACTATCCATGGTCGGTCACCCATCTCATCGAGCATGCACTTGAAGCAAAATGTGATGCCACCGTACTTTGGATTATAAAACTCGGTACCGAAGTCCGTCCCGCACGAAGGACAGTGTCCATTCCCAGATGTGCCTTTGAAGCCTTCTAGGTCCGCTGGTCCGAACGTCGTGTGTGTACCGCCACTGCCAAGCCATGTGCCTGCGCCAGCTACGGAATACAATGTACCTCCTCCGACCGGATTCGATCCTGGTGTCACTGATGCGTTGGTAACTCCAATCACTCCCGTTCCTCCCCCGAATGTCGCTACATTTGATCCGAGGAGTACAATCCCGTTAGAGTTGCCATATAGAATGGCATTGGCATCGCCCTGAAAAAGCGCAATGGCCGCAGATGGTGGAGTGTTGAAGTATGTGTACGTCGATCCGTCAGTGATGATTGCAGCCTCTGCATTCAGTGTCGACGAATTGAGCCACAGGTTGTGCTGTCCCAACGCATCGAGACCAATGCGTCCGATCTGCGTTCCGGCACGAGACACGACTAGTCCTGCCTCTGTGCCAGTACCCGAAGGAAGGCCGAGCGCGACGAACACGTTTCCTGGTGTTCCGTTTACATTCGCGCCCGCACCAGGTTCCAGCTTCACGTCTCCGCCGACGAGATTGACGGTCGCGGTCGCAAAGGCTGACTGTCCAACTATCTCCAATGGAATCGTAGCGACATCCGCCGTCTGCGGATCGATGAGGACCCGAGACGATAGTGAAGTCACGCCGAAGTGAATCGCCGGATTCGATGGGTCCGGCGGTTGTGTCTGAATGTCGAAATAAATCGAAGCCGAAGCTGCCGCTCCATCTCCCATGTAAATGACCAGGGGGGTCAAGTACATCATCAGATAATCGTCTTGCGTAAGTAAACCTATCGCTCCCAATGGGGGGGCGTTCAAATACGTGTACGGGGGGCCACTTACCGGAGTTGGGTTTGTGATCAGCGCGGCATAGATATGGGTGGTACCCAGCATCCCTTTGCCTAGCCAGAGATCGGTCTGCCCAATGTCGTCTACGCCGATAATTGCAAGCGGGTCAGGCCCTCGATGCACTTGAAACGAGGCTTCCACACCAGTGCCGGACGGAGCTGCCAGTTGAACGATTGCACTCCCGTTTGTAGCGTTTGCGTCTGTACTAGTTTGCGGACGCCAGGTTGAATTGGTGGCTGTTGCGGCCGTGGTGGGCGCTTGCGTCAAGAGCATTACCGATGAAGCGGACCAGGTCATCGTTCCGCCAGAACCAAACAGGTACTCGCCATTTCTGGCTGCCACAACCGTAGCTGGTTGGCTTCCTACTCCGGGACCGGCTAGCACGTCGCCGGTAAGCTGATTGATCCCCTCACCTCCCTCAGCCTGACGAGCGCGTAGGAGCGCCTCGTCGGCGATGCGACGTGTCTCGGTAAGGGTGAAGTGGGGGCTCATGAGCTAGTAGACCGCGACTTTGCGCGCGACTCCGTTGACGGTCACCGAGACGTACTGCGCCGGGGTCGCGGGGAGCGCAGCGGCCCCTCCCGCCGCCGGAGCGACCGTTGACTGCGTGACGCCCTCGATGTCGAGCACGGGCCCTTGCAGCACGAGACCTGTCGAGTTCACGGGGTCTCCCACGAGAACCTGATTCAGCGCGTTCGTCGTGAGCACGCCGATGTCTGCTGTGTTGCCGGCGTTTCGAGCTGCAACGATCATCGAGTTGTTGGCGACGTTGAGCTGCGCGCTCGTAGCCACGGGATTCACCGATGTCTGCATCGAGATTTTCGATCGAACCGGAAGAACTCCGGCAGCGCCGGACGCAGCCACCACCGTTGCCGCCTGGCTTCCTGCCCCCGGTCCCGCGAGCACGTCGCCCGTGAGCTGCGTGATGCCATCGGCTCCCTCGGCCTGCCTGGAGCGCAGAAGAGCTTCGTCCGCGAGAACCTTGATCTGTGCGTTGGCGTTGTGTGCGTTCCTACTCATGACTTCTCCCTTTAGTGTCCTGGTGAGACGCCATGCATGATGGCGTAGATGATGATGCCCGTGAGTACAGCCGCGATGATATGGCTCAGGATCTTGGGTCCGAACTCCGCGAGGATACCCTTGGGCTTGCTCTTCTCTTCCTCGAGCTTTTCCTTGAGCCGAGCGCTTTCTCGCTCCTGAAGCTTGAGTTCCATCTCGGCCTTGAGCTTCTCGATGTCCCAGCTTCCCGAATCCGTGGTCGGGAAGAAACGTTCCTGCTTCTGCTCGACGATAGTGACCCGTGCCTTGAGGCCTCGAATCTCGTCATGGACGAATGACTTCAGGCCCGAGATTTCGCGCACGATCGTATCGGTCATCTGCTCGAAGCGCTTCTCGAGCGCAGGCCGACGTCGTCGATCGTCCTCTTGGGTCTCGAGGTACTCCTCGAGCTTCCGATCCAGTTCTGCTCGCGTGAGGCGGGGAGGGGGAGGAGATGAGGCCATCGGAAATTCCCAGGAGAGCGCAGCAGCCATTACCTCTTCGCTCCCCTCTTCGGTCCCTTCTTTTGGCGCATGTGCACGAGGTAGGCAAATCCCCCGACTCCGATGAGCGTGGCCCCCACGCCGAGCGCGAGAAGCACCGGATCGGTCGTGGGAGCCGTGGGCGGCGCGGGCGGGACGACAGGAACCTGTCCGCCGCCCTGCTGCACCGTCACACCCTGCGCTGTGTACGAGCCCGGGACCTGCAAATCGCCCGAGCCGGGCTCGGGGACGCCATCCGTAGTGGTACCCACAGCGTTGAGCTGCGTCTGACCCGCGCTCGCGGTCGTGATCGTGGGAGGCGTGTACGTGTTCGAGCCGGGATCCGGACCGCCCGAGCTCGCCTGACCTACGCCTGTGACGCTCCCGTAAAACGCGCAGACCGAGACCTGACATGTGCCGCCCGACGCCGCGAGCCGGAAGTAGCCCAGGCTTGACTGGTAGTAGACCGTGCTCGTCTGGTTCGAGCGCGCGAGCGCAAGCGCTTGCTGCGCGACGTCCGCTGGCCAGTCACTGGGTGGCTGCGAACCGGACGTGATCTCTCCGAGAGGCGTCCATGCGCAGCTCGCAACGACCGCGTACGCGACCGGCCACCATCCGTTCCATCCGTCCCAGCCCCAGCCCCACCATCCCCAACCTCCGCCGACGAGGTTGTGCCGCGAACCGCCATGTCCGTGACCCCCGTGACCAGGTCCCCCATGGCCATGTCCAGACGGGGGCGGATGTCCTCCGCCTCCACCCGCGCCGCCCCCGTGTCCCCCTCCGCCGTGAGGCCCGGGACCGGGCGCGCCTCCTCCGCCTCCTACGTGATGCGGCGCTCCGCCGTGCGCGCCCGGACTCGGGGGCGGACTTCCTCCCCACGGTGGGCTTCCCGCTTGCTGGAACCCTCCCCCTCCTCCAGGACCGGGACTCGGCCCCTTCGACTGACCGTGTCCTCCGCCGGAAGGTCCCTTGTGACCGGGAGCGAAACCGGCCGAGCTGAAACTACCTCCGCCGCCCGCGTGGCCTCCCCCTCCACCTCCTCCATGGCTGCCGCCTCCGCCTCCTCCGCCTCGTCCGACGCCTACGGTCGAGTGGACCCAAGACAGCGGCAGGTACAGGCGCTCACCGGGATACAAGCTCGCGAACGTGCGCACGCCTTGGATCAGAACCTGATCCTTGCCTGGATTCGCCGCGATGAGCTCGGCGAGCCTGTACGGATTGGCGGTGAACCTCTGCGCGATGAGCATCGGGGTGTCCCCGGGCTGCACCGTGTAGATTTGTGCCGCGATGGGAGGAGTGGGCCAGGTCATGGTTTCTTACCTGCGTCCCCTCTAGCGCCTTCGGCGCCGTCGCGCGCGCGACCTGTGGTGGCCGAAGTGATGCGTGGTCCGGTGACCGCCGCCCTTCATCTTGTGCCGGTGCGCGACGAGCGCGACCGCGCCCACACCCGCGACGAGCGCGAGCCCGCCGATAATCATCGGCAGATTGTTCTGGATGGTCGACGTGAGCGAAGAACTCGTCGTGCCGGAGCTTGACCCTCCGCCTCCGCCGCCTCCGCCTCCGCCGCCTCCTGAGCTGGGCTGATTCTCCGTGGAGGTGCCCACCGCGTTGAGCTGCGTCTGGCCGCCGCTCACGCTCTGAAGGCCCTGGTTGTCCGTGTTCCCTCCGTCGAGGGTACTCCCCGACGGGTCGAGCTGGCCGACGTCTTCTTGGCCCAGGCCGCGCCCCCATCTCTGTCCTGCGTAGGAAGGCGTGAAAGGAAATGCTCGATCGACACTCATGATTGGCCTCTTATCTCCTGATGACATGGGCGAGGCCGTAGCCCGCCGCGACACTGATGCCCAGAACTGCAAACGCCATGGCCCATCCTTGCCAGTTCACGCTGGAACTCGAGCTTGTGCTCGTCTGGCCAAAGCCTTGGACAGCGAAATCTTTCTGCGCCCTCGTAAGCCCCACGCCCTGGCAAGAGCCGCAGTAGCCGCGCTGTGCGAAGATTTCCGCCTGCGGGATCGCATAGTCCGGCATCCCCGGCTCTTGCAGAGGGATCTGGGCATGCGGAAGACCGCCTCCCATGTGTCCCGTCATCGGCAGGACCACCGGTCCCACGTACGTCTCGGGGAAGTAGATGGGCCCACCCGCGGCGTCATAGTCCGTGTAGGGCTTTTGATCCGTGAAGACCGCGCCCATTTCTTGGTACTCGGAGCAGCAGGGCAAGCCCTCTTCGCAGTTGCCGCAGCAGTCTGTTCCAGAGCCTGAGCTCATGACGTCCGACCTCCTTTGCCACAAGCTTCGTAGTCGCTCGTGTCGTCTGCGGGACGCTCGAGCGAGGGATCGTTCGTCCGCGTGCCCTGACGCACGATCCGGTCCGCGTCGCTGGGGCGCCGGTACGTCTTCTCTTTCTCGCCGACCCAATCCTCCATCTCGAAGATGAGCGAACCGGCGATGCGAATGTACGTCGAGTTCGGGAACGTCTGCACGAACGAGTCTTCGCGCGTGACACCCAGCGTCGTACTGAAAGGCGAGATCGTCGCCGGGGGCGGCTGAAGTCGCGTCGAGGGGTTAGTCTGCTGGACGCTCGCGTAGAACGCGATATTGCAGGGACCTTCGATCAGAGCATCGCACGACGAAGGAATGTCCCACTCGCTCGTGCGAAGATCGTTCATACGTCCCAGTTCTGGCGAGAGAATGTTGCCCGGGAAGTCGCCACCCCACGGGGGCGTAATGACTCCGGTACCCTCGTCGATGGTCTCGAAGAGCTGCGCGGGCGTCGTGCTCCACCGGAACTTCACGGGAGTCACGACGGTCGGCGACTGCGTGAAGTAGCCGTCCTGCACGTTGCCGATGATGGTCGGATCGACGATGCGCCGGATACCCCAGAGCACGTTTCCGTCCGTGAACTTCCAGAACGCCGAGCTTACAGGCGTCTCGAGCGGGTAGGTCGCGCCGCTCAGGAGCATCACGGTGCTCCCCGGATGGAGCGCGCCCGTTCCGCCCGCGGCGCCCGTGAGGGACGTCGGAGTGATCCCAGCGAACGTGACGGTCTGCGGACCGTTCGCGCTCACGATGATGGCCGTTCCCCCTCCGGCAGGGAATCCCGTGGTCGACACGACATCGATGGTCGCCGCCGGCAGGTTTGCCGTGTCGGTGACCTGAGTGGTCGGACCCGAGGGGAGGTTCGAGCCGATGGTAAGAAGCTGGCGGAAGCCGATCAGCCTGGCGCGCTGATGGACGTTGAACTGCTTCTGGCAGAGCATGTACATCTGCCGAAGCCGAGGACTCGTGCTCGGATGAGTCCCGTTGGGCCCGATGAACAGGCCGATGTCGTTCGCCGTGCCAATCGGATCCGAACCAACGAGCTGTAGGTTCGGGTTGTATCCGACAGTGACGACTTCAATTCGACGACCACGCAAGGGGAGCGCCTCCTCTCGCGCTTAGGGACACTCCACGGCTCGAGGCAGCCAGAAGCCCATCTCGCGGAGCTTGCGCGCCGCAGTGTCCACGGAGATTTCATCGACCGTGTGGTCCAGGAACTGCCAACCGTTGAAGGTGAGCACTACGTTGTAGGGAGGTCCGTTCTCTTCGCCGAGGCCCGAAACGATTCCGGCCACGAGCTCGAACTCGACCTCGATGTTCTGCTGCTTGAAGAGCGGCCAGCCGCGCTGCCAGCGCGACGCGAGTATGTTGACGAAGTTGTTGAGCGGCGTGAACTGGGGCGAGACCAGGTACCTCGGTCCGCTGTGCACCGTAAGCCGGACGCCGATGCCCGGGTTCTGGCGAAGATACGCCATGAACTCCGAGACGAGAATCTGTCCCTGGAAGACGTTGGGGAGCGAAATGTCGAACGTGATGTTGTCGATCCAGGTTCTTTGGGCGATGGTCGTATCGAGCCCTGCCTGGATGGGAATCTGATTGAGCGCGAAGCTCGAGAAGCTGCCGGATGCGTTGATGGAGATGGGGATGCGCGGCACGCCCATCACGAGCCCGTAGGCCGCGATGGGATCGAGCATCGCGATCTCTTCGATCCACTGGGCCTTCGGCTCCATGCCGAACCCGCGAATCTTCTCGCCTTCACCCGGTTCTCTGCCGAGACCGCGCGGGTACTCCTTCACGGACATCTCGGAGAAGTCTTTCAGGGTCGGCATCGCTCACTCACCTCACGCAAGAAGCACGAAACAAGACAGCCTCCGTGCGCCTCTCCCATCCCTATCCTGCTGTGACGCAGGACGCGAGATGAGAGAGGGCAAAGAGGCGCGTGATCAGCCGGCGAAGCTGGTTGCGTTGTAGGTCTGCGGAAGCGCCGCGAGACCCGCCGGGATCAGGTTGGACTTGATGTACTGGAGCCAGGGGCCCCAGACCTCGAAGCCCTTGATCAGGATGGCGAGCTGGAGCGCGCCACCCTTGTAGAGGACGCGGTCCGTCTGCACCTGCTGGGACGCGATGACCGGCGTGGCGTCGAGCGTGAGCTCGTCGAACGTGGTCCCCGCGACCGGCGTGACGGTCGTGCCGCTCGTGGTCGGTCCGATCGGCATGAGGGTGTGGGTCGTCCCGTGTCCGTTGTCGTTGTTCGACAGGAACTGCTGCATGAGCGCCTGATGGTAGGCGTCCTGGACGATCAGGATCATCCCGATCGGGATGCCCTTCTCGAGAAGGACCGGCTTCGGGAGCTTCCGGAACGGATGCGCCATTCCGGTCATGCCCTGCGCTCGGAGACCGCCCCACGTGACGTCGATGAGGTCGTACGCGCGGGTCGGGTGGAAGACGCCGACGTTGGCGCCGCCCGGCCCGAGCGTGGTCACGGAGCCCACTCGCTGCGCGTTGATGGAGAGGAACGCACCCGGATCACCGATGCCCGGATCCTGGTACTTGATGTTCGCCCGGTCGACGAAGCGCTGGAACGCCTCCTGGCTGGAACCCGCAGCGACCGCCTCGGCGTAGGAGCCGAAGTAGGCCACGTCCGCGCACAGCTCTTTGATGAGCTGGTAGCGCTGCTGCATGATCCACTGGAACTGGTACGCGTTCATGAGGTGCCAGAGCGCGTTCTGCGCATCGACACCCCACTCGAGGATCGCCGGGGTCATCGTGGCGGCCGGCGTGGCTCCCGCGAGAGACGGACCAAGCGCCCCGTTGAGGACGTCGTTGTGCGTGAACGCGTCCGGAGAGACCGGAACCGCGTCCGGCGCGGGCGCCGGGGTCACGTAGTTGCCGATCTGCGATCCCTGCTGCGGCTCGGCAAACCCGTGGATGCCGAAGCCGATGGCCAGCATGTCGACCTGGAGAAGGCCGTTGATGATGAAGCTCGAGTCGACGTCCGTGACCCCGGGGACAGCCTTGGGGTTCTGGAGGATGTCGATCTCGTCACCGAACGTGCCCGGGATCGCGCTCTGCGGAACCGGTAGATCGATCGTCCAGGTGACGTACTCGATGACCGGGACCTGCGTGAATCCGCAGTTGATGAGAGCCTGCGCGGCCGTGGTCTGGTTCTGACCGACGCCCACGATCGCCTCGGGACCCATCCCGAGTCCGATCATCCGGGCGAGGCCCTTGTCTACGCTCTTCGACTTGGAACTCATTTCTCTCTCTCCTTAGGCCATGGAGGGTAAATCCACACCATCGCCTGTCGCTTCTCTTGTGGAACTCCTGAACTCGAACTCTTTGAACCCGAACCCGAACCTCAGTCCTCGGGGAACACCGCGTAGTTGCCCATGGGCATCCCCGCGAGGCCGGGGCTCTGAGCGACACGCCGCGCCGTATCGAACGTCGCAGCGAGACCGCCCGCCATGGAAGTGCACGGCCCGCATCCGGGTCCCGCGCTCGCGGGATTGCCCGCGTGCCCCGCGGCCGCGCCGGCCACCGTGGGAGTCGCGACGACTTGGCCCGTGTTGGTCATGATGCCGGGCTGTCCCGACGTCAGGTTCTCGGGATCCGGAACGGTGGCCACCATCGACGGCGGAGCCGTCCCTGGAGGCGCAGCGTTCGGGTTCCCTGGGACCATGGGAACCATGGTCGTGGGGACTGCCATCAGCCCCTGCCGCGCCAGAATGTTCTGGAGCGATGGGCTGATGGTCTGCTGTGTGAACCGAGTGCGCTGTCCCGCGGGGACGAACGACGACGCTGTGGCCTGACCCACACCTGCTTGGCGAACGGGTCCGCGACCCACGCCGCGCGGCAGACCCGCGATACCGGTCGTGGACGTCGTGGTCGTGGTCGTGGCAGTCGCAGTCCCTGCCGCCGCGGTCGCGGCAGCTTGTGCCTCGATCTCGGCGAGGTAGAGCTGCTGCCCGGTGACGGTGTTGGCCAGCATCTTGGCCACGAACCCCTTGCCCAGAGAGCCGAGCCACGCAAGGCCCGCGCCGAGCATCAGGCCCTGCATCGACGCACGACCCATGGGCGATTCCATGTAGCCCTGCGCGACACCGGGAATGAGCGCGACGGCGAACTGCGCAGCCGAGGCCTTCAGGCTCGGGAAAGCGAGAGTCGCGACGTCGTTCGGAACCACGGCGCCCGTGGGCGTCGAGGCCGAGCCGAGCATGCCGACCGAGCCAGGAGCGGTCGCCCCCGTCGTGGTCGTGTCCATGTACCGACCCACGAAGTCGCCGAGCAGGTAGCCCAGAAGACCCGTGAAGCCGGCCAAGGCGAGCTCGCTACCCGAGAGCGGGTTCGCGAGCGCGTACTCGCTCACGCCGGGCAGTGACAACTGCCGCGACTCGTGACGCCGATGCGACCGTCGCCGATGCGACCGGCGCTTGCGCGAATGTCCGCGTCGACGAGACGACCGACGACGCCGGCTGCCGCCCGCACCCACGCTCACGCGGATGTTGGTCGGAGCGTACGACCCGCCACGACGACGCACGGCCGCCGGGACGATGGCCGTGATGCGCCGACGCGAGCTTCTCCGGCGCGGAGCCGCATGCGAGCGCGTCCTGCGACGGCGCCGACGCGTATGACCGAAGTTCTTCCGGGCCTGCGCGCGGCGGCGCGCGCGGAGACGCCTCTTGCGGTTCACGCCCTTGCGCGCGGCGCGAACGTGGCCACGATGGTCTCCGGGCCACGGGTTGCGACGACGACGCGCACTTCGTCGGCGACGGCGACGCACGGGATTGGCCTTGGCGACCACGTCGCGAGCGCGGGCCCGGCGCCTTCGGCGTCGGGGCGTCTCGCGCGCCTTGATGAAGTGCCCCTTGCTGTCCCGGGGGCGCCGCTTGGCTGCCCTTGACCTTCGCCGCGACTTCGCCATGTCACCGTTCTCCTTCGGATAGTCCTTGAATCGACCTGATGCCTTCGCGCGCTTCCAAGCGACTCCAGCGCAGTACCGCTTTTTCCGTTTGCCCCTGAAGCGTTGGGCTGTCCCCGAGACGATACAGCTTGAGTAGGAACCGTACAAGGTTTTGGACAGCTCCCTACGTCGTCGATAGCCCTTTCTGACCGGGATCGGATTACGAACTATCTTCTTTTTCCGATGCTTCGTAGTACGTCGTTTGTATTGCGCGGCTGGCTCCGGAGACGCTCGAAAGGCCCGCATTCTGGCCACGTAATCGTCTCCGAGCCTCTTGGCCACGAGGAGAGCCTACGACGCGAAGAGCGTACGTGGCAAACCGGCCACCGAGTTTCTTGACGTTGTTGATAATTACAGTTAGCAACAAATTATGAAATCTAAACGTGGTCGAAAAACCCTCGGAACGGACACGGCTCTCTCCTGCGTGATTGGGCTTCGGCTCACGCGGCCCCAGCAGATGCTCCTCGACAAGCTCATCGAGGACGAGCGAGATCACCATCCCGAGGCTCGCGTCACTCCCAACGAGTTCATTCGAAACCTCATCGTCGACACGGCATCGTCCAAGGGACTGCGCCTCGTTCGCGACGGGGGCAGGCTCATCGTCCGTCACGATGTCCGAGGGGGGCAGGAACCGTGAGCGTACCCGTCGACGGCGAAAAGATTTGCCCTCGATGCCGGGAGACGAGGCCGGCGGCCGACTTCATGAAAGCCGGCGCTCGCTGCCTCGAGTGCTCGTCGTGTCGAAAGAAGCAGGTCGACGCGGAATTTCTAGAGTGGCAGCGGGAGTACGAAAAGAAGGGAGCCTACATGAGGCCCCAAGACCCGGACGGACGCATGCCAAGTCGGTGGCTGCCACCAAAACGACGCAAATGTCGAAAGTGTGGGGAGATCAAGCCATTCGCCGAGTACGTCTCCAAGAGCGGGCGGTCGTATCTGCGAGAGTGCAAGGAACGAGACTTTTCGGCCTCGCTAGACCGGCTCGACCCGTCTCTCGGATACGTCAAGGGCAACGTGAACATCATCTCCTGGCGCGCGAACCGCCTCAAGAGCGACGCCACTCCCGACGAACTCGAGGCTGTCGCTGCTTGGATGCGAAAAACTCAACAGAAAGCGCAGCAAGAGCGGCAAGATCGGCCACACATAGCCCCTATCGTCAACGAGACATCCCCCTCCCAACGATAGCTTATAGAAGCGCCCGGCTCGCGAAAGCGTGAGGGGCCGCCCCTTGAACGGATGGAAGAAGCCGCCCGGAGCACGCTTGCCTCGGCGCTTGTAGAAAATCTTCACGACCTTCGCGACTTGCTCCCATCCCTCACGAGGGATCTCCGGGATGATCGCGAGCTTCATCGGATGATTGCTTCCCAAGTATCTGCGGTTCGACAGGTTCGCATCGACCGGGCGATTCGTCTTCTTCCATGGTCCGTAGAAGACGGTGCACTTGGGCAAGTCTCGTCCCGACGGATCATGGAACTGTCCGTACGCCGCCGGGAGAGAGATTACCTTGCCTTCCGTCGTCTCGAACTTCACGCGGTTCGCTTCGACGCGGATCGACGGCGACGGGAGCTTGCCCTGGCTCATGAGCTACTCGACGGCGTCGCCCGTGTACCCGGACTGCCCGACGAGCCCGCCCGCAGCGTATGTGTCGTTGGACGCGTTGCCGAAGACGCCCGGCTGGTTCGTCCCCACGAAGGTGACTCCGTCCGCGTTGACCGGCGTTTCGCCTCCGCCTCCCCCTCCCCCTCCCCCTCCACCCGAGCTTGGCGTGCTGGTGCCTCCGCCGCCGCCCGAACTTGCGCCTCCTCCCGAGGAGCCGCCCCCTCCCGAGCCCGAGCTCGGAAGCTGACCCGCGCTCGCGGTCGCCGGGCGCGTCGCGTAATAAATGGCCGCGCCGATGCCCACGACTCCCAGACCAGCGAGGACGAGCTTCTTCTTGTCGGACATGGATTGACCGCTGCGCTTACTCATTGGCGTTCACTCCGATGAAAGTCGCCTGATTGATCAGATCGTTGATGGCCCCTGGCGCGTTGGCGCTCGTGCTCGCTTGACCCAGGACCGAATTCTGCGCTGCGCTCGTGACGGTGTTGGATGGACCCGAGCTGCCTGACTCTGGAATGGCTGCGGCCTGCTGCGACAGGAGTGCCTTGTACGCGAGATAGCCGAAGCCGAGTACGCCGAGACCTCCGAGAAGCAGGATGAGCCCTGTGTTCGAAGCGTTCACGGCGATCTTGGAATCGTACTCGACTCGAACGGGCCTCTTGCTTGCCATCGTTTTACTTGGCTCCGTGGTGCATGGCGCGAGAGAGACGCCTCTCCGCTATCCATTCCCAGACGAGAGGTCCTACCACGACGATCGAAGCGACCGCGACCGCGCCGACCGCGAGCCACGTGACGACGCTCGCGTCCAGAGGCTGAGGCTGAGGAATGGGGACCTGCGGACCCGCGTTGAGAGCGTCCTGGACCCCTTGTCCAAGGTCGCCAGCGGTCGTGTTCTGATCGTATCCGTATGGACCGACGTACCCGTCCATTCCGTTCGTCCCCGCCGGACCAAGAATGCTCGTATTGGGGTACTGCCCCGTGCTGCCTCCCCCCACCGTGTAGGGGTAATCGTACGCCTGTCCCATCCCGATCACGCGCTCGACTTCAGCGACGAGCTCATGTCCAAGTCCGACCGGGATGGGCGAGTACGCGTTCGTTCCTGCTCCCGCTTCCGGCGAAAACGCGTGCGCGCTCGGATACTCCCCGAGTCCCATCGCATGGATCTCATCCAGCGTGACGGGGTAGGGCGGCCATTCGCCCTCTTGGAGCCCCACGGGCGCGTACGCCGCGCCATGCGACAAGGGAGAAAAAGCATGCGCGAACGGGAAGACTCCAAGGCCTTCGGGAAGTCCCTCCGGGACCGCGCCGACGCCGATGAAGTCGCCATGCTCGGGCTCTTTGCCCAGCGAGACCGGAAACCCGTCGGCGCCGCCCATCGTCAGCGAACCTGAAGTCGGGTCCATCCACCACTCCTTCGTCGCGGGATGATACTTGCCGACCGGCCAGTCCTTCGCGCTCGGGTCGACTCGCACCCAACCCTTGGCCGGATCGCGGAACGCGCAGATCACGTGCGTGGCCCGTTCGGTCCCGAACGCCTGCGCAATGAACCGGCAGTCGATGCCGAGGCTCATCAGGACCGCGCAGTACGCCACGATACGGTCGTCGCAGTTGCTCACGGTCACGTCGTGCTCGGGTAGGTACACGAAGTGATCGCTCGTCGCGATGTCCCAGCACATGCGGGTCCCGACGTTCTTGTCAATCTGCCGGACTTGCAGGCGCTTCACGCGCCAGCCGGGCTTCGGCGTACCGCGGACCGTGAGTCTCCAGATCGGGTTCTCACCGAGACCGCCGTGGTCGACGATGTACGAGTGGCCGCACGACTTGCCGAACATCCGGTGCAGCACGCGAGTCTGGACCATCAGCTCGTGAGACGTCGTCGTGAATGTGCGTCCGTCACCGGCTGTGTTCTTGCCGCTGTCGGCCATGATGCCTTCGAGTAGCTTCGCCGCGGGCGCTTCTTGAAGGTTGATCGAGAGCGCGTGCTTGAACTTCGCGCGCGGACCCATCTGCTGCATCCGAAGAGTCCACCCTCGGTCCTTCACCGAGATGTACTTCCGATGCCAGGTCGTTGGGATGTCCCAGCGCTCGCACAGCTCTTGGACTTTCCGCTTATTCTCTTCCTTGGGGCAACCGTCCTGGCCCGAGATTTCGAAGCTCGCGTTGTTGCTGCTCCAGCCGTCGGAGACGAAGAGGCCCTCAATCCAGGCCCGGTCCGGGTCCATCTCCCCCGTCCCGAAATCGATCTTGTCTGGCTGGATGAGCTCGTCCTTCTCGTTGAGGTCCGAGACCGGGACTCGAACGATCTCGAAGTTCTCGTCAGGGCACGAGCACCGGACGTTGTCCGCCAGCCTGTGCTTGGTGCACCGACGCACGTAGGCCTTATGATCCCCCGTCAAGAGCATCGTCGAACCGTTGGTCATCGACACGGCGTCGACCTCGAGCTCGCCCTTGAACCACTTGTTTTCTACGGTCGTCCAGCCCTTGTAGCCCCAGATCCGGTCACCGATCCCGATGTCCTCGATCTTGACGAACTCGAAGTCATCGCGAAGAAGAAGCGTTCCCTGCGGGAAGCAGTCAGCCGCCGGGATGCAGAGCTTGCCGTCCTCGAGACAGAGGGTCGTCTTCGGCTTGACGATCATCTCGGTGTTGATCGGGTCCTGCACGTAGACCGTGCGCTTGCGGATCGCATCGAGGATGGCCTGCGCCTGCGTGGACTCGTTCGTTGGATTGCCGGCCGCGAGAAGCGCGCGACCGCCCCAACCTCGCAGGAGCGCTACGGTCTTCGGGTCCTTCAGGTCTCCCGAGACAGCCTTGGCCATCTCCTGGAGAGAGAACTTCGTCCCCTCGACGCCGTCGGGGTGCACGCCCTTCCGCACAGGCGCGTCCCCGATGCCCGCAACGCGCTGCTGCTCGGCCGTGAGCGCGAAGCCCTTGCCGAGGCCCGTGTGATCAGCGCCGTTGGAGTCGTCTGCCATGGGTCAGGACCGAGGAGCGTGGAGACCGTCGTAGGTGGGACCGGCGTAGAGACGGATAGCAGAGGATACCGGAGCGGGAGGGGTCGGGACGTTCGAGCTACCGCCCGAATGTGATTGACCCACGCCCACGATTCCTGCCAGTCCCTTCGGAATTGTATCGAAACGGAAAATATCACCAGTCGGAGCCCACTGGGTCCAGCCAGGCGTAGCACGGCTGAACATGGTCGGCGTCAACCCAGTCTGGGTCCAGGCAGCGGGCCACGGCGACAGAGGAACGTTGAGAGACACTTGGACGGCATGCCGTCCTGGCCAGACCTGGACCGGCGGATTCTTCTCCACCCATGGCACCACGTTCGCCGGAGCCGGCACGAATCCCACAGCCGACCGGACCGCCGAAGGCGCTCCCGCCGTCACCGGAGCGAAGGCTTGGCCCAGTCCCACGAATGGAAACGCGTAGTCATTCTTCATCGCGGTCACCTCCTCGGTGCCCTGAAGTAGTCGTAGATGGGATCCAAGTACGGCCACTGCTCCGGCACCTCCGGGGGAAGATGAAGACGGGCCTGGCCCATTCCGGGCGCATGCCAGTGCGCCGGCTGCTGCCCTAGGCCAACGGGAAACGCCCGCTCGTCCTTCCTGGTCCACCCATGCCTCATGGGTGGGAGCTTACAACAGAACGATGATAGCGCCGAGGACGAGAACGCCCGCAAGGCCAGCGAGAACGAGGGTGGTGTCGTCGACCGGGACCGTAACCTGGGCCGGAAGTGCATAAGCCGGGGCCGGGTAGTAGACCGGCGCAGGCGGCGCTTGGTACAGCGAGACCGGGCCCGGAGTCACGACAGGAACCTTCACGGGTGACGCGGGGGAAACGACAGGAGCAAGCGCTTTGACGAGGACCATGACCTGGCCTCCTTTCATCGTGATCTGCTTCACGTTGTCGAGGCATACGTCCAGCTCGATACCGCCTGGGCTAATGCGAAAGAGCATCCCATCCGGCATCGTGAAGTAGAAGGGCTTGGTGTTGGACGAATTCTCGTTCAGGAGATTCGTCATGTAGGGCACCGAGAACCATTGGCGCTGCGCGCTCCCCGAGCCCGTGTACGGGATGTACTTCGCCGTGCGCGTCGTGAAGTGCGGCCCGATCAGCGTCTGCGGAGCGACCTGACCCCAATGCTTCGCCCACGACGGAGCGATCTCCCCGGACGAGACCGCATTGCTCGGAGGCTGACTCATGCTCGCGCTCCTAGTCGAGCGCGACGTAGAGGACACCGCCGACCGCGGCAACGCCGAGCAGCACGTAGAGCCACGTGTAGTCGGTCGTGGTCGCCGCTGCGGTTGTAGTCGTAGGTTGGTAGGAGCCCGGAGGGCACGTGCGGATCAGCGGCCAGGTGCCCGACGGGCCACTGTTCCACCCGACGGAATACGGAATTCCGTTGTACGAGAACCTTACTTGATGCGCGAGCGGAGCGGTGCCGCTGCCTGTGTTCGCCTGCTGGATACCTCCGCTGTCGGCAATGAACGCAGCGAGAATCTGCGCAAGCGTCGTCAGAGGAAGGCCGTTCGGAACTTGCACTTCCGCGAAGTTCGTCTGAGCCAACTGAGCCACGATCGGAGAAGAACCAGCGCTGCCGCAAAAGGATGAACCGGGCGCCGCGATGTATGGCGAAAGTCCCAGCTGCGAGAGCAAGTTGATCGTGTTCTGCGGCGTCACCATCGGATGATTGCCCCAAGTCGAGATGACCTGGCCAAATCCACGAGGAGCGACACGGCTCCGAGGGACCACCGTGAGGCCCGCACGCGCAAGCTCTTCCCGGTGCTCAGGGGCGAGACCGAAGCCAACGGGCACCGCACTCAGACCGGCGCGCGCAAGCTCTTCATGATGCTCGGGACGAAGCGCCCCCAAACCAACGGGTTCGTTCTGCACAGCGGTCTCCATCTCGTTTCTCCTAGTTTTACCCTGGTTTTTGCTGGGGTCAGTCGACAGCGTAGATCACGACGCCGCCTATCACAACCGCACCCAGGATGTAGAGCCACGTGTAGTCGGTTGCCGGGGCGACAGGAGCGATGGGAGCGGGGAGGGCGGGGACGAGTGGGGCGTACGGAATGGCCGTCGCGTGTGGAACGCACACGTCGATGACAGCCGCAATCCAGTTGCCGTACCTTCTCCACGAGACCAGGTACGAAATTCCGTTGTACGTGAAGCTGAGCGGAGTCTGAAGCGGATAGGTGCTGCCCGGATTTGCGTTCGCAGGCAGCAACGAAAAATTGAGCACGTACGCGCCGTAGATTGCCTGTAGCTGCTGCTGACTCAGACCTCCCTGGACATGAACCGGAGCTAAATTCAGCTTCTGCTTGACCGTGGGCGACGCGTACACAAGCCTCAGCGCGCTACCGGCCGGACAACCGGCCGGCCCAGTACCCTGAGCGTTCGTAGTGGGTTGGACCCCTGGCATATTCACAATCACCGCAGCCGCTGCGGTTGCAGGGACCGGGCCACTTATTCCTTCTGAACTGATCGGCTGAATCCAGCCCCCCGGTGGGGTGGGAACATTGCCCGAACCGCCAGAAGAAGACTGTCCCAAGCCCCTCGGAATGGGAACGACCGTCATGCGAGCGCGCGCTAGCTCCGCACGATGCTCCGGGCTCAGGGATCCAAGACCCACTTCCATTAGAGTTTCCTTCCTAGGAGCTTGATCGTGTCGACGGGCGAAATCCGGTGCTTGTAGGAGTAGGCGGCGACTCCGCCCGCCCCCGCTGCGAGCGCGGCAAGAGCTATCTTAGCAGCAGTCGACATTCCTGAGGAGCTTGCCGCCTTGGGAGCGTTCGCGAGCTCGCGGTGCGCCATCGCGAGGTAGTCCTCGACGAGCATGCGGCACAGGTTGGGGACGTGACCGTTCTCGTCGTGCAGGATTTTCTGCTGGAGGATGATCTCCTGCGTGATGGACACCGTGTGAGCGCCGACGGCGAGCATGCCCAAGATGGTCGCCATCATCGACAGGCCAGCAAGGTTCATGAAGTACGTGAAGTTGTCGGACGCCTGCATCGTGTAAAGCCGCGTGTCCCAGTAGAGCGGATCGGGCTTTCTCGCGAGCGCAGCCTGCTGGATCTGATGACTCGAGAATCCAGGAAGTGGAGCCGTGTCGTTGCTCCAGAGCGCGAGCCGCTGCGAGTTGCCCTTGTCCGTCGCACCGAAGTACGTGTTCTGCTGGCAGTCTTGGATGTGATCGGGCTGCGCCCAGTACCAGAACACGGGTGTGCAGAGTGGCTGGGCTGTTTGCAGGAGAGTCTGCGCCGGGACCGAACCGCCGAGAATGTTCCGCGTCGACGGCGCCGTCGGGTCGCCGCCGTCGTAGTATGAGCTGAGAGCCGAGCCGTTGAGCGCCATCACCGTTGCGATGACGTCCGGCATTCCGTTCGAATCCGCACTCGGATTCATCGGCGCGTTCGTGTTGAACTTGATCTCGTCGATGAGCGTCCACTGAAGCGCCTTCTTGAGATCCTTGACTCGGTGAGTCGTGCTGGGCGGAAACCGGAAGGCGAGGTAGTCCGCGAACGTCCATCCCTGAGGCTGAGTCGTCTCGGCCCCGAGATGTCCCGTCTGCATGTCCCACTGGGCCACCGACTTGTAGAGCTGCTGATCCGCATTCGAAGGACACGCGGTCGCTCCCTGGTACCCTCCGCCTCCAAAGATCGCCTCGGCGAGCGAGGCGATGGCTGCGGCGATGGCGCCAGCGGCCGCTCCTATAGGTCCCCCCACCGAGCAGGCTGCTGCTGCTGCGCCTATTTGAGCCAGCGCCCGAACGATGGTCCCTACCTCACCCCCCGGCTGGAATCCCTGCGCGAACGTGATTCCCTGCGCGACAAGCGCAGTGACATCGCCGTTGCCGATGGCCGTCGATGTCGCTTGAAGGAGGTTTTCCCCGTGCTGAAGCTGCGCGTTCAGATTCCCCATGGGGGGAAGGGACGTCGGCGATAGCTGGATCTGCCCGAGGCCGCGAACGAGCCGTCCCATTACGGGGAGACTACTTCGAGCGAGCTTTCGAGGCTAGGTTTGCGGAATCGCGACAGGAACGCGTCTTCGATCGAACGACGCTGGACGCGGGACAGGCTGCGCGGGCTGCCGAACGGGAGCCGGCGCGGGCACGGACTCGGGACCCTGACGGACCTCGATGGGAGGCTGGCCCGAAGGAAGCTGTCCCTGTCCCGAGCGCATGGCATTCGCCGCAGCCGTCGCTGCGTTCGCAAGCGCGATGCGCTCCTGCACGGCTCGAGACTGAGCTGCTTGCTGATCGGCCTGGAACTTCTGGACGCGGTCCACGACCGACTTGACGCCGTCGATGATTTTGGGCGCTGCGCCCATGAGCGTCGGCACCCACGCAAGCGCTCCGGTCTGGTCGTAGGCGACTTCGACTTCACCCACCATCGTCTTCGAGAGAGGACTCGCTGCTTCGGCGGCTGCCTCGGCGGCTTCGGCGGCTGCCTCGGCAGCGACCGGTCCCCCTTGCGGAACGAGGGTCTGCGCGATGTTCTGTAGCTGCTGGGCTGCTTCCATGAGACCGCGGAAGTCTTTCACGGTCCTCTGCATGCCCATGACCATGTCCAAGCTCGGCGGCACCGCAGCGACCGGCGCGACCTGCGCGACAGGCATCGCGTACGCAGGTTGGACAGGCGCCGCGTACGACGCCGGCTGTCCCGCAGGCGCGACAGCTTGCACAGGAACGGGAGCGGGAGCCGGCGCTTGGAATGCCTGGGGCCTCATGTCTGGCACCATCCCCGTCGGGATCCTCGAGTAGCCCGGAGGGATCACACCATTCCAGCCGTCGGGAAGAGGAATGAAACCTGGAGGCGGCGCTGGCTTCTTGGCCTCCATGACCATCTCCCGCATGAAGTTCATCATCTCGCGGTCGCGCGCTTGCGTCTGCTCGAAGAACTGCCGCTGCATCTCGCTCACCTGCCCCATCGCGCCGAGCGCGGCAGACTGGTCTTGAGGCGCGGCCTGTTGGGGATGCACGTGCACGACCGGCGGCGACTGCGGAGCTTGAGGCACGGGAGCAGGGGGCGGAGGAGGCGGGAACGCCGGATAGCCCGGGTAGGGGCCAGGGTTGCCCGGATAGGAACTCATGCCCATGCCCACGGGACTGGGAACCGGCTCGCTCTTGTCCGGCATGTAGATGCTTCCGCGGCCATATTCCCAGCCCGCCGGAGCTCGAAACCGGACTTCATAGGTCGCGTGACCTCTTCGTCCGTGGCACGACTCCACGTACTTGTAGAGCTCGGTTGCGCTCGAGACGGCAGACATGTTCAGAGGAGGGAACTGCTCCATCGGCTCGGGCTTGATGCGCGTGACGTAGATGGTGATGGAAGACAGGTGCGACGGATACGATTCCTTGATCGCCGGGAAAAGCTCGAGCGGGTCTTTGAGTCCCCACTGGACGTTCTTCTCTCCTGTAGCTTTTTTCTTGTACGTCTTCGCAAGAGCCTGATTGCGACTCGCGCTCTCCGGAGTGAGAGCCCCGATGAGCTGAGCTTGCTCGATGGAGACTTCTCCCTCGGTCTGTACGGACCCGTCGGGGTTACGCGGTACGGCCTCAGGAACGAGCGCGTCGGTTGCGTCCGCGACCGTCACGGGCTCGTCGGAGAGTTCTTCTTTGTGCTGCTTCCTGGCCATGAGAATCTCCTACGCGTTCACGTGATAGCGACCGGAATCTCTTCCACCGGGCTCTTGATCGCTTGCCCGATGGTCTGCGTGTAGAGGCCTCGAAACGGAGAGGCCTGATCCGTCCCCGGAGGGAAGTTCGTCTGAAACTGCGCGCCCGCGATGTCGAAGACGATCGTGCGCTCGGCTTCCAGCGCACCCACGGCCACGGTCGTGTCGCTGGTGAGAGACGCCCCGAACACGTCCAGAGGAGTGATGCTCAGAGGGATGGCCGTGAGAGCCGCCACGAGCGCAGCTTGCGTAATGGGGCCTTGGATCGAAACGACGTACTTGAGCGTGGCGGTCGTGGACATGGGTAGGTCCTCCTGACGAGAGGATAGCTTAGGACGCGCTCGTGCCTGGAACCTGAGGCGCGGGAACGGGAGCTTGCGGCTGCGCTTGTGCAGTCCCGTTCGTGAGCGCGGGAGAAGCGGGCAGGTCAAGCACGGGGGGCTCGGTCTCGTCTCCCTCGTCTTCGCCCGCGTCGGTCGCGTCTGCGAGAAGGTCTTCGTACTCGTCGCGCGAGCAGAGCCACGTGACGTTCTTGATGAGGTCCGGGGCGAGTTCGATGATGACCTCGCGGCCCCTCTTGGAATTCTCGGAGTTCGGCACGTGCCTACCGAAGACGCGAATCGCGCCGTCTTCTTGACGAGCAAACGCTTCGATGCGCACGGCCTGCGTTCCCTCGGTTCCCGGAATTCCAACGATCCGATTGTTCGCGATGGTCGTCTGGAGGACCTTGTCCGTCCCGGGAAGCACCTGTCCGATGGCCCACATCTCGTCGATGGGCTCGTGCATGACCTGCACGATGCCGGTGTCTGAGTTGGGAGGAAGCCTCGTCTCGCTCACCATGCCGGTGCGCACCAGGATCGCCGTGATGGGCGGCATGGGAGCCGGCTCGTACTCGGTGTTCTCGTCGTCTGTCTCGTTGGCGCCCGTTCCGAGCGTAGTCTGCTCTCCAGCCATGGAAGGCCTCTCTTTCCTGTTTTGAATTTTTGAACCTGGCCTAGAGCAGGCCGTGCTTCGAGAACGAGTAGTACCCGTTCACGCCGACAATGAGATGATCCAGAAGCTGAAGCTTGACGCTCTCGGCAGCTTCCTTGAGCGTCTTCGTGAGCAGCTTGTCCGCTTCGCTCGGGACAAGAATCCCCGAGGGATGGTTGTGCGCGACGATCATGCCGGTCGCGCCCTCGATGATCGAAATGCGCAAGACGTCCGGCACCGGAATGTTCACTGAGTCGCGTCCCCCTCGAGCGATCTCGCTCACGCCGAGCACCTGAAGCTGCACGTCGACCAAGATGACCAGGAAGACTTCCTGCTCTTCGCTCTTGAGATGCTCGCCGACAAGCTTGTACGCTTTCTCGGAGTCGTCGAGACGCCCAAGAGCACGGGCGCTGGCAAGGCACTTCCGGAAGAGCGCCGGGTCGCGCGTGACGCGCACGAACGGAATGCAGGAGTGCACGCGCTTCGCGTACGTGTCCTGGAGCTTCTTGGGGAGCTCGTGCAGGGTCCCAGGTAGACGTTCGTACACCGCCTCGAGCGGGTTCTTCTTGTAGGTGTCGAAGCGAATCGCCGCGGGCGACGCCCCCGAATCCTCGCAGCACTCGCCGCACGCGTAGACGTTGCTCTCGAGCATGGGCTCGTCGACCCCCTCCATCACCAGCGTCTCGGAGACCGCGAGAAGGGGCTCGCGCAGCATCTCGGAGCCCTCGATCCGGCGCCCCGGACCCGTTCGGGGGGCCGGGGGCGGAGGGGGCGCCGGGGGAGCCTGCACGCGGACGTACATGTCCCCCATGATGATGACGGTGTCCGGAGGAGAAGGCTTACCCTGCTGCTTTTGACATCCGCATGCCATCGACGCCCATCCTAAGTGCTGGCTTCCGCCCTGTCGAGTGGTTCGTGATACGCGCGCAAGACTACGAGACGGGCTTGGGCTCGAACCCGTCGACCCGCACGCCCTTGTCTTCCTTCCCGCGCTGGATGGTCTCTTCCACGCCCTCGGTCCCGGCGGGGAGGTACGCGACAACGCTGCCCGTCGGATACCACTGCCCGTCCGACCCGCGCTGAAGCACCTTCACGATCACGAACTTGAGCGACTCGGAGCGCGTCGCGTTGCCGACCATGAGGCGGTCGCCGATCTTGAGGTCCGTGCACTCGAGTCCCTTGCCCATGCTCACGATCCGGAAGACGAGCTGTTTCTCTTTGCTACCCGCGATCGTCAGGATACCCGCGTACCCGTCGTAGACTTCTTGCTCGCAGATCACGCACCCGTCGAACGGCTTCCACTTGTCGATCTCTTTCATGTCCCGTCTCCTGTTTTTTCTCCCGGTACGACCGGCTTGAACTGACGAACGATGTCGCGAAGTCTCTCGCTCTGCGCGCGCTCATCGCGAAGCGCGTCGCGCAGGCAGTGAATCTGCGCGGTCACGGCCCCGTGGTGCTTGCCGCATCCTTCGCAGATGTCTTGGTAGGGCCGCGACTCGACCGCGCGCTCCATGAACTTGGGCGGCGGCTGGCTCGGAGGCGGCATCTCCGCGCGGACGAGGATGGGACCCACGGGACCCGCGCTCATGCGAACCCCGAGACCCGATGGTCCTCGAGCGACGTGGGTAGCTCCTGCGTGAGGGCGGTCACCTGGGCAAGATGAATCGCGTTGGGCATCTCCGCTCGGAACGTCTCGTCGGCTTGCTGACGGTCCTCGGCGTAGACGATGAACTCGCACTCCGTGACGGTCGTGAAGCCTTTCTTCCCGTGAAACACAAGCTTCGGCTCGATGGGCACCTTGAACAAGAACTTCATTTCCTCCCTCGCTTCCTGCGCGGACGCTCTTCTTCCTCTTCCTCTTCTTCCTCTTCTTCCTCTTCTTCCTCTTCCGGCTCGTAGCCTGGCTCGAACCTCACCAGGTACTCCTCGAGCATGTCGTCCGCAACGCCGACGGAGATTTCAATGACTTCGTTGTCCTTGAACTTGGTGTCGTTCGCGAAGCCGCTCACCGCGGCGCTCGCGAAGGCGAGCCATGCCTGACGTCGTTCTAGTTCGCTGATGGTGTCCATGGAGAGAGCCTCAATCGAAGGTGAATTCGGGGATGGCTGGAGTGGGACGACGCTCCGGGCTGCCGTACGTGGGCGCGCCAGGATCCGTGGGACTGATCCCAAGCTTCAGGCACAGGTCGACGTCGGGGACATCGGGACCGGGCGGAGGGAGGTTGCGCTCTTCTTTTCTCTTCACAGGCGTCACGGGCATCACGGGAGACGCCGCAACCTGCGCACCCGACCGGAGCTCCGCAAGCCACTCAGGCAAGTCCATCCCCGGCTGCTCGATCCAGAGACGCGCGACCTCGCGGCGCATGACGGGCCACTGCGCGAGCGCCGGGAGCGTGACCTTCACGCCGCGCGCCTCGAGCTGGTAGGCGAGCGACGAGAGATTCTCTCCTGGGAGCCCCTCTTTCACGGGGAGCGTCTCGCCTCCCTCGTGACCGTTCTTGCACTTCCAGACACCCTCGGCGCCCCTTCGCTCGAAGAACCGAGGCTCGCCACAGGTACCGCACCACGTGGGCGGTTCTTTGATGCTCTGGTCCCCGGTGCGCTGCGCACTTGCTTTGGCCTCCGCTCCGTCCGAGGGCACCACGAAGTCGTTCTGCTTAGGGTCCGGCGGCTTCACTTTCTTGGGCCCGCGCTTCTTGGGCGCCTCGTCGGCGTCGAAGGGGTGAGCTCCCGCGCTCGCGGTCGCCCCATTCGCAGGCTTGGGCGTGTTATCGAGCTTTGCCCACTCGGGCGTCTCTTGCCTGCGGACCTCGTTCACTGGGAACTTCGTCCCGCACCGAGTACACGTGTCGCCGACCCACCTGTGAAGTCCCTGATCGACGCACGCGATGCGATGGCTCTCGAAACCCAAGAGCATCTCGCGCAGGGCGCTCGCCGCGCACTCTTTCGAGCACAGGTGCACAGACTTTCGAACGATCAGGTCTCCGTTCGCGCCCTTCGTTGAACCGCTTTCGACCGCGACGATCACCAGGTTCTTGAGGTCGATGGGGTTCGTGCAGACGTCGCAAGAAATTTTACCAATCACGGAGCACCTCCTGTTCGCCATTCACGTGAACGATGACCATCTGCATCGCGGGACTGTCTCTGAGCTTCGCTTCCCGGAAGAGTTGCTCGCGCTTCCAGACCTCGCGGAGCTTCTCGCCGGCCTGAACGATTTCATCCGGGACTGGCGCGCCGCGGAGCATCAATCGAAGAGTCTCGGGCCACTGCCCGAAGCGAGCGTAGTAGCGGGTTGCCAGGTCCGTGACGAGAGGTCCGAAATGTAGGGCCATTCCCATATCCTTTGAATCTTGTTGAAGATGCGCTCGGCCGTGTCCGGCCTCACCTGAGAGAGCCGACCCATCTTGGTTCTGCGAAGACCCGCGAGGCGCGCGAGGGTCTCTTCGTCTTCGTCGAGCTTGGAAGCAAGCTGGCAGAGCGTGTACTTCCCGCGCCCGTCGCAGTGAACGCAGTGCTCCGCCATCTCGACGCGCCTGTGATCGCGGAGCACCCACCCGCGGCCTTCGCACGCGGGACAGTCGAAGATGGCGTGAAGAGGGAAGGTCATTCGGGATCCAGCAGCGGAGAGTCTTCGTCCCGCGCCCACGCGAGGAATTCGTCTTCGCGCTCTTTTTCGCTCTTGAAGCGTCCCACCCGCTCACGCGCCTCCCAGTGCGCGCGCTCGGCGGACCGAGCCGCCTGGCGCTTCTGCCACTCTTTGTCCGCCGCGAACTTGTCTTTCGCTTCCTGCGACCAGGCCCACGGCGGCCACTCCTCGAATTCGTCTTTGTACTGCGCCGACGCGTAGCCCGGCTTGAAGCCTCTCTCTTTTGCTTCGCTGAGTTTCTTTTCGAAGAAAATTCTCCTGGGGTCCTCGAACGTGCGCTCGCGCATCGCAACGTCTTTGACCTCTTTCGCTTCTCTGGGAGGAGGCGCGGGAGGCGCGAACCCGCACCAGGGGCACGGGTAGTGCTCGATGAAGCTCTGACACTTGATGCAGACGCTGGGTGCTTTCTTCGAGTGCGCAGCGGGACCGTCCAGGGTCCACTTTCGATCCATGTGAGGGAAGTTGTGCCGGTCGACGTTGCACGCGTGGTCGAGAATGATGGGTGTCACCGCCTGCCCGTTCTCCTCCCAGACCCGCAGAACGCGCCCGCCGGCCTGGAGGTACCGAACGAGGCTCTTGGTCGGGCGCGCGTCGATCAGGCACTTGACCGATGGCTGGTTCCATCCTGCGGTCAGGATGTCGACGTTCGAGACGACCTTGAGCTCGCCGGAGTCGAGCTTGGCGAGCGTGCTCTTGCGCACGTCGAGCGGCGTCTGCGCGTCGATGTGCGCCGCTGGGATGCCCGCTTCCAGGAAGCGCGCCGCGATGGACTTCGAGTGCTCCACCGAAACAGCGAACGCAACAGTGCGCAGCCCCCCGGCGTGCTTCTTCCATTCGGGGACAAGATCCCCAAGGACCGCGCTCTCGGTCATGACCCCCTCGAGCTCGCTTACGACGTAGTCGCCCTCGCGCGTGTGCACTCTCTTCAAGTCCGGCTTCACCTCCGGCGAGAAGATCCTCGGCGCCATGATGAACTTGTCGCGGATCAAATCCGAGTACGTCGCCGCGGGCTCGATGGCGTCCCAGCGGTCCTTGAGCGGCTTGCCGTCCATCCGGTGCGGCGTCGCGGTGAGCCCGATGAAGGTCGCGTTGGGGTAGAGGTCGAACACCTTGAGGTAGGTGTCCGCCATGGCAAGGTGAACTTCGTCGCAGAAGACGATGTCGAACCCCAACGCGATCTCGGGGTGACGCGAGAGAGTCCAAACGCTCGCGATCTGGACCGGCATCATGAGGTTCGAGCGCGAGTCGTCCGCGCGGATGACCCCCACGTCGGTGATGCCGAACTCGGCGAACTTCGCGACCGTCTGGTCGATGAGTTCTATGCGATGCACCAGGAACAAGACCTTCGTGTTGAAGTTCTCTCTCGCGCTCCTGGTAATCCACGCCGCCCACACGGTCTTCCCCGACGCGCACGGGCCGCACAGGATGACCCTCTTGCGACCCGCGTTCACGTGATCGCGAAGGGCGCGGATGCCGCGCTCTTGGTAGGGTCTTAGCGAAATTTTTTCCACGTCAACCCTCTCGCGACAATCGGAATGTAATCTCTGGTCAGTCCATACTTCTTGGCCAAAAACCAGGAGCTATTGGGACTTGGGCGCTTCGAACCACGTACATATTGGGCTCGAATTTCGATTACCTCCATCGCGCTCAATTTGACCATCGGATGACTTTCACCTGCTAGCCCAGGCTGCCATCCGCGACCCTTTCTGATCATGTCTCTCGAATTGTCTCTGACCGTTCCCAGGAACAGGTGCTTGTGGTTCACGCAAGATGGGTTGTCACACTTATGCAGAACAAACAATCCATTCCCAATTTTACCGTAGCGAACCTCCCACGCGACCCGGTGTGCATAGTGATGTTTGGTACCGATATAAAAATGACCGTACCCGGCTGTCGTCTTCGCAGCAGACCAGGTCCAGCATTTACCTTTCGGTCGCTCAGGGACTCGAGCCAGAAAGTATGCTCTCAGTCTTCGGTTCATGGCTTGATCATCGTGAGCCGCACGAGAAGATCCCGAAGCGCGACGCGAACAAGCCGGAGCTCGCCCCAGAGCTCCGGGCTGATGCTCCCGTCAGCCCTGCCCTGCGGGGGCGGGTTCTGCGCCTCGTCGAGCGCGAGCGACAGCTCGTCTTTCACCCTCACGAGATCGGGGAAGATGAGCTTGAGGGCTTTCACCTGGGACATGGCGCGCGTGCGTTGGTCGGGCTTGTCGAGCTTCACTTGAACACCATCCAGAGAAGGAACCAGGCCATCGCGACGCCGAACAGGACGACGAGCACAGCCTGCACGGGATGCTCCTCGACGAATTTTTCGAAGAACTCTTTAGGGAAGATGGGAATCATCTCTCTTCCTCTTGTCCTCGGTCGCCGCGCGCTCGGCCTCGCGCATCGTGTCGAAGCAGCCGAGCGACTCCCGGACTTTTCCCGAAGTAACCCGGACGAGCACTTTTGTGCCGGATCGCTCAAAGCGATACCCAGGCACCGCGGAAGGCCGAGCGGGCATCAGAACCCCGCTTTGCGGTCCGCCGCTCCGGGCCCAGGCTCAGGAGCGTTCGCGCCGAAGTCGAAGCTCACGTCGGACGCGCTCGCTCCTCCGCCGTTCTTCAGGCGCTCTTTCTCTTCTTTCTTCTTGAGTACGATGGCGCGCAGGCGCGCCGTCGCGTCCTGCTGCTCGGCGGGCGAGAGCGCGACGACTTTGCCGCCACGCTCGATGTCGTTGACGAACTGAACGCGCCTATGGGTCTTACCCTTGTAGGTCTCGTCGGCGACGACGATGTAGACCTCGTTGGTGCGCACGCTGGGGCCGAGGTCGCCCCCCTCGTGACTCTGTCCGTCCCAGCCCATCGCTGCGAGCGCTTCGCCCGTCCGCTCCTGAGACGTGTCTTTCACGAACCAGCCCGACCACTCGATGAGCTTACCTTGCTCGGGTCCGGGCTCTGTGACTGCGAAGACGACTACGGCGGCGAGCGTGCCGGCGTCTCCGATCTTCGCCCATCGCGCGCTCGTTGCGCGCGCTCGAAATGTTCCGCATGCGATTTCAGACATGTTCTTTCTCTTTCTCGTAACAGCGGGCATGCCCGCAGGATCGACAGTGGGTCAGGTTTTCTTTCGCGCAGCCCGTGAAGACCTTGCACTGGCAGCACGTCCAGCCGAAGAGCAGCCCCTCGCGCGCGAGGCAGCTCGTCATGTTCTGGAGCTCAGGATGGAGAAGCGCTTCCATTGGGAGCGAGCTTCGCCGTGAGGGCTGCTTCTAGCTTCGTGAGCGACGGAACGTCTCCGCCAACCTGCTCGAGGAACTTCGCTGCCTGCGCCTCGAGAGCCGTGCCGCCTGCGAGCTTGAGGATGCGAGCCCGAAGGATCTCAGCAGACTCGACCGCGGACGGCACCACGGGCGCGGGCTGGGTTACTTGCCCGAGGGGAGCAGCCGGCGCCCCCTCGGGCTTTCGCCCTTCGGCCGCAACGGGCGCGCCTGTATCCGATCCACGCGCGTCCTTTGGCATCGGTTTACCATCCGGTGCCGAAGCTGATGTCTCCGCGAGTCTCTTCAAGAGCCCCTGCTCGACGGCGCGGAGCTTGATGGGATCGCCGTCGCACTGAGCGATGAACGCCTTCGCTTTCTCCGTGAACTCGGCGCTACTCTCGGCGAGCTTCAGGATGCGTGCGGTCAGCTCTTCGCCCGTCGCCCGGTTCGCTGCGATGGCCGCCGAGAGCTTCTCCCAGGAGAGAGGAAGCTTGGCCGGGAGACCGTACCTATTTTTGGCCTCGTAGCCTGAGCCGCGGACCGTGAATAGCAACCTATCCTTCGTAACGATCGCCCGGTTCTCTTTGACGTCGCGCTCCGCATCGAACGCCGCGAACGCGACGAGGTCACTCCAGCGCTGCGTGAGGGACCAGGGCTTTTTGCCAAGCTGCGCGGTCCATTGGTCGTAGGGGCCGAGGGTGGGGTCGAGCACTTGCTTCACGTGCGCGTGGCTGATGAGCACGACGTGCAGACCCTTCTTCCGAACCTCGTCGAGCTCCGCCAGAAAGACCTTCCATTCCTGACCAACAGCCGAGTGACCCGCGCCGTAGTCGTCGTTCATCTTGTCGAACGTCTTGCCGGCGGCCTCGGCCACGTGCACCTGGCAAAGCTCTTCGAGCGGGTCGACCGTGTCGATGGCCAGCGTCTGGTAGTCTCCGGGCGACCTCCCGATGTCGCGGATGAGCGCCATCGTTTCCTTCCAGCTTGCAGGACCCGGAATCGCGTCGATCTTCACCTCGTCGGCTCCATGGTCGAAGTCGATCAAGACCGGCTTCGGCATGCTCGACGCGAACGTCGTCTTTCCGATTCCCGGCGGAGAGTAGAGCGTGATTCTGGGAGGAAGAATCTTCTTGTCTCCCGACCTGACCACTCGGTTCATCCACGTCGTCGCTTCAGCCATGATCCTCTCCTGTATCTTCGTGCACGGGGCCCAGGCCCCCGGGCCTTCGTGAATTTCGTTGCACGTGTAGCAAAGCCTCACGCTCTCTTCGTCTTCGCGAGCTTGTCGAGCCTCTTCCTCGCGCGCTGCTCGATGAGCCGCGCCTCGAAGCCGTGACCGAGCGGCCCGGTGATCTGCTTCCACGCCACGCCCCCGACGCGCGCGCGCAGAGACACGAGCTGCCCTCCCACGGGCGACTCGGACACGCCCTTCAGCGCGCGCCCTACCACGGGCTGCATGATGCGCTTCACGTACGCGCGCAAACGGTTCGCTTCTTTTCGAGTGAGCTTCATGGGTCTCCTAGAATTCGAATTGCAGTTCTGTGGAAGCTGGCTTCGCCGGCTCCGGTGTCCCGTTCGCTTGCGCTTGCTGTCTCGGCGACCCGAAGTACTTGTTGTCGAAGATGTCCCGACCGCCTTCGCAGACCTCGAAGTAGTCGCATTGCCGGCCCCACTTTGTGACGCACGCGTCCGGGTTCTTGGGCGCGTCGGGACCCATCTGCCGCGCCACCTGCATCAAGCGCACCGTCCCCGCGAGGTCCTTCATGTACGTCGCGTGCTCGTGCTCGAGGCGCACGATCACGTGCCGCTGGAAGTAATGCGTCGGGCGCCCGGCGATGTCTTCCAAGACGCGCTGCTCGAACTCCTCGGGCGTCTCTTTCTTCTTGAGCCGGAGCTGCGGCTTGTGAATCGCGTCCCAGAGAATCTCGCCGCGCTCCCAGCCCATCTTCTTGACGGCGGTGAGATAGACCGTCGGCTGCGGGTCCAGGTGCTGGATGCGTCGCCAGTACAGGCTCCCCGGCGCGATGTCTTCGCTCGTCGACTTGCACTCGAGGATCGCTCGGTGCCCCGTCTCGCGCACGTGGCCCACGGCGTCGAACTCGCCCTTCACCTGCGCCCCCGAGATGGTCACCTGGAAGCGCACTCCCGCGCGCTCGCACTCGAAGAGCGTATCCGGCATCCCCCAGTACGCGACGTAGCCCTGCATGAGCGCGCGCTCCTGGGGCTCGAGACCTTCCAGGTCAAGAACGCCCTCGCCGTGGATCTTCTTGAGCTTGGCGTCGAGGCGCGAGCCCACCTGGAGCGCGAGGGCCTTGATGAGGGGAACGCGCCAAAGCGTGTAGTGATAGAAGTGCTCGCGCGGGCACCTGCGGAAGACCGCGGCCTCGGTGTGCGAGACGACTTCGATGCCGGCACGGAGGCTCATGGGTTGGAACCAAGCTTCTTTTTTTCCATTGGCCGGAGATCGACGCCTTCAACAAGGAGCCATCCCTCGGTCCAATTGTCAGTTTCCTCACAAAATTTATATACGTTCCCGTTGGCCGTAACGGCATACAGCCGCCAATCGCCGCCGTCCTCTTCCTTCTGAAAAGCAATCTGAACTATATTATGATCATCCTCGACCAAAAAATCGGACCATTCAGTCGCGATCTTGAGTAGCGCATCTGCCTTTTCTGCCACATTTTCTTCATGAGCATAGACAAGCAGGGCACGGTGAAAGAACTCGATACGCGTCATCTTGGGCTCCAAGTCTCCCGTCGACCATTTCCATCGCGCATCCAGTACGCTCCGCGCCGGGCCCAGTAGAAGAACCAGCCCTCTCGGACGTTCGCTGCGAGCATCATCCGGTAGAACCAGGGCAGACTCACGGATTCACCTTCATCTTCTCCGCGAGCGCCTTGAGCTTCGCGTAGTGAGGCTCGAGCTCCGAGACGTCTTCCAGCAGCATCGCGACGCAGCGCGCGCGCTCGTAGCGCTCGGAGCACGGTTCCTTGAGCGGCTTCTTCTTCCAGTCGGTGCACGGGCGCCCGACGGCCGAGAGGCACTCGGGACACTGCACGGTGAGGGCGTCGCGCTCGGTCATGGCTCGCTCTTGCGATCGATGGAGGTCGAGACGACGACAAGTCCGGTGTCGACCACATCTCCAACACGGTCGACCGCCTCGGTCAGCTCACGCACCTCGTCGGCGAGCAGCAGGATGCAGCGAGCGAGAAGCTTCACATGCGGCGGAAACGGACCGCACTCTTCCCAGCCGCGCGGGACAGGGATGCCGTCTCGGTCCACCGGCGCATGTCCCAGCTCCGCGAGCATGGGATCCAACTTCTCTGAAGGCTTCGGATCTCTCATCGGAGGAAGTTGATCGGGTGCCCCTGGAGACCCATGAGCGCGACGAGCGTGCCGCAGAAGAGAAAGATTCTTCCCATCTCGGCGAACTTCGAATTCGACGAGAACATCATGAACGCGCCGACGAGCGCGACGAGGAGGGGGATGGTGATGGTCATTGTTTAGCCTTTCTTATGCTTCCCAGTGGTCGCCCAAAAAAGTCACGCCCCCCGGCGCGAACGCACAGCACGCGATGCCCTCGGCGAGCGCGTTGAATGCGCGCGCGGTCTCGCCCTTCACTCGTGACTTGAATTGAATCACGTCGCCCTTCTCGGCGATGACCTGCGAGAGCTCATGAGCGCGCGCGACCACGTCTTCGCGCGCCTGCTCACGGAGGCGCAAGATCCAGAGAGGGACCGCGGCCTGGAGGGAGATGCGGAGAAGAGACTCGCGCTCTTTCATCTGTCCCAGCTCTTCCCGGCCTTGACCGCGGCTAGGAGTTCGCCCCGGTGCTCCTCACGCCACGCTTCCATCGCGTCGGCGCACTCGAAGGCTTCCTGCACCTTCGCCTGGTCTTCGCCCGCGGCGCGGCGCGCGTAGGCCCACGAGCGCACGAGCGCGGGCGCGTGCTTGTCGCGCGCGAGGAGAACGAACATCGGCTCGTCGGGCTCGGCTCGCGAGTAGCAGTCGAACTTTGATGGGTTCAGCTTCGAGTTCTTCATCGCACCACCCTCAAGCGGTTCTCGTTGCGCTGTTCCTCAACGTCCTCTCCGACGCTCCCCCAGAGGTAGAGCGTGTCGATCTCGTCGCAGCGCGCTTCGAGCGTTGCCAGGCGCAGCCCGACTTGGACAAGGTCATCGCGATCGTCGTTGATCTCGACCTCAACGATGGCCGGCGCGTCGTCCGGCAATCCCTTCATCGCGCGGCGCAGGTCGCCGACGGTCATTCGCTTGTGCTCCTTCATTTGTCGTCTCTCCTCGCGCCTCACGTGTGAAAGCGACGCGCCCCAACTGCCTCGCCCCAAGTAGCACGTCACTTGTATCGCGCGCAACGCATTTCTTGATGCGCGAATTTTCTCACTCGAAGCTCGACCAGACTCTGAACAAGAGAACGCGAGCTTGCACGCGCGTGTTCACGTGACGCGTGAGGTAGAGCTCGCGCGATGCGAAGCAAACTTCTTGCTTCGCGAAAACGGATCGGGCAGAGAGGGAGACTTCCGGGTTGCGGTTCTGAAGCGGTTGCATCGGCGGTCGGCCCCCATCGCACCTCCCGTGCAACCACTTCAGAATCGGAAAGCCCAGAAGGAGGCAACGGGGCCGTGTCTCAAGGGTTTTCTTTGCTCTCGCGTGAGAGCGTATGATGCAGGAGCGTCGACCGCCGGATGAGCCGGGTACTACGCCTGAGCTCTCTGGAGTCATCGGTCGACCGCCCCCCTTCGACGCCGACGCCGAGGGTGCCGTGCTCGCGTCCTGTCTCTTGAACGAAGAGATCGTTCCTGAAGTCGTTCAGCGCATCCGTCCCGGTGACTTCTACTCCGAGCGCCACGCGCGCATGTACGAGGGAATCCTCGAGCTCTACACCGACCGACGGCCCATCAACATCGTCAGCCTCGGCACGCTGCTGAAAGACAAGGGGCGCATCGCGCAGGTGGGGGGCATGGGCTACCTCACCGAGGTCCTGGCCAGCGTCCCCGCCGTCCGCGCGCGCGACGTGATCGACTACTGCGCGACCGTGCGCTCGAAGGCGCGGATTCGAAGGTTCATCGCGACGACGCAGCGGCTCACAGCCGAGGCGTACCTCGAGACGGGGGACACGGACGCGTTCCTGAAGCGCGCGGGGGAGGCGGTTCAGGAGGGGCTCCAAGAAGACCGCTCCCCCGACGTCTCCATCGCCAGTACGCTCGAGGACTCGATGGCGCGCGCGGTGCGCCGGCAGACGGGCGAAGAGATGCCCATCCCCCTGCCCTGGCCGTCGCTCAAGTCGCACTTCGGCGGCGGACTCTGGCCCGGAGTGCATTTCATCAACTCGACGACCGGCATCGGAAAGACCGCCTGGGCGCTCCAGGTCGCCCTGGGTGCTGCGAAGTCGGGGGTTCCCGTCGCCTACGTCGCCCTCGAGCTCGAGCCCTTCCAACTCGACATGCGGCTCCTCGGCGACACCGCGGGGGTGCCCTGGTCGAACGCGTACACGGGGCAGGTCTCGAACGACGAACTCCTGCGCATGACTTCGGTGATCGATCAGCTAAAAGGGCTCCCCTTCCGGGCGGTCTTCGGCGAACCCCAGGGGTGGGCCGCGAGCAGGCTGAAAGAAGTGGGGGAGCGCCTCCGGCGCGATTACCCCGAGACCAACGGTCCTGGCTCGCGCCCCCTCCTGCTCATTCTTGATTTCCTTCAGATTATTGGCGAGGAAGAAGACGCCAAACGCTCGCAGGAGACCAAGGATCGCATCAGCAGGGCTTCGTACATCGCTCGGTACCTGGCCGCGAGACTCAACCTGGTTGTTCTTGTGATTTCAAGCGTTTCCCGAGAGAAAGCGAAGCTTCTCTCGAAGGAAGCCGAGAAGTGCCTGGCGTACAGGACCGACGATGATGGTCGGCCCATTCGTCGCAAGCTCATGGTTTCCGAGGAGCTCATCGGCACAGGTAAAGAGTCCGGAGACATTGAGTATTCTGGTGACTCTGTGAGCGTCATCTTCCGCGTCGAGACCGAGGGAGCCGGAGCGCTCGACACGAACACCATCTTCGCGACCGTGAAGGGGCGCGCGACCGGGCCGCGATGGAGCCCCATGGTTTTCACCGACTTCCGCTACGTCGAGCCCCCCGACGGGGGCGCTTCCTGGGTCGCTGCGCAGGAAGACGCCAAGAACAAGAAGGAGACCGCGAAGGCGGAGAGAGCTGCTCGTGCCGATGCAGCTAAGGCCACGAAAGAAGCCTTGAAAGCAGCTACGGCTGCGAAAAAAGTCACAGACAAGGAGAACGAGGATCGCGCCAAGCGCGACGCGGTTGTGCGCGATACCGTCGCCGTCGTTCGGTACATTCTCGATCAGACTTCGCCTCCAAGTGTTCGAACAGTAAGAGAAGAATTACTGAGCGACAGCAGCACTAGGTGGGACAAGGTCCAGAAGGAGCTGAAAGAGAGCGGTAGTCTCATCTCGACAGCTAGGAGGGGAATATCGGCCTTACTTCGTGTCGATGTAAGTAAGCTTCCTACCATAATTCGGGAGAAGTTAGATGCGAAGTGAGATTCGCAGTGTGGATGGTGTGGATGGTGTGGATAGGCATGCTCGATTTCAGAACCTCTCCTCCACACTTCACGTCTTGAGGAGGGAGGTGTGGAGGGTGTGGAGGCACGAAACGAAATCCAAACACAGAGTGTTTGGTTTCGTGCTCCACACCTCCACACCCTCCCTCCACGGTGGGGCAAAAAATCCCAGACAACTTTTCCTCGCTCGCAGCTTCTTACGAAGCCGTCCACACTGCGAAACATCTGACGCAGTCTTGGCCTCGATAGCTGGACGTGGTAGCTGGGAATGAAGAAGCCGGGCGCCCCTCGCAAGGGCCCCGGCTTGGCAGGGCGAGGAGGCCCCACGGGATGAAAGTAACACGATCCTGTTCGTACTGCTCTCGGGCTGACCGGCCCATTCATCTTGACCACGTGGTTCCGCGCTCGCGGGGCGGTCCAGACGCGCCACGCAACCTCGTCACGGCCTGCGAGAGCTGCAACATGGCCAAGGGGGACTTGCTACCTTCGGAATGGCTGAGCGAGGTCCCACCCTGGATCCAGGAGATCGAAGCGAGAGTTTGCGCGAGCGTCGAGAGGCAAATCGGTAGGAACGTCGCAGAGCGGAAGAGGTACCGAGAGGCCAAGAGGAATCGTTCTCGTTCAAAGCATCGTTGCTACTTCTGCGGGAAACCGTTCGAGTTTGCTGAAGACTGTACGGTTCAGGTCGTGGACCAAGAAGTGGGGCCTCCGTTCGGGGAGCAGCCCTTCATTCGAATCAACGAGCGAGGCAATCAGGAGTTTGCCGGAGTGCTCGCGTATCCTGGAACGGCGCTCGCTGGGTTTCGGCCCGTTGGGAGGTGGAAAGAGGGCCGGAGACTGGTTTTGCTAAGTCATTTCGAGTGCGGGAAAGAACAGGCGGATGGTTACTGGTTTCCGCTGACCGAGTGTTGGCGAACGGTGGACGAGGACGGGAACTGGTTCGCGACAGGCAAATCCGCCACCGAAGTCCAGCGGGCAGGGTGCTTCCAACTCCACGTGGCCGCGAAGCCGTGGGGAGGAGGTTTCGTCGATTTCAATCGCCTACGTTCGATTTTATCCGACCTCCCGAAGGAGCCGTCATGCCCAACCCCATCCCGATGACCGACGAGCAGATCCAGCAATACTGGAACGAGAAGGAGTACAGCCTGGCGTCGCGGGGCGACCCGAACCCCATCGTGCGCCAACCCGACAACCACGACTACGGGCCCTACCGGGTCCTCCGGCGCGCGGACGGCCTCTGTGCCGTCCTCGACACGCGCGAGACGGTTCCCCCCTGGCCGCTTGTGTTCCGGCGCGAGAGAGAGGCGCGTGAGGCCGCTGGCATCCTTTGGGAAGGGGGGTCGCTGTGAGCCGCTCCGGACTCTGCCGCGCTGAGCTCGCCAAGCGCGACCTCGAGCGCGACGCCTACAGTGTAGGTGCAATCACGGTTCACTGCCCCCGGTGCGCGTCGGTGCCCGGGGCGCGCTGCTCGAGCGACGAGCGGGACGGCTGGTGCCCCGAGCGCGTGCAGCTCGCGCGGGACGTGCGCTGGCTCCGGGAGCGGGCGGAGGCGACCAATCGCCCGTCGCTCGTGTTTGCCGCCCTCGACCTCGCCAAGGGAGAAGACCCATGAGCGACATCAGCGATCGGGACCAGGAATGGAAGCGGGCGCTCCGCCCGCCCGGCTTCGCGCCGGACGCGTGGGACAGCGCTGGGCCGAGGAACCCCGAAGAGGCGCGGGTCTTCGTGGAAGAGACCGCGCGGGCGGGCGACGAGTACAGCGCCGCTCTTCGGGCCGAGCTGGAGCTAGCGACCAACGTGATCTTGAAGGCGCGCGTCGTGGTGCTGGCCGCGCTGCCCAGCCCGGCCGACCAAGGACACGATATGCAGTCCATTCGCCGGACGGCAGCCGAGGATCTTGTCGCGGCGCTCGAGGCCTGGGACAAACGTGTTGCGATACGCGCGACGTGCGAGTAGGATGGGATGAATGAAGCTCGCGGTCCCGCCCATCTCCCTTCCGTGTCCGACGTGCGGGGCGCCAGCGGGTCAGCCGTGCAGCCCGGCTCCGGTGGAGCACTTCGCTCGCAAGGTTGCGGCGCAGAAGAAATCGGTCAATTAGCCGCGGAGGAAATGTGCGCGAGGTGAAAACGATGAAGAGAGACCCAGAGAACAAGTGGGAAGTGGTGATACCGGAACAGAGGTTGTGCGTGGCCTCTTCAAGGGAGGAAGCGCGTCAAGCGGCACTCGCTGTCTTGAAAGGGACGTCGGTGAAGTTCGAGGTCGGGTACCGAACGCACGGACCTGAGCGGTGCTGGTGTGGCGATGATCACAGTCCCTAAAATGCGCGCGATGAAAGGGTAGACGGCGGTGGACTACGTGGATGAGGACGAAGCTGCGCCGTACGGGGAGCCCAGCGGCACTTGTGATTGGGGCGGATGCAATGAGGTGGCGACGAGGTGGCGGTGGTCAGTGCGGTGCGGATGGCTGCCCGTGTGCGAACGGTGCTCGGTAAAGCCGAGCGACGGAACGGACGAATGGGACGAATGACCCGTGCGCGCGGAGCGGGAGAGGACGGACGATGTCTGAAGAGAGATGTTCCAAGTGCGGTCGATCCCGACCCATCGTTATCGCCGACCCCACGTGCTGGAAGGGCGGGTACTGCGAATGGCGACTCCGCCATTCTCAAGGACGGGACGTGATGCCGAAAGACATCTTCAACGTCGCGAGCGTCGATGTCGTTCGGATGAAGGACCTCATCGGCGGCGTGCGATGGGTGCAGCTTCGTTTCCATCACACGGCCGCGAACAGTCCGCTCATCGTGCAGATGCCCGAGCATGCATGGGCAGCGGGGAAGCTGACTCGAGAAGCTTGAACCCGCGCCCGACCTGGGGTAGCTTCCTCCCCTAACCAAAAAGAGCGATTCAGCCGCCGTCGCCCCGGTCCTCCGTCCCCAACGCGAGCCTCCGGGGCGCGGTTTTTTGTGCATCTCACGCGACGCTCTTGCGATACATGCGAAGTGCGGCTAGGCTACCCGGGACATGACCAAGACCGAAGACCAGGGCACCGCGCCCCCGTTCTGCATTCGCTTCCGCGTCGAAGACTTGAAGCTCGTGCGCTCCGCCGCGGAGCGCGAGGGCGAGCTCGCAACCGTCTGGACCCGGGAAGCGGGCCTGGCGCGCGCAGCGGCCCTTACGAGCGACCAGCGCGTACGCAAGATCGACTTCGAAGCGCCCTCGAAGGGGACGCTGGGCGAGGGCCTCTCGATTCGCCTGAGGAAAGATGACCTCGAGGTCCTGCGCAAGGCTGCGAGCCAGGAGAAGTGCGTGCTCGGGACGTGGCTCCGGGCTATCGCGATCGACCGCGCTCGGCGCGTGCTGGGGAAGGCGGCGTAGAGTGAACAAAGCTCGAAGACGACGTTCAAAGCGAGCGGCGCGAAAGAAGCGCTGGGATCTCACGGTTGCAACTGCCTTGATCAAGACGGCCTTCCAGGAGAAGAAGATCGAGTACGTGCAATGGGCCTCGGAGCTGAAGGTGTGATCCGTCCCTCCCTCTTCCGCGACCTCGCGCGCGTGTGCCGGACCGACGCAGAGCACTCTCCGAGCATGGCGCAGTGGGACCATCTTCACGAGGTCGCGCAGCGCTGGGACGCGCGCGCGGACGCGCTCGAAGAAGAGATGCTCTTGGGATCGGACGGGAGATACCTAGGGGCGCTGCTGGTGGGCTGATGCCAGTTTTACCCGGAAGCGTCGTCCGGCGCGCCATTGACGATCCGGTCATATGCAGGTACATCGAGCGCCTTCGAGAACGCGAGGCGATGAACCGCAGGACTGCGGCCGCGCATCAGGACCCGCAGGCGCGCCGTAACGCGCAGATTCGCGCCGACGCGTACGCGATGGCGCTCTTGGATCTCGAGATCATCGCGAGAGACAGTTAGTCCTTGCGATACGCGTGACGTACGAGTATAGTCGTAAAAATACGACGTACCGTGATGACGTGCCCAGTCCAGCGACCTACCGCGCCATGCCGATGCGACCGGCCTTGCCGGGCCAAACCACACCGCCGCGACCAACCTCACCAGGCCCTCCTCGCACCTCCCCTACTCAGCGCGACTCACCTGGCCAGATCAGATCAAACCACGACGTGCGACGTTCCCAGTCACTCCACACCTCGGCGACCGTCCGCGCCAAACTGCCCCGAACCTTCGCGACCAGTCCCACCGAGCCTCTTCGTTCCAGCTCGACGTTCCTCGCCCGTCCCGATCGTTCCTTCGCGACGTGCCCAAGCGACAACCCAAGTCAAGCCCCACCACGCCTTACCCCGACTTCGCGACGTTCCGCGCCGCACAAAACCGACCCACGCGACGATCCTCCCCGTAACCGTCCCAGCCAACGCGACATGCCGCGCCCTATCCAGCCACTCCCAATGGGACACGCCGGACCCGACCCAGCCTTCGCGACAAGCCCTGCCTTTCCCTGCCGAGCCTTCACGACAGCCCGTGCCATACCGGTTCGTTCCTCTGCGACATGCCCGACCTAGCCAACCCCCAGCATGCCTTCGCGACCTACCCAGCCATACCGTCCCACCGCGACGATCCGCCCCACACCAGTCCAACCTCCCCAGGAGTCCTCATGACCACGATGCCCGACTTCAGCTCCGACGCGCTCTACGACCACTACCGCGTCAAGATTCAGTTCCGTGACCGCGTCTGCGGAGGAATGCCCAAGAACCCAGACCTGCTCGAGGGCTGGATTGCCACGAAGACCGAGCACAAAGACGAGATCACCGACAAGCAGGTCAAAGAGGCGCGCGAAGCGCTGCTTGAGCCGACGGAAGAGAAGAGCTGGATCACGTTCCCCGGCGACGAGCGCGGCCTGTATCTGCAAGCCAGGCAGGTGAAAGCATTGTTCAAAGAGTCCGGCACGATGCTCCGCGTGACCGAGCAGAAGCGCGGCTCGAAGCAAATCTTTCAGCACGGCTTCGAGATCAAGAGCCTCATGCAGGGCGCGCCCGCGGATCGCATCTATCTTATGAGCGACGGCAAGCACGTGAAGAAGCCGACGGCTTACGCCGAGGGGCCCATCCACGTGCAGACGCCGCAAGGACCGCGCACCGCGCTCAAGCGCGTCGACTACGTCGAGCGGCCCGTGCTGGAGTTCGAGATTTGGGTCTTGCGCACCGAGGCCGCCGAGAAGCGCCACGTGGGCCAGGACGAGATCGTCAAGATGCTCACGTTCGGCCAGGAGAACGGCGTCGGCGCCGATCGGTCCCAGGGACACGGGAAGTTCGACGTCCTCGAGTTCGAGGCGATCGAGTCCGCGTCCGCGAAGGCCAAGAAGAAGGCGAGCTGAGTCGTGAGTGACGATTCCGACCTTGTTACTGACTTGCGCCGGGTACTTGCCCGTGTGCTTGATCAGCTAGACTCCACGCCGATGCAGGAGGCTCACGACCTGTTAGCTCGTTTGAAGGCACAAGAAGTGCCGATTCAGAACGAGCCGGCGATGGCATGGCCGCTCAAGAAGTGCCAGGTAGATGGCTGCAACTCAGACGTGGCGTACGTGCAGCAGGGATCGGGACGAATGCAGTACGTGTGCCGCGCGCACGTCGGACTCGAGTTCTGTCCAAAGACTTCGGAAGGGAAAGATGAGCCTTCAGTACCGAGGGTGTCGGCGCCCGTAATCAAACGGGCGGCGGGAGGTGTCTCGCAAGAGCCCGCCCCGTCGTTTTGTCCGGACGACAAGGCCATGAATCCGGCCCCTCCGCCTCGCCTGGCGGGTGCTTCCGAAGAAGCCAGGCCCCCTTCGGGGGAGTACGACGAGGATGGAGTCAGGCGTCCCGCATGGCGCGTCGGCCGGAAGCTCGGACGCACGCTCTACTTCGCCGAGGAGTGCGTCGGCATCGTGGACGAGCCCTGGCAAGCGAACTTGCTCGTCGAGTCCGTCAACGGGACGACCTACCGGAAGGGACGCGCCGAGGCCTTCGCGGAGGCGGCCAAAGAGTTGCGATTCTGGGCGCGCAATGGTCGCGACAGCACGCACATCAGGGATCTCATTCTCACGTACGCCGACCGCATCGAGGCGATGGGGAAGCGATGAGTACGTTTGAAATTGTCTGGCTGTCCGCCTGCACCGCGATCGTCGTCACTCACTTCGTTTCGCTACTCATGAGGACGAGGACATGACCTGCGTATGTGCCATCAACCCGATGACCTCGAAGTGCGGGCGCTGGGAAGAGAACGAAAGCGCCTGCATCTGCGCAGAGATCGCGCTAGAGGGCCGGCTGCCAAGTTGATTCGACATCATCGCCTGCAAGGTTTGCGGGCTAGGAGAGCAGAGACCGATGCCTCACACCTGTCACGCCCACGGCTGCGGTCTCCCCGTCCCCGCGAGCATGTTCGCGTGCCGCGTGCACTGGTACGCGCTCCGAAAGCCCATGCGCGACGCGATCTGGCGCGAGTACCGCCGAGGGCAGGAGCGCGACAAGCGGCCGTCTCCAAGGTACATGGCCGTGCAGCGCCGGGCCGTCGCCGAGCTCGCGTTCCGTCCCAATGACGAGCAGGCTGCGCGCATTGCGGCGCCGTACATGGTTGAGAGCGAGCTCTGGAGGAAGCGCGCGATCGAGCAGGGGCTCGGGGACCCGCTCGAGGGGATCGCGGGGGAGCCCGCGGCGTGACCGGGAAGCTCGGGAAGCTCCATCTCCTGCGCGCCTCGGACCTGTACGCGTGGCGCCAGCGCGTAAGAACCGCGCTCGAGAGGGCGCAGGGAAGACTCGAAACGGTAGCGCACGTACTTCGCGTCCCGATGACTACTCTCCGGCGCTGGATCGACGACGACAAAGAACTCACGACGCTTCGCGCGATCTTGCCACTCGGGACCGGAGCGTGGACGGAGAAGTCTCGAGCGCGGAGAAGCCTCCTTGCGCGCCGACGCAAGAGAGACTCGGCAGGGAGGTTCAGGTAGACCGAGGCTACTTCTTCTCTAGGTCCTTGAACGGGTCCGGTTCCGGCTCGAGCCCAGACTCGACGCGCGCGCCCGTGAACACGTCCTTCACTTTCTCGGCGGTCCACTTCTCGGTGCTATCAAAGCGCTTCGGTCTTCCCGGCGGTAGAAGCTTCGGGTCAAGCACCGCGGGAAGCTTCTCGGGCGTCAGCGACGGCTTGGGTCCGCCCGGCCCCTTCTCGGTGCTCGTGAACCGCTTGTCCGGGCGCGTGGGAACTTCCTCGGGCGAAAACTCGCCGGTCTCGAGTCTGGTAAGCCGCGCGAGGATCAGCTCGAACAGCTCCCACGTGCGCTCGTCGACGTTCCCCCGGAGAGCGTCCAGGCTCTCCTGACTAAGCCTCCGGAGCTTGGTTCGGTCGTCCTCCCCCAAGGCTCACCTTCGGAGAGCAGCGAGCGCGACTCCTAGCCCCAAGGCCACCATGACGCCCCCCATCACGAGGTTGTTGTCCTCGAGGATCGCATCCACTCCCAGACCCGCGAGCGCAGCGCCCCCGACGGCCGCGACTGTGGTGTCGGTGTCTCGGGATGATTCCGACGAGTAAGCGAGAGCGCCGGCCAGGCCGGCTCCGCCGAGGGCGTACGCGGGGGTCATACGAGCACCAGCGCGCTCGAGCCGCCCGTGAGCGCGAGACTCACGCCGCCGACGAGCAGAACGCCGCCCAGGAGCCCCTCGAGGAGGCTCGCGTCGTTGAGCCCATCCAAGAGCATCCCCAGGCCGAGCCCGGCAGCGCCGTAACCGCCGATCTGGGAGACCTTCTTGGTCCCGTCGCCCGACGTCACGACCGCGGCGACCATGCCGCCGGCCAGACCCAGCGCAGCAAGCTGGATGGGAGGTCCGAGGTCCATATCTCGAGCCTAACACAAAAAATAAAGCCGCCCCGCATCGCGCAATCCAGCTCTTGTCGGGAGAACGGGAAAGATACGGGGCGACCCAAGCTGGCGCCAGTGCTCAGCTCTTGTTCGAAGCCTACCTGAAGCTTGGTTCAGAGAGCTACAAGATTGCGCGGCTTGATGGCCCGACGGTACTCGACGACCCGGCGTAGCTTCGCAAGGGCCTTGCTCTCGATCTGCCGGATGCGCTCCCGGGTGCGTCCCAAGGCTTTGCCTACGTCGGAGAGCGTCTGCCCGTTGCAGCGGGCTGTAATGATATCCCGCTCGCGTTCGTTGAGCGTTCCGAGAAGCGAGTGCGCGAGCGTTGCGCGCTCGGTCTTCGTGATCTCTTCCACAGGGTCGAACGTCGGGGCCCGAAGAAGGTCCATGAACGTAAGCTCTTCGCCGTCGTCGGTGTTTCCAGGGGGCGCGTTGAGCGAGTACGCCGCGCCCAGGCTCACGCGATCAGCCGAGTGCACCTTGGCTGTCTTGACCCTGGCGCGTGACGCGATGGCACCCGGCGGGGGCTTGGCTCCATGCTCGCTCATGAGAGCCTCTTCGGCCTTGGCGACTTTTGCTTTGAGCTCCCGGAGGTGCACGGGGATGCGAACGAGCAAGTCCATGTCTGCGATGGCGCGCGTCATCGCTTGCCTTACCCACCATGTTGAATACGTAGAGAACTTATAGCCGCGCTCGACCTCGAATTTGTCGATGGCCTTCATGACGCCCTCGATGCCGAAGCCAAAAAGGTCTTCGACGTCCAGGTGCTTCGCACGCTTCACTAGGAACATCGCTTGCGACCACACGAGGCCGAGATTTCGTTCCATGATGACGTTGCGCTGTCGCACAACCGCGAGTTTGCTCTCGGGCGAACCAAGCTTCTTCGCTTGACGCCGTAGCTCATCGAGCTTTCGGAAGGCTATGCCTTCCTCTACGCGTGTGTACGGTGGGAGGTTCGATCGCCACGGACCGTCGAGCACATGCACGCGTCCCAATGAAGCATGCGTTCAGTGGGGACGCAAGAGAGGGTTGCTTCAAGCGGACTCACGAGGCACGCTGCGCGCCCATGAACGCACTCACCCCCCTCGCCATGCAGGTCCTACGATGGATGGTCGCGCTCCAGAACCCGAGCGACCCGAACCTCCAGATCGCCCCCGAGGTCGCAGCGGAGTACCCGGCCATTGCGCAGGAGATTGCCGACGCAGCCGAAGCGAATCCGCTCCTCGGAGCTCCGCGCGAGACGGCTGCGCTCATCACCGAGTGGGCGCAGCACGAATCTCGGTTCAAGCGGGTTCCCTGCGGTCCTAAGTGGGACTGCGACGCCGGGAGCAGTCTTGGACTCCTACAGGTCAGTCGGTTTTGGATCCACCGCGGGTACGTCCCGGACGCGAGCGTCGCGAGCGCGCTCCGCCTTATGCATGAGAGCTTCCGGGTTTGCAAGAACCGGCCGCTCGCTGAGCGCATGGCCTGGTATGCCTCGGGTGGCGCTACGTGCGATCGACGCCTGGATCTGAGTCGGACTAGGATGCGGGCCGCAAAGGCACTCGCTGCGGCCAGCTCCGCACCGGTCGAGTAATCGCGTCCTCCGTAGACCATCCGTACTGCCGTAGTCGCGCCAACAGCGTTTTGTATCCTATCCGGACACGACGAGCCCAGTTGGCAATCGAGTCGGTTTTTCCGTTGAACGAAATTCGAACGGTGCGAGAGGTGTTATTGAGCTGCTCGGATGGGGTAGCCCATCGACAGTTCGATTTCCATCCGTTCCGCTTACAGTCGCTGCATTTTCCGCACGAGTAGTGGAGGTCGTTCTTTTTCCGATCGATCGAGTGCCGAGGGCTCGGCTTAGAACCCATGTCCGAGTAGAAGCTCTTGAAACTGGAGGCCCATCTCCTGCAAATACGGATTCCTCGCCCTCCGTATCGATTCCAGTGGCTTGCCTTCTTGTTTGTGCATCGTGCCAGCATTGCCTTCCAGGACAGATACTCGGCTGATCGGCCACTTCGAGGAGCATGGCCGTGCTTGAAGTGGCAGAGCGAAGCGACATCGCGCATGTAGCACCCGCACGACTTGGTTTTGCCGCTTCGCAGTTCGGGCCCTCGGACTGTTCGAGTCATTCCGCAGTCGCAACGACAGATCCATACGGCAAGACCTCGTGGTCTTTTTGGTGGCGCCCTCCGCAGAACGAGAAGCCTTCCAAACCGCTGGCCGGTATGGTCTATGATCCTGGACATCATCGCCTCCTGCTTTCGGCGTTGGTCATGCCGGGGGACGTGCTACCGTCGCCCCGGCACTTTACGCCACGACTCTAGCACGGTAGGGTTCTGAGAGTGGACCCCGACGAGAACCTGGAAGAGCAGCTCGAGCTGGCGGAGTCGATTCTCGAGAGCGTGGACGAAGAGGAAGACCCCGATCCGGACGATGCGGTTCGCCTCGCCGAGCTCGTCGTAGCGCTCAACGACTGGCTCGTGATGAGCGGGGCACTTCCTCGTCGCTGGAAGCGAGCGAAAGGCTGAAGATGAGCTACCGAAGGAATCCGTCCATCGACTGGGAGAGCGTTTCGATCGGCCTCGTCGCCGGAGCCTTCGTGACCGCCGGGCTGGGGTACCTGCTCGTCAAGAACGGCATCGCGCAGGCTCAGACCGCTTTGAACCAGTCTCTCCAGACCGCGAGCACGACCCCCGGCGCTGACTCGGGGACGACGACCCAGACGTTCACGCCGTTCGCGGGGTCCTGACCAGTCTCGAACGACACGAGAGGCACGTCGGGACGCCTCGCGAGCGCTCGGGCTGGATAGGGGCCTCCAGACCGCACACGGTCAGCTTGCGAAACCTGGGGTGCTGCGCGTGGGTGGTTCCTGCGTGGGCGAACCGAACCGTCTCGACCTCCGGGTAGCCGTCCCGGTGCCGGAAGAGGATGCGCAGACCGAGGCCTTCAACCAGGCTCACGCTGCCCACACCATGGCAGGGAGCCGGCCTCGGTAGTCCTTCTGCACGCAATCGATGTCCACGGCGGTTCCGCCTATCGTGGTCGTCGGGTAGAGCTGGATGAGCGACCATCCGCACTCTGGCTCGGGCACGCGCGAGAGGCTCTTCCAGTACCGGTCGAAAGCGAGCGCGTAGAGTTGCTCGGCCGTGAGCCCTGCGCCAGCACCCACATAGAGGCCTGCGTCGTAACCTGCTGCTTGGATCACTCCCGCGCGCGCGTTTCCCCACGCTTCTACGTTGGCCGCGGGCGCGTCCTCGCTCACGCCCTCGAGGTCTGTCCAGCAAGTTGCTCCCTGTGGCACGCCAAGCGCTTTGAGCTCTCGCACCGCCTGCGCGCCTCCCTGCTCGCCGAAAATCTCCGATGGGATCCATCCGCCAGGTGGGGCGTACGAGACGAATGAGCACCCGAGGCCGGAAGCAAGAATGGTCTCGAGCTCCCCCTGCGTGAGCGAGTCAAGATACCGCACGACAAACGCGATGCCGTTCCCTCGGAGCGCCGCGCACCGGACGGCATCAAGAACGGTCACCATGTCCGCGCCGAGACTGGGGAAGGGTGCGGGCTTGACGATCATGGCTGGCTTCCTCCGTCGGTGCGCGTACAGGGCATGGGCGCGTCGCTTCGAATCTGGATGGTCACCGCGGCCCCCTCGAGGTCCGTGTGGCCTCGTACGCCAAGATGAAAGCACGGCTCGCGCACGATGGAGCCGGTCGTACTCCAGACGGAGCAAGCGGCAAAGAAAAGTGCGGAAGCTGGGAGCTTCATCCTCGCTAGGAGCGCCGGCCCCCGTCCTTCGAGAAGAAGTCTGCGAAGAACCCGACGGGCATCTCGGGCCACTCCTCGTCGGGCTCGAGGTCGAGCGTCCAGACACCCAGGTCCTTGACGGTCTCCCGTTCGGATTCTGTAGGGTCGGGATTCACGAACCACGCCTTGCGATCCAAGGATTCTTGCGGTTCATTGCCTGCTGTCTCCTGGTTGCCCATCGACAGTTACCTGGTTCGTAGTTCCCTTCGTTGTCTTTTCGGTCCAGGGTCATGCCCTTCGGCCGAAAACCCATGTCTTTGAAGAAATTCTCAAACGACATCCAACGTTTCGCAACCGTGATTCCTCGGCCACCGTACCGGTCGTACCAAGGATGCTTCGCGTTGAAGCATCTCGCATGCATCGCGCTCCACGAGATGTACTCGGGCGTTCGGATTCTTCCAAGCGTATGTCCGTGAGTCGACCGACGCCGGTTCGAAGAGGCAGTGAGTTCTTTTCGAAGGCAGCCGCAGGATGTCGTCCTCTTTGTGGTCAGATCACACGTGCGAACGACTTTCACGGTGCCGCAAGAACATCGGACAGCCGAAAGGATTCCGAACCGATCCACGACCCTGAGACGGCCGAAAGGTGCAGAGGCGTGACCGGGACTCATTCTTGCGCGTCGACCTTGAGCGTCGAATCCGCGTCGCTTACCACAAACTTTACGCCCCGGCGAGAAGAGCGGCTTGAGGGGTGCGACTTGGCCTTCAGCCGTGAAGCGTGAACGTTACCGATCGCGGTCACTTGATTTTCGCCGTTCTCGTCGACGGTGAGAGCAATCTGGTAGTCCGCGCCATTGTCGGGGGCCGTCGTGAAGGGAGCCGTGGGCTTGCCAAGGTGCGAGTAGGGCGCCTTCCCGGACGGGTCAAAGAAGCTTGGGTACAGGAAGTCCGAGAGCGCGACGCCGTTGACCGGGCTCGGGTACGAGAAGCCCTCGACCGCGTCATTCGTCTCGATCGCGAACATGGTGCCGGTCCCGTCAAAGGCCCATTGATTTGCACCAGGGTCTCGGTTCGCCTCGTTGATCTCGTGATCGATGATGACCGAGAACGCGAAGTCGCCTGAGTCCAGCGACGAAGCACCGTCTCGAAAGCAGAAAACAGCTTCGTCCGTATGATACCCCCCGGCCCCGGGAACGTCGCTCGATCCCTCAAGTGAGACTGCAACCTCGTCCGGCCCGAGCGTCGGCGAGCCAGCGCGACAGCGGTTGTTGCCGCCGTAGACAGCCTTCCATGCGTGCTGGAGCTTGTGGTCGATGGCCGCTGCGCACTTCTCCATCCACTCGGGCGTGACGTCGGCGCCCGCGCTGTGGTTGACGAGGACGAACGTGGTGTTGGGTCCGATGTTCATTGCTTGCCTGCTTCCGCGGTCGTGACCGTGACCGTAATGTCCGCGTCTGACGTCGCATGCGAGTGCGCTGCGACGAAGCCCGGAACCTGTGCCTTCGGCATCTTGATCGTGAGGGTAGCGACCGTCGGCGCGACGGCTTCACCTGCCTGAGCGATCGTGCAGACAACCGCAACGATGGGATTCGCGTCGAGCGGGTCAGCCGGCGAGCAGATCGCGTTCGTGAGGTCGACGACCACGGTGTCAGCCGTCTTGGCTTGCTGGGCTGTGCAGGAGCTCGTGAGTCCCGCGAGCATGAACACGCAGAGCACGGGCAAGGGAGGCGGATTCGCGGTCGGCGGCTTGCTCGAACGCTTGGCTTCTGCCTTGGCTTCGGTCTTCGCCACAGCCGCCGAGTTCACGGACGGGATGGCGCTCGACTGGAGGAAGGCGAAGAGCGCCGTTGCTCCCGTTACCAGCATGCCGACGTCCTGCGCGACGATCGGGTGACCCTTCTGGAGGATCTGGGGGAGCCAGTAGAGCGTAGCGACTGTCCCGACGATGCCTGTGAAGAGCTTGCTGTATTTTGAGGACAAAAGCGCGACGAGGAAGGCCTGTAGCTGGTTCATTACGGAAGTTTAGATCGAAGCTCGCTTTGCGCCAAGCTTAGACTTGGCAGAGCGTCGACGACGACCTCGTTGGGCAGCGGATCTTGTTGCATCGACTGGAGTTCTCAGTGTCCGTTCTACGGACCAACCAGCTCCCAACCGCCAGTTGGATAGTTTATTTGTTTTTCGTTGTAACATCTTCTAATTTAATGCTCAGGGCTCTTGGTGAGCCCATGCTTCCAGAGGTGCCTTCCAATTCGATTCATTTTACCTGTCCCTGTCGAAGAGCTTGGATCGCCAACCCCGTGGCGTCCCGGTCCAGGTACCCGAGCGCTTTCTCGATCCTGGCCCTGAGCTCGATGTTCTCGAAGTGGAGCGCCGAGCAGGCTTCTTGAAGCTGAGCTACCTGCAAGTGGGCTTCGTGGTGCGCGCGCGAGAGCGCTTTGAAGGCCTGGTCGAGCTTGGATTCCATCGTCCCCTCATGCCCTGTAGAGACTTCGCCTTGCCTCGATGATTTTCCTTGAACGTGATGGGATTGCTCACGAAGGGTCGTGTCCAAGGATTCGCGGCATATCTCTTCTTCTCGCGCGCTCTCGTCTTCTGGAGTCGTCGCCGAGCCTTGTTCATAGCGTCACCCCTTCGCCGAGTAGATTCCCCCACCCGAGTCCGAGGCCACGCGTGGACATCATGTGGTGAGCAATGGACCACTTGGCGTTCTCAACCGTTGAATATCGAAGAATCGGACAGTGGAGCACCATGGGTCTCGGCCTTCGCCGAGCCAGCGCCCGCGCCTTCTGCCCACGCCGCCGAGCCTTGTTCATCTCCTGTTCCTCATGAGAAAGAGTCCTGCGCCGAGCGCTACGCCGCCGAGGAAGAGCCACGGCGTGCCGGGAATGCATCCGCCCGCGGCGCAAATCTCGCCTGGAGGTACGCGAACAGGTCCGCGTGGTTCGTCGCTGCATCGTCGAGTGCGGTCTGCAAGTCGCCCGCTGTGATCGTCCCCTTGCCGGCTTTGTCGAAACTCGTGTTCGCGTCGTAGTACCCGTCGCCCTGCGTCGCGATGACGTACGAGTCGGGCGACCCGGGCACGTACGTCGCCGGGAGGAAGTTCAGCCAGTAGAGGTCCCGCGCGCTGATGCTCGAGAGTCCGTACTGAGAGAGCCAGTTCTTGAAATAGTCGAAAACGTAAGGGAGCTGTTGGCTCACCGTGAGCTGCGTGTACTGATCCGCCGTGTAGTCGGAATTGAAGACGCCTTGCGAGCCTGGACAAATCTGGTTGAGCCCCACGCACCCGATCGAGTTCTGCGCGCTCGGGTCGAAGCCGCTCTCGGAGATAAGCAGCTTCGCGAGGTCGAGCGGGTCGACGCCTATCGCATTCGCTCCCACCACGAAGACGCCGGCCCACCCCGAGTCGAAGTAGGAGGGCGGGCTGTACTGGCCGAGGCCTCGGATGGCCCGAGGCGCGCGTCGACGAGGGAAGAGGTTCAGCATGGGAAGAGCTTAGCGCATGTCCCCGGTTTCATCGTCCCCTCGCCCTTCTCTCTTCCCGCGCTTCATGGCGTCCCTGCAAGATGGCGATCCGAAGCTTCGGGTAGTCGTTGATCCATCGGTACAGCGTCCAGCGGCTCACGCGCAGCGCCTCGGCGACGTCGCGCACGTTGCCGCCGTAGTTCCTGAGCAGGTTCGCGATGCGCTCCGCGGTGCCTTCGGGGTCCTCCTCCCACGCGATGGACAGGTGAGGGTTGCGAGGAGCGAGGCGGCTGTCTCGCGCCCCCGGGGGAGCGAACATCCGGCTCATTGTGCCCCGAAGCGGATAGAGACTTCCACAACGCACATCGCGCCCTGGACGTTCGCATAGCAGCGCCACCTGCCATCCCATCCGAGCGTGGCGCGGCCCCAGTACTCAATATCCTCGTGCTTGGGGTCGCGCATGCCATCGACGAGGACGGTGGGCGTCGGAAGCTCAAGCTGTTCCATCTGGGCAGCCCTTCTTGTGCTCGGCCATTCAGGTGATCGATTCGTACTCCGCGCCGCACCAGCGGCATCGCTTCGGCTGGTCGCTCAGGTTCTTCTTGTTGATGGCCCGCTGCTCCTCGCAGGCCGTGGTCGTATGCCCACGATCAGGCAGGCCGCAGTGCGGGCACTTCATTCAGGCGTTCCCTCTTTCCGCCGAGACGCGCTGCGCGAAGCACGGCGAGCAGACCGCGCGGGCGCTGAACTCTTGCTTCCTTGCTGCCCTGTCTGGCATGAGCTGGGCGCCGCAGGCGCACACGATAGGTGCGTGCGTGGGAAGCTTCTCGTCGTGCGTCGAGTAGACGCGTTCGCACTCTTCGCAGACAACGGTTCCATTCCATGGAGTGCTACCGTGGGTGTCGCAAAAGAGCATCTTGGTACCAGCGATGCTCATCTGCTCTTCATCCCCGCGCGCAGTCGCCCGAGCTCGAAGCGCGCCGCCATGGCGTGAATCTCGTTGGATAGGATCAAGAGCTTGTGTGCTTCGTCTTTGTGGGTCCCCTGCACGTTCTCGATCAGCTCGAAGAGCTTCATCCCGCACGTGCGCAGCGTGCCCTCGATGTCGCGCGACGGAACGTAGGGGGCGATGGGAACGGGAAGGGGCGCCGGCTTGGGCCGAGGCTCAGCCGAATGAACGCGTGCGAGCTCGCCCTCCGCTCGCTCTGCTCTCTTGCGGTAGGCCTCCGACAGAGCCAGGTCGTTTGCTGTGGTGAGCATTTGCTCTACCCCCTTTGCGCCGCCTCTGTACGGATCTTCTCCAGCCGGCTCTCGGGCCTGAAGACGAAGGCGCATCTCTTCCATCATGCCCTTCTCGGCTCGCTTGGCGCGCTCGCGCCAGTACTCGACGCTAACGGTCTCGGTCTCGGACTCCGGGGGCGCCGGCTGTGTCTCGGCTCTGCTGGGCTCTTCGTGTCGGATAGCCATTGAGCCCATCGTCCCTTGCGCGTGAATGGTGACCAAGGGCGCCTCGACTGTGGTGGCATCGGTCGACACGTCGAACGCCGAGAACTTCGGCTCTTTGTCCTTTTTGCCGATCCACACGGCCACGGTCTCGTCCTGTCGCTCGACGGGCGCGTCCTCGGGCGCCTTGTAGAACGCGCGGATCTCATCGTCGGTCATGTTCTTGGCGTAGAGCCAACGGCCGTCCCTGTACGTCGACTTGATCTTGCTCATCGCGCCGAGCGTCTTGTTCACGTAGAACGGCTGGTCTGGATCCTGGTCGTCGGGGAAGGGGCCATTGGGGGGCATCTGGAGGTCGGTCATGGTGTGCCTTTCTGGTTTGCATCCCCACTTAGCGCGTCCGCACAGAAGTCGTCGAGTTCATTGAGCGCCGCGTCGAGTCGTTCCCAGGCCGCGCGCGCTCTCGGTCCGGCCTCAAGAAGAACCACGCCCCCGGTCTCGTTGCGTAGCTCGCGCGCCGCGCGGAGCGCTTCCGACTTGAGGGCGCGTAGCTGCTTGTGGCTGATGAGCTTGATGCTGAGGGGTCGCGTACGTGCGGTCATATCGAGCACCCAGGGTCCCCCGAGCAGCACGTAATAGGCCCGTTCGTGGGCGAGCCGGGAGCGCACGCGACCACGCCGCCGCATCCCGACGGAAGCTCGCTCGCGCTTGCGGCCATGAGGCACCCGCAAGTCCGGTCGCAGGAGCATTCCGCAGGCCACGTCTCGAGCGTAGAAGTCGAGCATCCGTTGGACAGGCACCGGAACCAGGTGAGCGGAGGTCCAGGACAAGCCTCAGGGACGACGTCGGTGCCCGTGTCCCCGGCTTCGTGTCCAGTCTCTGGCCCATCCGGTCCAGTCTCGCGCCCGGTCTCGGCCATGGAATCGCCGGCTTCGAGCCCAGAATCGCCCGTCTCGTTCTGGGCGTTGTGGTCACTTTCCTGGGCGTCTCCCATGGGGGCCGAGTCACGATGCGGCTCGCCGTCCAGAAGGTCCGTGGAGAAAGCGCTCCCGCACCCGGTCAAAGCCAAGGTAAGTACCCAGCTCTTCACGACATGCTCTCTTTCTCAGCTCGCTCGATCTTGTCGTGGAGGAGCTTGCCCACGTACATCGCTAGGTTCGCCGCTGCGAGCGCGGTCTCGTACGCCCGAAGGGCCATCTTCTGCTCGGCCGGCGTTCCTTGGAAGTTCTCGACGGCCCGAGTCTCGTCCCGTAGCCGGTTGAACATCTCGCGCACGCGCTCGAGGGCGTTTCGCACCGCCTCGTCTTCCTGCATCGTCCCGATTCGTCTTACGGCACTCATGGTTGCACCTTTCGCATGTTGGATTCTTCCGGATGCGCGCTCCGGTCCCTATTCTCCCCACGCGCGGCCCGACTACTTTTCCGCAGTAGGTCACGCCCGGACGCGCGAGCGCGTGCGTGCCGGTGACAATCTCGATGGATTCGATGCGGTCGAAGTCGAGGAGCATGCTTTCACCCAAGCCTGGAGGCCACGAAGTCCAGGAGGTCCCGGTAGTTTTCGTGATCGTGGTCTATGCAGCACGACAAGCCTTCGTTGTGCGCAGCGCAGTCGACCTTCGGAGCGTGCGCCGGCCAGGCCCGAAGCGCCGCATCCAGCTTCGCTCGGACGGGTAGGTCTCGGACTCCCGTAGCCTGAGCAACGCGCTCATGCAGGCACAGGGCGCAAAACGGGCTCTCTTCGAAAACCCGATCGGACACCGGATAGTCTCGTCCGCAAAAACCGCACTTCCTCATAATCTCCTCCGTCCCTCACCAAGTCGACGCACGGGGCACCGAGAAAGGACCAACTAACGCGGTCCCATGCGCCGACTTGGGGAGGGTCCCCAAGGTCTCCTCTATCCTGGCGCCCTCTCGATCGTGACCGACTTGAGTTCTTCGGGCTCGACTCCGCGCGCCGCGAGCTCGCGCGTGACCTCCTCGAAGACCCACGGCCGGCCGGGACTCCACCGAGTCCAGCGGAGCGAGGGACGCTTGGGGTTCACGTACTTGAGCGTCACGTGGAAGCGGTAGTAGGGAACGCCTTCGATAGTGTGAGTGGTCATGACTTGGTCCTTTCTGCCCCGCTTGGGGAGGGAGTAGAGACCCGGGCCTCCACTCCCTCCCCTCGCAGGGTCTTAGTTCGCCGTCTTCGCATCGAAGACACGCTCTTCCTTGCCGCCGTCCTCTATCGCGACGACTCCGATCGAGTCGATCTCGCGCCGCTTGAACGCGGCCCCCAGCCGCTGGACCAAGTCAAGAACCTGGCCCAACTTCTCTTGCTCGACGTCGACAAGGACGGTGATCGTCATTCTCAGTGTTTTGCTCAGACGTCCCCCACGCTGGTAAACCGGCGAGCTATGGCGAGAAGATCCGAGTAGGACTCAATCAGCGGCTCGACCTTGGCGAGTCGCTCTAGAGCCGCGTCGCGCTCGTCCGTTACCTTGACCAGCTCTTCGCGGTCAAGCGAAGCGTTGCTCTGGAGCTCTTCCTCGAGTCGGTTCTCCGCCTTCTCCGCTTGGTCCTTGGCTTCCGTTGCATCGTCTTTGAGCCACGCGATTCCTTGGAGCATGGCGTCCACGTTGCTCGGTCGCGCGTCGTCCTCGTCAAGGGCCGCTGCGATGTAGTGAAGCGATTCGATCGCATCCGTAAGACGCTCGCGTAGCTCATCGTCCGGTATGTCGCGCACGTAGGCGCGTGCTTTCCAGTAGCTCATGGTTTGGTCCTTTCGTTTTTCAGTGCCGAGACCACGTGGCCCCTTGATCATGACTATGGTGCCCGGCCGCGACGGCTTGCGGGTTGACCTTGCGTCCGCTCGTCGCTTCCGCGCGCGCCACGGCCTGCCGGAGCGCCCACGAGTTTTCCAGCGCGAGCGTCCGATAGGCGCACACGTCGCTTACGTCGTCTCTGTCGGCCCACCCCTGGAAGACGATCGCCCCGTTCGGGCCGATGCCCACCCGCACCCGTCCCGCGCTCAAGTAGGTCTCAAGCCGCTTGAGCGTGCGCTTGACCTCCGACATGCGATCCTGAAGTGTCTGCCCCCGGCGGGGCGTGCTCGTGCAAGGCATGGCGTCACGCGTTCCCTTCCGGGACGTTGGACGGGGAGTCAAAGTCGAAGTCGAACCGCTGCAAGTCGACCGCGGGAAGCGCGGGCTCGCTTGGGGCCGCGTGCTCGCCTTCTGTCACCTGCGCAGGCTCCGGCGCGAGGTCCAAGAACGCGAACCGCGCTTTCTCCAGCGCGCCGCGCTGAATGTCGGCGAGCACGACCGCCGCGTCTTCGCCTTCTTTCTCGATTCGCTTGACGATGACTCGCGCCGCCTTGCGCGCTTGCTCTACAGCTTCGCCCACGGCCTTGACTTGGTCCTCGCCGAGCATGGAACCAAGGCTCGCGGCCTTGCTCGCGGCTTCCCGGATCTCGGCGACGTCAAGCTGCGCGATGCCGCGATCCATTGCGTCCAGGAGTGAGCGAACCTCGCCCGAGATAGCCCGCGCGGCTTCCTCGTCGGTGCTCGCGATCCGCCCCTTGAGGCAGTAGATAGCCACGCGCGTGCACGTCGCGTTATCGTTGTGCTCCTCCACCATGGCGCGCGCCTTCTTCACGGCTTCGTCAAGCTCAGACTCGCGGTCTTGGGGACAGATGAGCCCGAACGACGTAGCGGCCGCGAGCCCGCGAATCAGGCCAAGCGCCTTGCCGCGCACCTTGACGGCCCGATCGTGCTCGGCGGGATCCACGATCACGCGAGTAGTTTCCCATCGCGCGACGCTCGCGCCGTTCGGGGTCTCGCTTCCCGCGTCCAAGTCAACCCGCTTGTATTCCACCCCGCCCGTAACGGTGGACTTGAGAGCTACCAGAATGCCCGGGCGAATGACGGTGGTTTTCATGGTTTGGTCCTTTCCTAGTATGGTTCGTACGGTCAGATATCCAAGACGCGATTGCGTTGAGCCTCGACAGACTCCGGCGAGCTTGCGGGGCGCGCGCGTCCCTTGGCCCATTCGCGCAACGCTTGCAGCTTGTCCCCCGCGGTTTTGCTCAGGGGCACCACGGTTGCAGCGGCCGCGAGCAGGTCCCCTGTGGTCAAGCATCGCTCCCCGTCCGCGAACGCGGTGAACATGGCGTCCGGGACGAGCGCGGCGATCTCCGCCCCCGAGAATCCCGCGCACGCGCGCGCGACTTGCCCGACGTCAACGGGCGGCGCACCTACTTGGCCGTTCGCGAGAACGGGCGCCAGCGTCGCGCGCAAGACTTCGGCGCGCTCGCGCTCCGTGGGGAGGTCGACCCAAAAGACTTCGTCAAAGCGACCCTTGCGAAGTAGCTCGGGCGGAAGGCTTCGCACGTCGTTTGCTGTCGCGATGACAAAGACGGATCCCGTGCGTTCTTGCATCCACGACAGGATAACTCCAAGCGCATCGGCGCTTACCCCGCCGTCCCCTTGCGGTCCCGTCGCGCCAGCCATGGCTTTTTCTATCTCGTCCACGTGAAGCACGCACGGCGAGACTGTGTCGGCCACGGCGAGAGCCTTGCGGATGTTCCCCTCTGACTCGCCCACATACTTGGACTTGAGTGCTCCCATGTCGAGGCGCAACAGAGGGAAACCCCACGCGGTCGAAACACACTTGGCGGTGAGAGTCTTTCCCGTTCCGGGCGGACCGCAAAGGAGCATCCCCCGGGGAGCCGAAAGACCGTAGGCGCGAGCGCGAGGAGAAAAAGCAGACTTGCGCGTCATAAGCCAAGACTTCAGGAGATCCAGGCCTCCGATCGCGGACAACCCTCGCGGGTCGGGATCGTGCCAGGTGAGCACGCGTTCGCGAGCAATCACGCGCTTTTTCTCGCTGGCGACAAGCTTGGGGTCAATCGCGCCGCGCGTCTTCACGAGCGAAAGCGAGTAGCAGTTAGCGGCTTCCTCGGCCGACAGTCCCACAGCGGCATCGATCGCCGCGTCGCGCGTCCCGTTGGGCGCCGCGTTCGCGCGCTTGTCCTCGGGGAGGACTGACACAGCATCTTCGAGTAACTTCGCAATCTCCGCGCGGTCCGGAAGGGGGTACTCGAGCACAGTCGCATGTCCCGCTAGCTCGGGCGGAACGTCCCCCGAGGGGGAGAGCACGACGATCGCGCGCTGTTCTGTAAGCGGCGTCCCCTGAAGACTCCGCGCGAGGTTGCGCATGCTGCGAAGGACGATCGGGTCAAGCCACTTGTGAAGGTCGCGCAGCACGTAGACGTAGCGCTCGCGCGAGTCACGAATGAACGCCAGCATACCGGACGGGTCAGCTAGGCGCGCGTCCAGGATCTTGCCTAGTTCGTCCGTCATGCCTTGCGCGCAATCCCAGAACCGGACGGGGAGCTTTGCGGCCGCGCTCGCTTCGATGAGAGAGTTTTCGGCACGCTTCTCTTCGCGGGAAACGATCCAGAGAAGCGCATGCCGCGAGCGGAGTAGCGCGGTTATGTCTTGGTTCACGCGCGCGCCGCGCGTGAGAGAGTCGCTAGTCATTGCTTGGTCCTTTCTGAGACTATGAGAGTGTATGTCTCGCGTATCGCGAGGTCAATGGGTCAGCCAACCCAAGTAGACCCAAACGCCGCAAGGCCTCACGTATTCGTCAACATGAGTAAAGCCAGAGACAACGCGATAGCGGTAGCTGTATCCCTGTTCCGCCATGGGGTGCACGTCGTGAACGGTCCATCCGAGGTTAGTTTTGCGGCTCATGGCTTGGCGAGCGCTTTCTCAAAGTGGTTTCGCAGAACGATGAACGTGTCGGCCGTCAACGAATCAGGCCATAAACCTCCCAGGCGTCCGCAGTAGTCAGCAACTTGGAGCATGCCTCGGATTGCTTCGTTGTCTCTGTCCTCGCGAATGCGATCGATCGTCCACACGATCGAGTCGTACAGCCACGCGGTGTAGCGTGTTTTCGCGTCTGCGTTTGCGCCGAACGTAAGGACTTGGTCCAAACGCTCGACTCCTAGCCGCTGCAAGCCTACCAACGCGTTGCGCTGGTAGCGTGCCCAATCGTCCGGGAAAGAGTGAGCGCTTGGCCCCGACGTCGGACGAGCCTGCTCTATCAGGTCAGAAACGGTTTGCATGGTTTGGTCCTTTCCTCTCATGAGCCGACCACGCCAGCGCACCCCCCTACGCTGGCGAACGTCGACGCGCGAGGCTAGCGAGCGCGAGTCGTAAAACCTTCGTACGCCCCGCGTATCCACTCCTTAGGATTCCCTTCGTCTTCCTCCGCGGAAGGGATGAACGAGTGAAGATCGGAGATGTAGACGTGCGCGCGCTTGGCGTACTTTCTGCCAAACGCGTACCCGAGATCAAAGGATCTCTCTGTCGGATTGTTGCTCATGGCCTTGGTCCTTTCTACTTCGTCCCCCCGACACCCAACAATGTACGTCGCGCGTATCGCGGCGCTTGTCACCCAAACGGATGACACTCGGGTCCGGCCGGATGGAAGTCCCATCCCACCACGCCAGCGGTTTGCAGGTAGAGGCCCCCCGTGTGGTGCTTCCGTAGGATGGTGGTCGCCATTCCGTCAGGAGTGTAATAGAATCGTCCTACCTCCTCCGACCCCGACCACACGTCAGCAGGCACCGGGCCCGCGGCGATCGTGTAGGGGGATGGATTCGTCGCTTGAGGCTCGCGCTTGGCTCGCGGGGCCCGGCGCGCGTAGTAGCGTCGCATTGACTTGGTCCTTTCGTCCCCCAGGAAGAAACGTATGTCGCGCGTATCGCGGAGTCAAGGCCACCCGTTCGGGTGACACTCGGCCGAGTGACGCTTCTTTTTCTCCACAAGTTATCCACAAGCACCCCCACAATGCACCCTAAGTCATCGTGACACTTCCGCTCTAGTCCAGGGGGGCGCCCTAGTTTCGGCCCCTTTTGCGGGCCCTGTACGGCCCCAAGACGGTCAAGAACCGGGCCCGTCCACGTGTCACCCACGGGAGCACCGCGGGACCCCACGCGCCCCGCTTGGCGCGCGGCGCAAAGCGCGATAGCCTGCAAAACATGCAGAAAGAAGCGCTGTTATGGGCAGGTGCGGGGCTACTGGGTGGGCTTGTGGTCGGCGCCCTCGTCGGCGCGGCGCAAAGCTCCCCTGCCGTGGTCGGCGCCGAGGCGAATGCCGGTCTTCTCCAGAACGTGAGCGCCGGGGGGACCTTGCAGCCGTCCTGGATGTACTACTTGACCATGAACGGGCCCGGCGCATCCAACGTGCAAAGCCTCGAAAGCTATCTGCAATCGCTAGGGTTCGTGGATGCCAGCTCGGGCGGCATCCCGCTGGTGACCTCGGTGTCGCCGACTCAGGCCACGGCGCTGGCGATCTACAGCGGCACGAGCCCCGGCGCGCTGCCGGCGAATACGTCGAACCTGGCCATCACAGCGTCCGGTTACCCCACGCCGAGCGTCCTAAGCGCTTAGAACTACTTCAAACGTCTAGGATCTTTCACCATTACACCGACAATCAGGTCGGTGCTGCCGTACGGCCAACGAGCCAAGCCCCCCTCGCTGCGTAAGTGCGCCAGGGTGCGTGGTGCTCTCGTGGTCCCTATCTCGAGCGGAACCGACCGAGGACAGAGGGTATGCTTGGATGCGACCTGTTTGTTGTCGCGTATTACTGTAGTAATTCCAACTATTTCGTCGTTCCACTTGAACCAACCGTCGCTGTCGCAAAGACCGTTGTAGACGGTCGCCGTGAAGAGCGGCTCAAGGCTCGATAGCACTTCGGCATTCCGCTGACGTGCCGAGTCAGCAAACGGCTCATCCCCGACTTCTACGTGAAAAAAGCACAATTCTCCTGACAACATATGGTCCCAAACACTGATGAAGCAGTAGGCGTCCTCGATGCTTGGCTCGTGTCCGCCCCAGCGCCTCGCATTGCACGGAGCTTGGAACACGAAGTCGACCATCTCCTCTGAATAGAAGCCTGATTTCAGCTTATTGCGGATGTCGTGAAGAAACTCGTAGCCGGAAATTCCGTCAGCCGAGTACTCGAGACAGAGTCTTTCGGCGCCTTTTATGGCTCCACGTTCCCAGACGTTCACAGCAACCCCGTCGCCGCGTTGTCGATGAAGAGCGAACCGTGCTCGATGTAGCCGCGCGCCACGGTCTCCGAGCGCCAACGGCCCTGTTTCATGATGGAAGCGGTCGATCTGCCCTTTGCCGCGGCGGAGGTCGCCAGGCCTCTCCTGAGGCTGTGAGCGCCGAAAAGCTTCTTGTCGCCGAGGCCAGCGCGCACGGCCGCGCGCTGTACGATGGTCGCGATAGCTCGGGGGGCCGGGAAAAGGCGCGCGCCTGGGGCGAGAGAGGCCATGTAGGCCTGCATCGTGCGCACAGGGCACCCTAAGTGATTGGAAGCGTACGGTATTCCTACCTCTGCCCCCCGGCCTTCCTGATCCATTTTCGACTTTCGAACCAGGACGATCAGCCCTTCGGGGACGAACGAAAGGTCTGCGGGCTCGAGGGCAGAGAGCTCAGAGCGACGGAAAGCTCCAAACCACCCCACGAGCAGGAGCGCGCGCTCCTGGAGAGGCGCATCCTTGACCATCGAGAGGAGCTGTTCGGCCGAAATAGGCTTCTTTCCTGAGCGTTTGGAGCCTAGATCCTGCCGAATAGCCTTCATCGTCTTTCGGAGAGCCTCCGAGCGCGGGGGTTCGTGTCCGTTGGCCTCGTGGAAGTGCCAGATCCCCGAGAGGGCGCGCTCGATCGTGGAGACCTTGCGTCCCTGTTCCGAGAGCCACTTCACGTAGGCGATGATCGTGAGAGGATGCGCCGGGAGCGAAGGGAGCCCCCGAGAGCTCGTCCAGGCCTGAAACCCCTTCCAATCGGCCGCGTAAGCGCGCCGCGTGGCCTTGGGACCCCCTTTGCGCACTCTCTCGTCAGCTCGGGAGAGCAGGCCAGAGACCTCGAGAGCTGCCTCGGGGGCGATGGAAGCGTCGGTCGGAGCGACGAGAGCGAGGGGAGCGGGAGGGGGGTCGGAATGCATGCTGATAAGCGCATACTATCGGCAAGCAAGGCGCCTGTGAAGGCCTTCTCGTCGGCCGCGACCCGAACCCCCAGAACCTCGCGTGACTCGCCCCCCCCTGGGAGAGCCTCGAAAAGGGCCCCAGGTCACGCGGGACGCGCGCAGCGCGCGCGGGAGCGCCCCCGACGCCCCCTCGAGAGCCACAATAGGCCGTCCGACGCCCTCTCGACGCCCTCTTTCGCTCTCGGACCCTACCCTCTGCGACAGAATTCCGCCCTCGGGGCATCTAGGATAGGCTTGCAGCATGCGCGCGCGCCCATCCGCCCCCCTTTCGACCGAAGAGAAGGCTCTCCTAGCCGGCGCGGCCGCTTTGGTGGGGGCCATCGTGGGGTACTGGGTCTTCGCGCCGAGCGCGCCGGTCGCGTCAGCGTCGACGAGCGCTCCCGCGGCGCCCCCCGGGGGCTACGCGCAGGCGTGAGCAACGAGCTGCGCAACGCGTGGGCACTGCGCCGCTGGGTGCTCTACCTCGCATGGCGCAGCGCGCGCCGACGCTGTCTCTGGCGTTGGCTGACGCGCGACCTGCCGCGCATCCTCGACGATGACTATCCGGCCGCCAACATGAGCGACTGATCCGACTTGCGATACACGCGACGTGCGGCTAGAGTGAGCCGTCATGTCGAAACGACCTCGCATGTGCGGCTGCGGCCACGAGGAGACCAGCCACCTCGTGAACAAGAAGGACCCGAAGGGCCCGCGCGGCGCGTGCAACTACGGGCACGACCATGCGATGGGCGGCTGTCCGTGTCCGAGCTTCCATTCGCGGCGCTGGAAGAGCGACAAGCCGTTCCTAGTCCCCGGTCCGTTCCCGGGAGCAACGGAGCGACCGTCCATCGCGGCCGCGGTCAAAGCGCTCCGTCGAGAGGTGTTTGACGCGATCGACCGGTTCGAGAAGGCCGTGCTCGCGGCGCCGAAACCTGCAACGAAAGCCAAGCTTCGGGAAGAGCTTCAGTACCTGGTGCGGAGTGCCGGTCCTGAGCCCGTTTCGATGCTCGCGACCAACGGCATGTCCCGCGCGCACCAGGCGACCGGCCCCGTCATGGGGCGCTGCGAGCGCGCGCTCCTGGACGTCCTCGCGAGCCGACACGGAAAGCACACGAGCCCCGGGCAGCTCGCCGTCATGAGCGGCTACAGCTTGAAGAGCTCGGGGTTCGCGAACGCGCTCTCTTCGCTGCGCTCGAGGGGTCTCGCCGAGGGCTACCGCGACGAGATCCACGTCACCGAAGCTGGGCGCGCGGCGAGCCCCGACGCGAAGCTCCCCACGGGCAGAGCGCTGCTCGAAATGTGGCTTCCCAAGCTGGGACGCTGCGAGCGGGAGCTGATCAGGTGCCTCCTCGATGTCTACCCGCAGGGGATCCCGAAAGAGGACCTGTCCGAGATGACGGGCTACTCCATCACGTCGAGCGGCTTTGCGAACGCGCTCTCGCGCCTGCGGACGCTGGAGCTCGCCGAGGGCTACGACGACATCCGCGCGTCGGCTGCAATCGGAGGGGAGAAGCCTCTCCGGGATGAGGAGCTAGCGAATTGAAAGTCATCGTCGCCGGCTCCCGCGACATCAAGTCTCTCGAAGACGTTCGCCACGCGATCCACGAGAGCGGCTACAGCGTGACGGAGCTCGTCTCGGGCTGCGCGAAGGGCGTAGACGCGCTTGGAGAAGCGTGGGCGCGCGCCGCAGGGGTGCCTATCAAGCGCTTTCGACCGAACTGGGCGGGCCAGGGCTCGTACGCCGGTCCGGCGCGCAACCAGAGGATGGCCGACTACGCCGAGGCGCTCGTGGCGGTGACCCACTCGCCCTGGACGCCGGGCACCGCGGACATGATCCGCCGCGCGCGAGCGAAGGGGCTGCTCGTGTACGTGAAGGAGGTTCCGTGATCCGACGTGCTCGCATCGTCACGCTTCCCTTCCGACTCGTGAGCCCGAACCAGGTCCGCGGGCACTGGGGCAAGCACGCAAAGCGCGAGGAAGAGGAGCGCGGCATCGCGCGTCTCGCGTGCCGCGGCCCTCTACGGGAGTTCCGTCTCGAACTCAACGAAGCTCGTCACGTAGATGTCCTGATCACGCGCCTCGGACGGAAGCCGTTCGACTCGGACAATCTTGCCATGGCCGCAAAACACGTGCGTGACGGCGTCGCCGACGCTCTCGGCATCGACGACGGAGACGAACGAGTGACCTGGCACTACGCGCAGCGAATCGAGATGTTCTACGCCGTCGAGATCCAGGTCTCTACCTAGCTATCGCCGTGTACGACTTACTTGTGCGCGGCGGACCGGGCAGCCGCGATCTTGGCGCGCGCGGAGAGTGACGCGGGGGCCCTGGCCGAGGTGACCTTCCCCATGGCGAGCCCCGGCGATCCGGGAAGGCTGAACGTCGGGTTCGAGTTCACCGACGTCATCGTCGGCTTGAGGATCTTGTCGCGCATCGTTTGGAGCTGATCCGGGGTGAGCGTCGAGCAGAACTTGCACTGCTTCGCCGGAAGCGTCTTCGGGTCGACCATCGTGGGCACTGCTCCCGGCAGGATGGTCACTCCGCAGGAGGTCACGTAGGCATGAGACCCGGACGCCGGGTGCACTCCGGTCCCGTGCACCGCGTGCCAGCCGTTGGGACTATTCACGTATTTCTGAGGCATGGGCTTCTCCTGTTGCGAACCTGAGACGTGAGCTTACGGTCCAGGGAAAACGACGGCGTCGAAGATGATCGAGCTGAACGAGTCCGGACGGTAGGCGCCGCCCACGGCATCGTAGCCCGCTCCGCCCGTCGACTGGTGCGCTTGCTGGTAACCGCCTCCGCCTACGGGCGTGAGCAGTGAAGCCCACGTGAACGCCCGAAGGCCAGCGACCGACGCTCCCGTAGCCGGATCGAACGCATACGCCTCCGTCGGGCTTCCGCTCACGATGGCCCCGTCCAGGATAGGGCCCATGAGCGCGTCCGCGAAACCACTCTTCAAGAGCGGCGGCAGAAGGTCGGCAGTCGCCGCGACGACCTGCACGATGTGCATGCTCGTGTGCTCTCGGAACGTGTTCGTGGAGTTGCCGGTGAAGCTCGAATCGCCCCAGAGAGCGGGGTAGCCCATGGCCGACGTAAACGGCGAGGCCGCGTGGAACGAGATCGAGCTCTGCGGAAACATCGCAAAGTTCACGCCGTCCATGTTCCAGAACGCGAGCGGTCCGGCGGAGATGTTCGCGCCGCCGCCTACCCCGAAGCCTCCAATGGAGAAGGTCGAATCCGGACCCGTGCCGTTGTTGCCCACGGACGTCACGCTGTCCACGTACATGAACGACCCGCCCTCGAACGAGGTCGCGAACGAGCCTTGGACAGCCCCGAAGGCCCAGCTACAGCCATCGGAGTTCGCCTGACCCAGGAACGTGACGAACGCGTTGTTGAAGCACGGGTTGACGAGGAACGTCAGGTTCCCCGTGAACGTGATGTTCGGTCCCTCGTCCGGAGGCCCGTTGAAGATGACGTCGCAGTAGATCATGGTCGTCGTGGACGTGAGCGGGATGATCCCGTCCAAGATCACCGGTCCAGGGAACTGGGGCGCTGGCGTTGTCGCCGGAGGCGAGATGAGCGTCAGGTACTGGAGAGCGAAGACGCCGCTCTGTCCCGGCCGGGTCTGCGACTCGGCCGCCGAAGAGTCGTTGCCCGCGAGGCACGGGCCCAAGACTGCCGACGAGAACTTGACGACTCGGTACTCGTCCCCCGGAGCCGGGCTTCCGAAGAAAGAAGCAAGGCCGGTGAGCCCTGGCGAGAAGTTCGGGACCGGAAAGTTGCCCGTCTGCGAAGCGTAGAGGAGTTCCGAGAGCTGGACCGTGCCGCCGCCCTTGTCGATGACCGGGTAGGCCCTCGCTCCGAAGACGTCCTCGGGATAGAACGGTCCCAAGGCGCCCGTCAGGAACTGCACCTGCGTCTGAAAGAGGAACGATGACCAGTCGGGGACGGTCGGGTCGGTGATCGTCCACGGCGTGTTGGTGAAGATGTCCTCGGTCTGCTCGGCCGTGATGGTCCCCGTATGCAGAACGGTCTGCGTTCCGATGATGACCACGGAGTTGTTGGCGCCGATGAAGTTGTAGAACGTGATGGGGTCGTTCACGGGCAGGTCGCCCAAGAGGAAGATGTTGATCTGCTTCACGATGGGCGTGTAGAGGACCGCGCCGCCCGTGTACGCGTTCACGAAGTGCGATCCCTCGAGCAGTAGCTCGGTGGGCGACACGACCTTCACGGTCCAGATCCCGATCGACTCGTGCGTTCCGATCGTCCCAGCGAAGGTGAGGAAGAACGCCGTCACCTCGACTTGGCTTCCCGTCACGACCCCCGCGGGCGGATTCGCGAGCGTGAGGAGGATCTGACCTCCGGCACCCGCGGTCATGTTCGTGATGTTGATCTGGTTGAAGGGCGGATCCGGCGGGCCCGGTGGGTTCCTGTCCTCCGGGGGAGGAATAAAGATGGTCGTGAAGCGACCGAAGCGCTCCTGGAGCTCGGCGTACGTCTTGAGCGCCGTCTGTGGCGTGAAGCCGTTGGCGTTGTCGTCTCCGTTGACCGGATCGATGTAGTAGTTGGGGTTGACTGGGACGAAGTTCCCTCCGCCCTCTTCCCCCGGCATTCTGGGCCGGTACATCGCTTCGGCTGCTGCCCTTTGAATGTCCCCTCGAGCAACGGAGTTTCTCATGTCTTTCCTCTATCACGGGTCGGTGTTTATGTCCGTTCCCGGATCAGATCCTGGAACCAAGTGTTGCTCAAAGCCCGCGGGCCTCGAGCTCTCTTCACAGCCTGGATAGCTGTCTCGGGGATGACGCCAAGCTCCATGAGCGCGTGAGCCACGACAAGTCCCGACCGGTTGAACCCCTGCCAGCACGTTACAAGCACTCGATTGCCCACCGCTCGAGCTTTCGCGACGATGCGCCCGGCGTCTTCGGCCCAGCGTACTTGGTTCTCGGTAGGAGGCTTTCCCGAGTCATCGAGCGGTACGCGCAAGACGTGCGTGCCAGGTCCGAACGGCTCGCGCCACTGTGGGAGCTGGTACTCTTCGGCGCAGAGCACGACCAGATCGAACGGAAGCGTCTGTCCCGGCTTGGGCGCGCTTCCCTGGTACAGGCCGGGCGCCACCCGGGAAGCATCAAGCACGCGCGCTCTCAGGTGCCGGTGCTTACAGGAAGTGCGGGAGAAGGTGCGGGAGAAGCTTGTGCTTGCTCGGTCTGCTGCGTGTCCCAGCTGCTCTCGAGCTGGCCCGCCGAGTTGATGCACTCGGGCATGAGCCCGTAGGTTACGTAGTACCGCGCGGCCCAGAGCGAACCGATAACGGTCCCCACGGCTCCAATCGCAGCGGTGACGCCGAACGCGCGCTGATACTTTTCTGACGCGAAGAGTCCCACGACTCCTACGCCCGTCGCGGCGAGCCCGAGAAAGAGCGTGCCCAGAGACCCGTACTGCTGAAGCGACAGGTCCGAGCACATGGGGGTCTGCGCGGGCGGGGACTGACCGAGGCCTCTGGAACGAATGGGTGTCATGCGTTGTCGACGATGGGTGTGGGTTGGTTCCCGATCGTCGTCCCTTGCTGGAGGAGCTGGTTCGCTTGGTTGTTCACGCCGACGACGCTCCCCTGGTTCGCAGCGAGCTGCGCTTGGGCCTGTGACGAGAGAGCGGCCTGGGAAGCCTGCGAGTTCTTGTAGATCGCGTACCCGATGCCTCCAAGCACCAGAGCGCCGAGACCTCCCAAGAGAAGCGTGTTGCGTGAGAGAGGGTTACCTCTCCACCTCGGCCACGTGGCCGTGTAGCTTTGCTCAAGCAATCGAAACTGGGTCTTGGCTGCCGGCGCAGAAGGGGCCCGGATGAACCTGTCGGAGTCGTCATCGCTGACGAGGTAGAGAGGGTCTCCGACCCCCCAGTATCGACCGCGCCTGTCGTAACCTTGGCGATCGATACGAATGCGCTCGGCGTAGACCCTGCCAGCCATCAGTACCCCAGGTTCCAGCCAATTTCGTTGCCGCCGGTCACCTGCGCGGGGATCCCAGGCGACGCGGGCGTCGTGATGACGGGAGCGTTCTGCGCCTGGAGAGGAATGGTCGACGAGCCCGTGGGTGTGAGCACGTTGCTCGCGCCGGGGGGCGTCACCACGGTCGTCTGCGCCGACGCCGGAGGGAACGCGGGGGGCGCTGGGAGAACGCCGGACGCGACAGGGGCTACAGCAGGCTGGTTCGCTCGGTAGATCGCATACGCGATGCCCGCGATCACCGCGCCGCCCACGCCGAGCAGAAGCAGCTTCTGCGTGTCGGGAGAGATAGGATTGCGTCTGTAGTGCCTGCGTCTGCGTGCCATGACTCAGCTCCCTGCCGGCACGGGCGTCCCGATGGGAGGCGCGCCTGCGTAGTTCCCGCCCAGAGCCTGCTCGGCAACGCCCTGGCTGACGTTGTAGACCGGATTGCCCTGCGTGAGCTGCTGGAGCGGGGAAGCCGCCTGCGTGACCTGGTTACCCACTTGACCTGCCGCTCCCGAGACCTGCGCAGCGGCGGCTTGGGTGCTCTGCTGCGTCTTGTAGACCGCGTACACGAGACCGCCCACGACGGCAGCTCCCACCCCGATCGTGATCCATTCGTTTCGCGTGAGGCCGTGCGTTTTCTTAGCCATGCTTCTCTCTTCTCAAAGCCCCGGCAGGAGCGTAACGAGCCCGGCGACCGACGACGTGTCTTCCGCTGTTCCCAGCGTCGTCGGTGCCTGACCCAAGGACTTCACGATGGCGTAGAGACCGAGGCCCGTGAGAAAAAGCGACCCAACACCGAGCACCACGGTCTCTGTGTCCGTGATGCCTTGATCTTGGGTCCCTTTCGCGCGCACGAGTTCTCCTTCGTCAGCCCGCGTAGTTCGGGTTGCCGACCGAGCCTGGCGCGACCGCGTTCGCCTGCTGCGCGTACTGCGCGGGGGTCATGCCTTGGTTGTACGCATCCTGCGCTTGCGCCGACGAGAGCCCGAGCTGCTGCGCTTGCGCATTGAAGTTCTGCGCGTACTGCGTTGCGCTCGCGGCGAGAGCTTGGTCGCTCGCGTTGGCCGGGGCGGGCCCGCCGGATGCGCTCGTGCTCGCAGGAGTGCTCGAGTTCTTGTAGAGGATGTACCCGAGCGTCCCAACGACCGCGAGGCCCATCGCGCCGAAGACGAACATCCGCTCTTCGTGCTTCTTGTGAGCCGTGGGAGAGAGTCCTTCGGGATTGGACCGGTAGTAGCGCCTATGCCTTCGACGGCGACGAGCCATGATCAGCCTCCCTGGGGAACGACTTCGTAGCCATTCAAGGTCTGGACACCCGTGGGCGTGACGCCCTGGACGGCCGCACCCGACTCGGCCGACGTCGGCAAGAGCGCGTTGCTCGCGCTCGTGCCCGCCGTGGGGTTGAAGTGCTTGTAGAGCAGGTAGCCGCCCACGCCGAGGACCGAGAGGCCGATGAGCCCCCCGATGACGATCTCGGTGTCGGTCGTGATGGGGTTGCGTCGTCGGTAGTGTCGCCTGCGGGCCATGGTCGTCTCCTGGGTGAGGTGAGAAGAGAGTAGCTTTGCTTCGCGGTCGGCTTTCCTGAAGCTCATGGGCCCCGCGACCGCCCGTGAGTGGAAGAACACGTAGTGCGAGCGACCGACGTTCAGGACCGAGACGTCGGGCGCGTAACGGAAGTGCTTGGGTCTCCTGTAACTCACGAGAACCCCGGCACGAAAGGCGGAACCTGGTCTGCGACGCCGGCCATGGGCGGCATGGTCGCAGGCGTGGTCCCAGAGCTCGGGCTCGAGCCCTGCGAGCCCTGCGATAGCTGCACGGGCGCCGCGCTCGCCTTGGATGCGTAGGCGACGATCGCGACGAAGGCCGCGAGCCCCGCGAGGCCGAGCACGACCTTCTCGGTGTCGGTCATGGGGCCGGTCGGGTTGCGCCGCGCGTACCCGCGCCGCCTCTTGACACGTCTCCGTCGAGTGCTCAGGCGGCTCACTCCCGAATCCTACATCAAGTCGCGCGAACCATCTAGGCTCTGGCCTAGAGCTAAGCCAACGAAACGACGACTCTATCTCCCACCTTGACGTCGTGACGTGCTGCGAATCCGCCGTTTACCTCGAGCACTGTGGTCGACGGACGATGGATCTGGTGACCGTCCCCCTCGGTGGGCTGGAGGGAGAGTACGCCAACCACGCGATCGTAGTCGAGAAAGATGAGGTCGAGTGGGATGCGCGTCCGACGCATCGTAAACACGTGGTTCGTGCGCGTCCCCAGCCAAAAGAGCATTCCGCCCATCTCGTCGAGCTCTGTACGACCCATGAGCCCTCGGGCGAGCTCCTCAGGGCTCTCGGCGATGTCGACCTGCACTGATACGCCCTGCCGGGGGAAGCTCACGAAGCCGGGGGTCATCTCGGGCTCCTAGAGTAGCTCAATCGAACCTCCATGCACCGAGGTCTGGGTGATGTCCGTCGAATTGCCGGGCTGGATCGTGAAGTCGAGATTGTTGGCCACGGTCGTATTCACCGTGGCGGCGGCCGTGAGCCCGACTCCCGCTTGCACAACCGCTCCGGCCGGCCCTCCGGAGTAGCCGATTTGACCAAGCGCGCTTCCCGTGGCTCCCAGCGTGTAAATGGCCGCGTTGGTCTCGTACGACCATGGAACCGTCGTCTTCGCTGCTGCGGCCGTGGTGAGCGCCACGCTCGCGATGACGGCGTTCGAGCTTGCAGCGCCTCCCACGCCGTTCACAGCGCCCGTTCCCATACGCAGGCGAAGCGTGAGCGTGCTCGCCGCCGCGATGTTCGTCGACACGCCCCAGAGCTTGACCCGCACGAGACGTCCGGCTGTGAGATAGCCCACCGGGATCCCGGTGAACGAGATCCCGACGAGCTCCGAGGTGACCGCTCCGAACGAGGTGATCGCGAAGACGCGGGCAAGAACCCGAGGGACAGAAAGAAGCGCGCTCACGCTTCTAGTTGTTCGGCAGCGAATACAGCACGACCATGGCTCCAACCCCCGCTGCTGGAGCACCCGCAATCGTCGCGAGCAAGGCCGCTGCACTTGCACCGACCGACGTGTCCTGCATAACCTGGTAGAGGCCCGCGACCGTCGCTGTGTTATCGCCCGTCGCCATGAAGAGAGACGTGCTGCCCGTGATGCCGAGCGAAATAGTTGTGCCCGCAGAGTAGGGCGTCGTCACGTCGAGGCGCACGTCGTAGATGATGGCGTTCGCTGGAATCTGCGTGGCGGAGTTCTGCGATGCTGCTGTCGTGAGCGCTGTTCGAATCATGTACGTCGCGCCCGCGACCGACGGCGCGATATCGAGCCATGCCGTACCGGTCCAGACGTACATCTGGTTGGCCGCGAGCGAGATGGTGCCGCCCGAGAATGCAGCCGTCGTGACGATCGTGTTGCCCGTCGCTGCGGGAATGACCGCCACGTTCCCGACGCCCGAGCCATCGTCCCAGAGGAGCTGTCCGATCGACGCGTTCACTCCTGAGGTCGTGACGACGTACCACTGCTCGGTTCCCGTGTTCGCGGGGAGAGCACTTCCTCCGTTGAACTGGAGCGAGACCGGGATGGGCTTGTTCGCGGTCTTGTCGACGTAGGCCTTCGTCGTGAGATCGTTGTCCCCTACCGGAGTCGCGCCGCGCATGACAACGAACGCGTTGTTGGCTGCGTTCTTCGCTTCGAGCAGGCCTCCGTTGTTGTTGATGCCGGGACCTGCGGGGCCACCGATTTGAAAGAAGCTCGACGTGACGCCTGCGAGTTTGGAGAAGAGGCCCATGGTGGTTCCTTCACTTCAACTTGTAGAGGAGGTATCCGGAGCCCTGCGTAGACCCGGACGAATGAATCGTGAGCTGGAGAAAGTCCGCGGCGAGAAACGGAAACAGGTCCTCGGTCGTGTACTGCTGGCCGGGGAAAGAGATCACCGTGTCGTTGAGAGAGATGATCCCCGCGGGCGCCGCGGTCGTGCCGAGAGTCAAGAGCGCACCAGGACCGTTGAACGGCACCGTGATGGCAATCGTAACCCGGTTGAGGAGCTGCCCCGGCGTGACGGCTTGAAGTACGAGGGGCGAAGGTGTCGCGAACGTGAAGGGAACCTGCTCGACGGTTTCGACTGTAGGCGGTACAGGCCCGGCGCCCCCGCTACGTGAACGGGCAAGGGCCTCGTAGGCGACCAGCCGATTTGTCGCCCAGGATTCACGGCCCATCGCTCCTTGGAGAGGAGCCTATCACAAGCTCAGGTGCCTCGTGAGCGCCGTCGCCGTTGTGCTACTCCCCGAGCCTGACGAAGCTTCGCTGCCGCGGGCGCGAGGATCTCGCGCTCGATTCTTTCCAGTCCATCGTCGGCGAACTCGGCCGCCGCGTTCGTGAGCATCTCTCCCAGAGCTCGAACGAAGGGCGCGGCCTCCGGGGGCACGCGAGGAATCTTGACGCGCACGCGGGGCACTTCTAGTGCCCTCTCACGATAGAGAGCCCCGCTTTGTCTGCGCGGCGGACCATCTTGAGCTGCTCGCTGTTCACGATGCAGTTGGTCAGCTCGGCCTTGTTGCCCGTGAACGCCTCGCAGTGGATCCAGATCGCTTCGGGAGGGATCACGAGCGAATCGACGATCCATGGGTAGACCGCCGTGACAATCCTGGGCCGCACGCCCCTGCCGTCTGGCGTGGGTTCGGGAACCATCGGCATCTCGAGCCGATGAAGACTCTTGAGCGTGCTCCCGTCGCGCTTCCCCACGAGGAAGATGCCGTTGGTCGCTACGATCCACCAGTCCGATAGGTCGAAGGGCTCTGACATGAGCCCTAACCTAAGCGCACTTCGCGCGTATTGCAAGGCTCGCAGAACTAGGGGATGGGGTGCGTGTTCGTCGTGTTCGCGGCGATGCGATCCAGGGCCTGCTGGATAGTCTTAGGCGCGGTCCCGGCCCAGTTCCCAGGAACGGCGGGCGTGTAGAGGATGTTCGGCGCGCTGTCCGAGGGATCGTACTGGTTCGCGCCCGAGAAAAGAGCGCTCGCGAGAGGCGGCGTGGACCCGTCCGCTTCCCACGCAACGGTCGACGTCTCGACGCCGCCGATCTCGTTGCCGGTGACCAGGAACTCGAAGTGCTGCGCCGCGTCCTGGACGAAGAACCGTCCCGTGGCGTTCGCGCTGATCTGGATGACCGCGACCGTGGGCGCTAGCGAGTTGTCCAAGACACTCAGCCGCGAGGCCATCGAGAAGAGTCCCCCTCCGAAGGTCTGGAGAGCCGGGACGGTCGCGCCCGCGTCGAGCACGATGCTCGCAAAATCGTCCATCACGAAGAGGAAGTTGTTCTCGAACGAGAGAGCGTTGGTGGTCAGGCACTGGCAAGCGACCACGAGCCCCTCGAACTTGGCCCAATCGCTCAGCGTGGCGCCGTCCAGGATGGTCAGGACGTCTGCGCCCGCCACGTACGCCGACAGCTTCGCCGCTCCGAATCCGTCATATGTTCCCGGAGGTACCTGCGCAGCCGCGAGCGACGAGTCCACGTAGAGCGTCGTGGCTCCCTGGACGGACTGAAGCGCAGCGAACGCCGACGCCCAAGTCGTGTACACGTTCCCACCCGCGACGCCTCCCGGACGGAAGATGATCCCGTCGGCCACTGCGCTCGAGGCGCCTCCGCCCCCGCGAGTACGCAGAAGGGCCTCGTCGGCGACCTGACGCGTGATGATGTTCCCTCGGAAGTCTCGGCTCATGACTTTCTCCTACAGTGAATCAGGGGATGGGGCCAATTTTGGCCGCGATGCGGTCCAGGGCGTTGCCTATGCTCGACGGGCCAACTCCGGACCAGTTGGCTAGGTTTGTCGGGTCGTACTGAATACCGTCGCCCGTAGTGCCCAGGGTGACGGATGCGCCTCCGGCAACGACAAAGCCCGACGGGAATCCGTCCGCCGTGGACGTGTACGAAGCATTTGCTCCGGTCACGAGTAAAGGACCGACAACACTGCCTCCGGCAGCATTCATGTCGCAGGCTCCGGCTCCGGGAGCAGAGATAGTCAGCTTCGCAAAATAGGTGCTCTCTGGCTCGGACGTCGCCGCGACTGCTCCGGCAGACTGAAGCGTCACGTCATTCGCAATAGACGTGTTGAACGGGAAGAAGTTGCAGGTCGTGAAGACTGCTGTGTTCCCGTCGCAAATACATGAATCCAGCGTGAACGAGCAACTATCATCTACACCGGTAACAGTGAGATTTCCGCTGTACACGACTCCAACGTTGTCCACGAAACCAGGTGTCGCGCTGTACGTGAACGTGGAGTCTCCAAGAATGTTGAAATTGAGTAGTCCTGTTTGTCCGTTCGCTGGGAACGCCGGGTCCAGTGAGACACCGCCCGTGAGCGTCGTGGTGATGATGTCTGGGCCCTCGATGTACACGCCACTCTTTAGGACGATGCTCTCTGCGTAGGTTCCCGGTCCCACCGTGACCACGTACAGCTTCGAGGGAGAAGCGTCCGTGATGCTTGCTTGCGCGGCTCCGATGGTCAAAAACGGAAGCCCGATGGTTCCGTTTCCCGTCGCATCACTCCCGCCCTTGTTCACGTAGACGATCTGTGAGGCCACGGGACGCGGGCCCATCCTCGCGACCTGACTTCCGGTGCCGGGCCCCGCGGTGACTTCGCCCGTGAGCTGGTCGATTCCTCCGGCACCCCCGGCGCTCCGCGAACGAAGAAGGGCCTCGTCCGCGAGGCGGCGCGTGTTCTGGATCTGCCGGAAATCTCGCATGGTGGGCACCTACGCTCTCGCGTTCTCGCTCTTACCGTTAGTGCTTTCAGCGTGCTGGCGCGGGTCTTCGACCGGGGCCTCGAGCACCGCCTTCTCGAAGTCGAGTAGCTGAAGATGAATGAGGGGCGCGTACAGGACGGGTTCGCCGCTGGGATGGGCCGCAGGGACGTCGATGATGTTCTTCAGGATGGCCCAGTCCTGATCCTCGAGCTCGATCCAGTTCCCTGGCTCCCTGCCGAACTGAGGGTAGACCTTCATGAGCCGCGCGAGGTTCGTCTTCGGTTTCTCCCATCGCGTGTCGTTGAGCCAGAGGCTCAAGGCGAAATCGCGAAAGGTGACTGTGTCCCCCGTTGTCCCGCGGAAGCGGTCACGGAGCTGGATGGGCTGAGGAATTTGGACGTATCGCATGAAGTGAGCCTAGCGAACTTGGCGATTGAAATCAACGTTCCGTCCCGGATCTTAGTTTACAGCGGCGTCCCATTCATATTGCCAGTCGACAGTGAATCCGGCCGTCGAAATATTCCCGTTCATCGTTACCGTGACAGCAGCTCCAGAAGTTCCAAGAGCGGGCGCGCTCACGCCACCGAAACTGGCAGCATCATTGAACACGCCCACGCCATCCGCAAGAGCTCCGACGGTCACAGTTCCGGCGATATTTTTGAATCCGAAACGATACTTCAGAACGACCGTGTCTCCTACGGATCCACCTGCACCTGGCACCACACATCTACCAATAACAATAATAAGTACAGATCCAGATCCGTCTGGAACAGGAATGGTTGCCGTAAATGTATTTGTTGTTCCAGCTATGGTTTGACCAGCAGCTCTTTCTTTCTGGCTCGTCATGGCTTGCCCAGTAAGGGTGCCGAGCCCGTTGGCTGCCATGCTCGTAATGGCGCCTCCGCCTCCTAGAGCGACCAAGCCTTGCGCGAACCCGTTGGTGTTCGTGCGCGTGTAGAGAAAGACGCTCCCGGCCGTGGAGCTGTTGGGCAGGATGTCGGATGTAGCGTTGAAGATCGAGATGATGCGGCGGAAAGGATAGGCGACCGTCGCGATGCTTTCAAAGAACGTGACCGCAGCGAGCGTTCCCTGGTCG
>Ga0210383_10000140_pt1 | contig 74597 bp, 62 predicted proteins | sample IncBWC14OmetaG_FD_160072 | JGI IMG/M metagenome (GOLD analysis project Ga0210383, IMG submission 160072) | Forest soil microbial communities from Barre Woods Harvard Forest LTER site, Petersham, Massachusetts, United States - Inc-BW-C-14-O ...
AGGTATGGCTGAGAAAACGTGCGCGGCTTGTGACTGCAGGCTGGAGGGAGATCCCATCAAGGTGAAGATCGGAGGCAAGACGGTTGAGGTGTGCTGCGACGACTGCGCGCAGAGGCTGAAGGAAGCCGATGCCTCCACCAGAGGGAGGAGACGTTGAGCTTTGGAACAAAAGAGGCGGTAGTCATGATTCGTGAGTGTCAGAGGGTTGCGCGTGATTGTGCGTTAGGAATCGTTGTTGTCGCAACGATGATTCTCGGGATTTGTCGGGTGTTCGAGAGGACAGCCCAGGCGGAGACATGGATGGTTCGACATAGCGTAGATACCCTCTCAGGAAGAATTAGTTATCTGGAGCAGGGCAAAGGGCCGGTGGCGTTGTTCGTGCACGGCGTTTTGCTGAACGGATATCTGTGGCGGCACCAACTCGCGGACTTGTCAGATGTCCGGCGGTGCATTGCAGTGGACCTTCTGGCCCACGGTGACACGGAAATCGCTCCGAATCAAGACGTTTCGGTGACGACCAACGCGAAGATGCTCAAGGAATTTCTCGAAGCTCTCAAGATCGATCGAGTTGATCTCGTGGGCAACGACAGCGGTGGCGGCATCGCGCAGATCTTTGCTGCCTTGTATCCCGAGCGCGTTCGCAGTCTGACCTTGACCGACGGCGACACGCACGACAACTGGCCGCCCGAGGCCTTCAAACCATTTCTGGCAATGGCGGCCGCGGGAGGACTGCCGGGAACACTGAAGGCCATGATCGCGGACAAGAATGTGTATCGGTCACCGCAAGCTCTAGGGCCAGCATACGCGCATCCGGAACTGGTCAGTGACGACACCATCGAACACTATCTCTGTCCATTGGTGAGAAACGAGCAGCGCACGCGCGATTTTCAGCGTTTTCTGGCGGCCTTTGACAACAAGCACACGCTAGCCATTGAAGACCGGCTGAAGACTTTGAAGGCACCCACCCTGATCGTCTGGGGAACTGACGATGTGTATTTCGACGTGAAATGGGGTCGGTGGCTGTCTGAAGCCATCCCGGGCACCCGGAAATATGTCGAACTCAAGGGCGCTAGGATCTTCTTTCCCGAAGAACGCTGGCAGGAGTTCGACAAGGAACTCCGCCAGTTTTGGGAATCGATCGATGAGGCCGCAAACGCGAAACTAACCACCGTACCGGCGTTCGCCGCAGTTGTTGGGCAATGGAATGAGATTGGTCGAAAACTGATTGCGATTGCCGAGGACCTGCCCGAAAAGAAGTACGAGTACAAGCCGAATGCGCGATCGCGCTCGTTTATTCAGCAAGTCGTTCACGCCGCCGGATCGATGTACTACTTCACTGATCTAGCTCAGGGAAAACAAGCGCGATATGGCGACGACCCGCCACGGAGCGAATGGGTGACGAAGGATGATGTCGTGGCATTTGTCCGCCGGTGTGTGAAAGACGGCGCTGACCTGCTGGCGGCGAAGGGAAACACTGGTTTAAACGAAGGCGTGAACGACGGATCGCCGCAGCTCGTTCGCTTGGCGGATCTCGCCTATCGAGTAATCGAACATTCGGGCGAACACTACGGTCAACTGGTGGCCTATTACCGTATCAACGGTATGGTTCCTCCCGAATCGCGGGAGAAATAACCACCTCAACCTTTGGATCTTAGAGACAGACTAGCAACCGAGGGTAAAAACTCATGAATCGCCGAGAGTTCTTTTGCTTGAGTGCGGGCGCGATCACGATGTCGGCCCTAGGCGTGCGCGATCCCGAGTGCTACGCCTCTGGAGCTGCATCCGCGCAAGGTCTGCATGAAATGTCCGTCGCGGAATTTCATTCGGCACAGAAGTTCACGACCACCGACCAGGGCCGCATTGCATACATCGACAAAGGAAACGGACCGGCGGCACTATTCCTGCACGGTTTTCCCTTGAATAGCTTCCAATGGCGGGGCGTAATTCCTCAACTTTCAAAAATAAGGCGTTGCATCGCTCCGGATTTCTTGGCGCTTGGCTACACCGAGGTCGCCGACGGACAAAGCGTGGCACCTCAGGCGCAGTTGAAAATGTTGGTGCAGCTTTTGGACAAGCTGTTGATCTCCTCCATCGACATCGTTGCGAACGATAGTGGGGGCGCAATCGCACAACTGTTCGTGGCGCATCATTCTGACCGGGTTCGCTCCTTGCTGCTGACAAACTGTGACGCGGAGCCGGACAGTCCGCCTGCAGCAGTTTTGCCGGTGATTGAATTGGCGCGTGCCGGAAAATTTGCCGACGAGTGGCTGGTTCCCTGGCTTTCAGACAAAGCACTGGCAAGGTCAGAAAAGGGCCTCGGGGGGCAATGCTATGCAAATCCGGCCCACCCGACTGATGAAGCCATCGAAACCTATCTTAGACCTCTAGTGAGTTCCCCGGAGCGGAAGGCGCTCACAAACGCATATGCAATCGCTCTCGCTCCGAATCCGTTGGCCGGGATTGAATCCGCGCTCAGGAAAAGTCATGTTGCGACGCGGATTGTGTGGGGAACTGCCGACAAAATCTTCTCCCAGGCAAGCCCAGATTATCTGGCTCGCATGGTTGGCAACTCGCTCGGTATTCGCCGTGTATCCGGAGCGAAACTTTTCTTCCCAGAGGAAATGCCGAACGTGATTTTCGAGGACGCGAGATGGTTATGGAGTCTCTGAAATGAACAGGAAAGGACAGTAGATATGCAAAGATTTCGGCTTCAAGCATGGAATTGGTGGTTTATTGGAGTGGCGATGGTTGGGATCCTCGTCACTATGGGCTTTCGCGTCGCTTCAGCCTCAGACCACTTGGATACCCCCACGGTGATTGCAGATCCTGCGGCTGACATTGGCGACATCTTTACATGGACCTCGTCTGACGGAAAGCGCCTCAATCTGGTGATGGACATCGTTGCCCATCAGTTCTCCGATCACCTGCAATATGTGTTTCACGTGGATAGCGGAAAGAGCTTCGGCAAGGCGACGGCAACGACATTGATTGTGTGCCGTTTCGACGTAGCGGGCGTCGCCGAGTGCTGGGTCGGCAACGCGGATTACGTTCACGGCGATGCCAGCAACATCACTGGCATCGAGGGGAAAAAACGGCGGTTTCGACTGTTCGCTGGCCTGCGCGACGATCCGTTTTTCAACAACGTGAAGGGCACCAGAGAGATGTATGGAGTGGCGGGTGAGGCTCTCCAGCACGGAACCCCAGTGGACGGGGCTGGCTGTCCACAGTTTGATGAAGCGACATCCCATTCGATTCTTGACACATGGCGACACACCGGCGGAGGGGCAGCGCAGAATTTTCTTGCGGGCTGGAAATCTTCGTCACTTGTGATGTCCATCGATCTCGATGTGCTTACGAAGGGCGGGGATCTTCTGGCGGTATGGGGCGCAGTTCACAAAGTCCCGCGCGCGACCCCATCGCATGTAAAAAGCTCCGCGGAGAAGACGCCGCCGATTCCGAAACTCGGCGAGCCGATTGAGCGTACTGCGCGACCATTGATTAAGACCGCCCTTGTTGGGGGGCCTCTGGCGCCTGATACGGAGAGCGATCAACGGAAGGAGGCGTACAACCGAGTCGCCCGAAACGGCTGGGCAAACTTTTCGTCTGACATCGAGAAAACGCTTGGACTTTACGACGGATTTGAGGGCAAGTGCGGCAATCAATGGCTAGCTGACACAAAAGGAGAAGCGTCTCATCGTTATGACCGACTCGCCAAGGTTCTTGCTGATGATCGTGTTTGGGTGAACAGCAAATCGACGGTGTGCACGCAGTTCCTCGCCGTCGAGCTAACAGAATTTCAGACACCTGGCGCGCTGAGCAACGACTGTGGAGGTAGGACGCCAAACTACGACGCGAGCAACATATTTCGGTCGTTATTGGTAAATGGCACGATGACAGGCGCCATCGATGGTCTCGATCACGATGACAAAGTGCATTCAACTACGGATTTTCCGTTCCTGGCGGCGCCATGAGAATACTCCTACTTTGGAAGGCATTCCTTGCAGTTGTGCTGGCATCGACGATCTGTAGCGCTAAGAATGGCTCAAACGTCGCTGATTCCACGATCAACACAACAAATAGTGCGATTGCAATCGCAAACCTCGATCAACAGATTCACCAGGCGGGTAATGAGATCGGCGTGGAGGAATTACTGCTTCTCCGGTCGCGGTTCCTGGGTGACTACGAAGCATTGGACCGCGCGGGCGCGCTTGGTGAGGAACGATACGCGACAGGTCGGGAGCTCTTGTTACGCGCTCGAACTCGTTCCGCAGTGCACCGGTTCGCGGATGCTCTTGTCGACGTTGAAGCAGCGGAGCGCACTGGAGCAAAACCGGACGAGATTTCCGCGTTACGCGCATCCATCCTTGTCGCGATTGGACGTGCACCGGAAGAGATTCCACAGCTTGAAACGAACCTACTCCGTCACCCAGGATTCTCATCGCGTAGTGCCTTGGCGGTAGCGTACACCGCGGTCGGTCGCCTTGACGATGCGGATCGCTTATATGCAGAAGCTCTCTCCAGTCTCGATACGACGCTTCCGTTTCCATATGCGTGGATTTACTTCGCGCGAGGTCTGATCTGGTCCGAGCAGGGAGGGGATCAAGCGCGCGCCGAGCGCCTGTACACACAAGCACTCATGTATGTACCGGAGTTTGTCACTGCGAACATTCATCTGGCCGAGATCGAGGCGCTGCGCGGCGACAGCGAATCGGCGGTCGAACTTCTTGAGAGCGTTGTCCAATCGAGTAATGAGCCGGAGGCACGAGCGCTGCTGGGAGTCTTGCATTTGAGGGCCGGGGATTCAAAGCGTGGTAGCCGCGAGATCGCAGGAGCCCGGACAAGCTATGAGTTGCTGTTGAGTCGTGATCCTCTGGCGTTCGCAGACCACGGCGCGGAGTTTTATCTCGGACCCGGCGCAGATCCGGAGCGCGCCTGGGTTCTTGCGCAACAGAATCTTGCCAATCGCCAGACGCCGCGCGCAGCAGCCCTGGCTATCAAGGCCGCGGAGGCGAGTGGTCACTATGCAGGCGCGTGCGCGTTGCTGCGAAAATATCCGGATTCTGTAAAGTCCGTTCAGCTGCAAATCTGGAGTCCAGATCCAAAAATCGGTCCATCAGTCCGGCGATCAGGAGGGCAAGGTGCCTTTGATCCACGTCACACTAATTGAGAATGTGTTTTCCCGAGCACAAAAGCAGGAGATGATTCAGAAATTGACCGATGCGCTGGTCTCGATTGAAGGAGAAAAACTGCGTTCCTTGACATGGGTGGTGATCGAAGAAGTTAAGGACGGCAACTTGGGTATTGGCAGGAAGCCGCTATCGAGCGGAGATGCTCGTGAGCTATCAGGCGGCAAGAGGCTAGGCACGTAAAGACAACGAACGGGTGTGAATCGAAAGGAAGCTCATGACCGCTTGCAAAGATTCTACGCAAAGTACAGTTAGCGGCGGGGATGAAACTCGAGCCAAACAAAACCGTAGGGCCGAGACATTTCGCAACTTGCACATTCGAGGAAATCCGATTGTGCTCTTCAATGCCTGGGATGCAGGAAGCGCCAAGGCCGTCGCTGCAGGCGGCGCCAAAGCAATCGGGACCAGCAGTTGGTCAGTTGCCGCCGCGAATGGTTTTGGAGATGGCGAGCGGATTCCGTTAGATCTCGCGATGAACAATCTGCGCAGGATTGTGAGTGCTGTGGAAGTGCCGGTCACAGTCGATCTAGAAAGTGGCTATGGCGATGCACCCGACGTAGTGGGGATGACCATCGGCATGGCCATCGAGGGTGGCGCCGCAGGTTGCAATTTGGAAGACAGCTTTCCAACCAATGGGGAACTCCGGAAACCATGCGATCAAGCAAATCGCATTTCTTGCGCTCGACAGGTGGCCGATGAAGCGGACACCCGGTTCTTCATTAACGCCCGGACAGACGTATTCTTCCGGCTGCCTCGAGAGCACCACGACAATACGATGCTTGAAATAGCGATCGAGCGAGCACGATTGTATGCTGAAGCCGGTGCGGATGGACTCTTTGCTCCTGGGCTTGTGGATATCGACCTCATCCGGCGCCTAGCGGTCGCGTCTCGATTGCCAGTTAATGTCATGATCGCCGATGAGACTCCGTCGGTCAGCATACTCGCGCAAAATGGCGTCGCAAGGGTAAGCTACGGGCCTCGCCCTTACCTACTCGCGATGAAGGCTCTCCAAGAGGCGGCGCGGGCGGCGATTTGATATCGATGTCCGAAAAGGCGTTCGGATTGTGGTGCGCACGAGAAAGACGCATGCGCAGAAGTTGGATCGCTCTTGTTCCGATGATGATCGTACCTCTTCTCGCCATCGCGCAAGATGCAGCTATCAGAGGGCGGATTGTCGATCCTGCAGGAAATGCTCTGCCGGGCGCTGCGGTGCAACTCTTACAAGGAAATCAAGTCCTCGCGCAGACGCGATCCGCGGTCGATGGGCGATTCCTGCTCGGCCTACACGCAACCGGTGACTTCACGCTACACGCTGACGTAGCAGGATTCCGCCCGGTGAGCCGGTCAGTTACCTTGCAGCGGAATAACAATCCCGAGATCACAGTCAGCATGAGTGAGTTGGCGTCGACAACGGAAAGCATTCTGGTGACCGCGGACGTGAACCAAGAGGACATCGTATCGCCCGATCCCACGATGAAAGTGTTTGCCACCGAAGATCTACTCGATGCGAACCCGGGACGTCCCGGCGCCCCGATTTCCATTCCCGGGTATCCGATCGAGACCGCGTCGAGCGGTATCAAAGCGCCGCAATATTTTGCGCCGGGCGTGGCGGGCGATCACGGCGAGCCGATCGCACAATATATTCAGGTTGGCTCGTACCTGGTGCCGAACAACTTGTCGGCGAATGCGCACGGCAACGGCTATGCCGATCCGAACATATACATCGCCGACGTCATCGAGAGCGTGCAGGTCGACGGCGGCGCGTTCAACGTGCGCGAAGGCAATCACGCACTGGACCTTGCCGCGACTTACGGACTGCGGTCTTATCTGAATCCTTTTATTACGCTGACGGCCGACTACCGAGACGCGACACTGACGGCGGGCATGAGCCCCTCCACAGATTCCTGGGCCGCGATGGAAGGCTCGTTCGGCAACGGCTTCCTCGATCGGCTGGAGCATCGCAAGCAATTCAAATTCAATAGTGGACGCGTCTTTCACGCCGGCGAGCACACGCTGACGTTGTTTGGCGTTGCCTATCTGGGCTACGGCTCCGTCGCCGGACTGAGGCCCATGTTTGGATTTAACTCCGTCGACGCTGCGGCCGGATGGGTGCAGTATCCGGACACGATCGACCCCAGGCAAAAGGATCAAACGCACACGGCGCTCGTGGCGCTGAACGACGTCTGGAAAATGACCGACAGCCAGGAACTGCAGCTTTCCGGCTTTTTTCGCACGTACAACCTTTCGCTCTTTTCTGATTTTGGACTGGGGCTGATCCGGCAGAGCGAGTTCCGCACGGCCAGCGGGGGCAATGCTACGTATGTGAACAAGATCGCCAAGAGTTTCTCGCTGCTGGCCGGCGCGGATTACGAGCGCGAGGCGCCGCGCCGCGACGATCTCGACCACTACAACTTCTTCAACCCTGCCGCTCCCGGTTATTACGGGCCATTCGTCTCGATCGACGGCAATAATGTCACGATTGCGCCCGTGACGCCTTTCATTGCCGGCGAGGGCGACCTGGGGAGCCACTTCCGCTACTACCTTGGATGGCGGCGAGATGAGATCAACATCCAGAATCGGGACCTGCTCACTCCCGCGAATTCGTGGAATCGATGGGTGGGCCTGAACTCGCCGAAGGCGACCTTCACCATTCTTCCCGGCAACGCGCGGATTGCTCCTTTGATTTCCCTCAGCTTCGGCAAATCCTTCTTCACCGAAGACCCGCGCCTGGGAACGGACTTGAACAGTCCCATCAAGCCCGAACCGGTGGAGACGGCGCGCTCTTATCAACTGGTGGCCAGCAAGAGTTTTCACAGCACCGACCTGAAACTCACTCTGGGCCACGAGACGCAGAGCGCCGAATACGGCAAGGTCGATCCGGATCAGAGCCTGCAGTTCGATCTCGGGGCGGGCCGCATCCGTTATCTCGGATTCACGCTAAGACAGAGGATCCCCAGCGGATCGCTACAGGCAACGTTCGAGCAGGCTGATGCGCGACTGGTCAACGCGTCTTATTCCATCGTGCCGGAGGCCCCACGCCTGATCCGCGACCTTGTGGGGACTTATCAGAAGCTGCCATTCCATCTGCAGGGCAAGGGCGAATTCGAATACGTAGGCCGGAAAGTGGTGGGCAACGGCTGCGGCGAAACGGCCTACCTGAGCGGCGACCCGAATGCGCTCAATGACTATTGCATCGGAGTACCCAACAAGGAGTTCCGCCTCGCCGCGGCACGGCCGTTCCTTGAGGGAAGGTTGAACGTCGGCGTGAACATGATGATTGCCAGTGGTTGGGCCGGACAGACCACCGAGAACTTTGCCGTTGCCGGCGTCTATGGGCCGGGACGCGTCGGTTTGGGAAGCAAGGGACTCGTTCCGGCAAATCCCGTCAGCGAGGTGGTGGGCGTAAGAATTCCTTCCTACGCCAGCCTGAATATCACTTACCGCTTTGGCAGGAATCCCGTCCGATAGGTGGGGTTCCGTTCTTCTCCAATGACTAGGAAGGTATTCCGTGCAAACAAGAAACTGAGGTTTAGCTCAGTCTGACAGCCTCGACGCGTTCCCCCAGCGGCCCTGTGCAGTCAAGTCTCGGCTACGACACGTTATGTGCCCTTTAGAGCGGCCAACACAACTCCCAGCAGCAGATGCATCTCTTCAACTTCCAGAATGTCAGGTGTTCGCTCACGTTTTGCAGAAACACGAACACCAGAACCCTTGCCGGCGCTTGCGATTGGATTGCGGTCAGTGAACTCCCACCTTATTGCATGATTGAAAACGCTGCCCATCGCGTCGCGGATTTTCTCTCTCGTGCCGCCTGCAAGAAGCTTCCGTTCACCAAACTTGCTTGTGTCCAGGTCGACGATCCACGAAATGCCAAGATCACTAGCTGAATTGATCAAGCTTTTAGCCTAGACATCTCTCTTCCACCTTTACCATCTGTTCCACGGTCGATGGGCCGAAGTCCGCATTCGCCAGGCGGTCTGGCAGAATACTGCGACCCTTTGGCACAATTAAATCATCAATGATGACGTAACTCTCCGCGCGGTAGGCCGCGCCAAGCTTCCGTCTGTGTGTTAGACGTGACGACAGATCCCATGATCGCGGGTGAAAGCCAGCACTACAACGCGCTTCTGCGCATCAGTGAAGCTCCTATGCGCAAGCTGCGAACCTGGGGAGTTGGCTCGGAGTCTCGCGGATGAAATTGGCAACTTCCTGCATTTCGTTCATCTTTACCTCATTGTGCTCAAGGAGAACTCGAAGGAAATTGAGCATCTGGTGTGGGGAAAGGACGCGATCTCTTTGCCGGACCTGCCCAATTAAAAGCCCGGATCCACTGCATACTCCTGATTGGGACGCGGAAGAGCGTTTTCCCCGATTTAAAGAATATGCAAAGAAAGTAGGGCTCGGCTCGAGCATCCGCGTCCCATTGACAACTCCGCACCGTCGATTGGGTGTTTTTCGGAATCAGTCGCGACACCGTGAATCCATTCCGCGAAGAAGAAATAGGCTTTCTCCGACTGATCGCGCGTGTCGTCGCGTTCGCGCTCGATGACGGTTTGAATCTCAGGCGTGCGAAAAGTGCTCAGGCGTGTGGGCCAGATTTCGAATCCAATCCGCCCGCGAGAATGCCTTTTGGATCAGCTCGTTAGAACGCGTGTCATGTCACGCAGAAGGCCGCAGGTTCGAGCCCCTTCGCTCCCGCCATTCGACTTGCCCTAAGACCCCGCCGGTTCATGGTGCAAAACGTGCCACAGTTCGCCGATGATAAAAGCAGGGCAAAACCGCTCCTGTCAACCCAGCGCGGCGTCGGCAACGACGACAGCCACTGAAGCAGTGGATTGAAACGCTTGGCCGGATCGAGCGCCAAACAATGGGTCGTTAAGGAGTTTTGGAATCGCCTTGGGTAGTGTCCGGCATAGATGTGCGGATTTCTGTTCCTGTGACTTCGCGGCGTTCACTTAGAGAGCCATCAGGAATTACCACCGCCACCCAAGGCGTATTCGGCGAGGCCACATGGGCGTGCCAGACGACCTCTCTGACACCTCCAGAAGTTAAATTGATCTCCTGCTCGCCTGGTTCGTTCAGAGCAAGATTATCGCTGCGCATTGTGAACGTGTGGTGCCCGGCGCCTTCGGCCGAGACTCGCAATATGACTTCATTGGGAGCGAGATCCTGAGATGTCACTTTGAAGTCGAGCACGCGGTCAGGACGGAGATCGACATCATCGAATCCGCCGGGGAGAACGGTAACACTGGTGTGCGCCGAACCCTGCCGCACATCGTAGTGGCCCTCGGGCAAATGAAGATTGAATTCGCCATGAGACGAACTTGCTGTCGCGGTTGTCACCTGACCACTCTTTTGTTCACGGAACTCGACCGGCTCGCGGCTCGCAGGATTGGCCGTTCCACGCACCGTGGCAGGCACACTGATATCTTCCATCAACCATATCCATTGCCCGACCGGTTGGGTCCACACCTCTTTATAGGTCCAGCAAATCTGGGTGGGCCAGTAGGGGGCGTCGCCGAAGCCTTTGGTTTCGATGCCGACAGGAAGCGCGCCCACCATTTGGCCGGAACGGACGCTGTAGAGCGGCGTCCAGTCGTAGCCCTCGCCGTACATCACGCTGGCGGCGAAAGGATTGCGGCCGACGAACCATTGAGCCTGTTTCTGTGCCAAATCTTGGGCTTCCAGATCGCCTCGCAGCAGTCCCGCCGCCGAGAGTGCCTTGGTTTGCGAGAGCAGGACGCTGGAGTTACCACGAAAATCAAACCACACAGGAAATCTGCGCAGATAGTTCTCGCCACCAAGGGGAATTCCGCGGCGCACTTCCTGCACGTAGGCATCGCGGTCGGCGGCGCGAAGCGGGGTCCAATTCTTGGCTTCGGGGATCAGGCGAGCTTCGCTCTCGCGATACACGGCAGCCGGCAAAACCGCGTAGGGCAAATCGACGGCAGCCATTGCCTTGAGATAGTACTGTGAGTGCAGAACCACTGCCGAGTACCACTTCATCCACTTCTCATGGTCTGGGAAGGCTTCGCACAGACGGATGAGAGCAATGATCGGCTCCTGCTCCTGGCCGAGGTGAAAACGATGAAAGAGATTCTCTCGCTTCGGACTGGTGTAAAAGAAACCGGTCAAGGGAATCGTCCACGGCTGGAGCGTGCGCTCCTGTGAACTAAGCACCAGATCGCCCAAGACGATCGCTTCCTGCGCGTAACGGTCGTCTCGAGTCGCAAGGTAAAGTTCAACCGATGCGACCACGCCGAATGAGATACGCTCTAGTTCGTCTTTCGCTCCGTAGACTTCAGCGAGTGGAGGCGCGGTCTTCAGGCCCTCGACGGCATACTTCCAATCCTCTTCCGCGATCATGAGGCTTCGGTTCGCCAACTCTGGATCGCTGCCCTTTAATACCCGCGCCGCAAGGGCTTCCACTCCGCTGACGCGGAAGTTCCATTCCGGGTCATTGACGGCTTGGCCGAAGCGATCGTCGGACGTGCCCATAATCCCATCTGTCCAGTAACTCACGAGTTGACCGGTGCTGCGAAAGCCGTCGCCAAATCTCGTTTTGAGCACCCAGTTCAATCCCCATCGCGCCTCTGCGAGGAGACGATCGGAGAGGACCGGATCTGCGCCGTGGCGCTTGAGACTGTCCGCAAGCGACAACAGCGCGTACACCATTCCGGGCGTGTTACCGGTTGCACTCAGGTCCCCGGCATCGTGGTATCCACCGTTGACGACGATGCGCTTGTCGTCATGAAATGTGTAGATATCCTGATGACACCTGCCGTGAATGCCCGGAATTTCGGTTCCACAGCGCTCGCTGTACATGAAGTTGATCGACTTCCAAATGCTGTCGAGCCAGGCATCCTCTCCGACGCGAAACGGGCGAGTCAGGGTATCTCCGGCTTTGATCACGTAAGTGCTCGGCTCGCGAACGGCAGAAAAATCCAGCACTTGATAGGTGCCCAAGGGAGTGCTGGTTTGCTCGACGGGCCTGGTCAAAACGATGTGGCCGGTCTGTGCATCAAGCACGGAGAACTCGCGGGCCTTCAGGTCACTGGCGATGGCGGACTTCGAAGAACCGGGAGTGTATCCGCTGTGGCTGAATGCAATTTTTCCGGGTGCCACATCCCACCCCTCAACGTGATCGGCCACCACACGCTGTAATTCCAGTTGATCGATGTCCAGGATCGTCTGGTCGCCGGGTTCGGGAAACTTTTTGGGAAGACTGTAAGCAAAATCAAGCGCAGTGACACGATCGCGATCGAGTGGAGCAATTTCCCACACGACGTGATTCCAGACACGGTTCTTGAGAATGATCGATTCGTGACGCCCCTCGTTGTATTGGTCTGGCAGTTTGTGGGAGCCGTCATTGTGCAGCACGAGAGAGCAAGAGATCGCGGGCGCACCAATGACATCGGGGTACACCCAGAGCGAGATGCGGTTGTAGCGGCTCCAGTCTTCGCCAGGAAACGTTCGGGTCACCACAAGATCTTCCCACTCCCCGCCACCGTCCACCCGCGCGACATTGGTCGTAGAACGGAGGCGCAGCGAATGCTGGCCATCTTTAACGTGGACGTCGCTCAACGTCATCTCTCCCACGCCGGTGAACGACCAGGGCGAGAGAACTTCCATGCTGTCCAGCAAACGCGTTTCGAGGACCTTCTTGTTTAGCCATCGGAATTCGGCGCCATCTTCATACTTCGGTTGCATCGGCATGTCGGGAACCATTTGCTGTGCCGTGAGAGAAAAGCCCGAACAAAAGATGCCCAGGACCGTGGTAATGCTGAACTGGCGTGCCTTGCGTGTCCAGTTTCTCCATCTTGATTCGATATCCATGATCGGGCTCGCGCCTCCGCGCGATAAGAACACGACCGTTTGATCTACAAGTGACATGTTTGCACCATCAGTTGAGGACTGTCGGAACGACTACCCCCTGATCACGTAGGTTCCCATGATACAAGCCACAAGCGGTGCGATACCACCTAGAGATGGAGCTGTTCGTACTCCATTTGCGGCTGTCTCTGATTGCTTCCGTATCACAAGCAATGCAGAAGTTGACCGCAGTCTTCGGATTCGTACTGACAAACGCGTTCGTGGCACCAGCCGGCAGCATATTCAGGACGGAAACGCCGGTGCAGGTGCTGTGATAGAATTCGGCGGCGTCACATGGGAAGCAGACCCGAAGCCAAGAAAAAAATCTCCGGCGACTCGCAACAGTTCCTTTCCGTGAGCCGGCGCGAGTTGCTCGCCGGTACCGCAGCTGCGCTCACTTGCACGCTTTTTCCAGTCTCTTCTCTCGTACCACCTCGAACCGCAGCTCCCGCCGAAGTCTTAGCGTCCAGGGAGCGGGAATGCCTGGAGGCCATGGTTTCGCGGCTCATACCCGCCGGCGCCGATGGACCGGGGGCGATCGAGGCCGGTTGCGCACGCTACATCGAGCGCGCATTGGGGGATGCTTATCAATTGTTGAGAAAAACCTACAACGAGGGGCTGGCAGCGCTTCATTCTTGTGCCGTGGCGCGAGGAGCAGAATCTTTTGCAGCTTTAAGTGCGGCTGAGCAGGACCAGATTCTCTCCGATTTCGAAAGGAACGTGCACATCGGCGATTACGGTAATAGCGCGGCCTTCTTCGAAATGGTTCGCCGACATACTCTGGAAGGCATGTTCGGCGATCCTGCCTACGGAGGTAACGCCAACTTCGCGGGATGGGATCTCATCGGCTATCCCGGGCCTAGAATGTACGTGAGTCCAGAGTTGGAAAAAATGGGCGCAAAGTTGCCTCGAAGTCGGGTATTCGCGAAACAGCTCGTCGATGGCTCCCGTTAAGCTACCGAAGACCGACGTGGTGGTAATTGGCCTGGGCGCGGCCGGTGGCTTGGCCGTGCTACCTCTTGCGCTCTCCGGATTGAAGGTCGTAGGACTGGAGGCGGGCGGGTGGTTTCAGCCATCGGATCATCTCCCCGACGAGATTCGAAACAACATCAGGCACTGGCCCCACGCTGTCCAGAAAGCCAATCAGGAAATCCCCACCGCACGCGAGGGCCTGTCTGGCCCCCCGTTACCGCGCCCCGCCTATCACCCGATGATGAATGGCGTGGGCGGAACGTCGCTCCATTATTGGGGACAGAGCTGGCGCCTGACGGAGTGGGATTTCAAGCTGCGCAGCGAGACCCTTCGTCGTTACGGACCTTCTGCCATCCCAGAGGATTCCACGGTCGAAGACTGGCCGCTTTCTTATGAGGAACTGGAACCCTATTACGAGAGGGCGGAATACACGATAGGTGTGGCCGGCAAGGCAGGAAATATTCAGGGGACAGTCGACCAGGCGGGAAACATTTTTGAGAGCCCGCGCCACCGCGAATACCCGATGCCGCCGCTGCGTAGTGCAGGCTTTACCGATCACATGGCCGCAGCCGCAAAACGGTTAGGTTGGCACAGCTATTCTCCACCCGCTGCCATCAATTCGGTGCCGCGCGGTGAGAGAAATGCGTGCTACTACCACGGCTTTTGCGGTAGTGGGGGCTGCCCGATCGATGCGAAGAACTCGACTGCTGTCACCACGATTCCTCAGGCAGTTGCCACGGGGAATCTGAAAATTGTTCCATATGCCCACGTCATCGCGATCAATGCCGACGATGCCGGCAGAGTAACCGGGGTTCGCTATTTGAAGGATGGGGGAGAATATTTTCAGCCCGCGTCGGTTGTCTTGTTGGCGAGCTACACGTACGAAAATACGCGCCTGCTGCTGCTTTCGCGGTCGAAGGCTTACCCAAAAGGGCTCTCCAACAACCACGGCCAGGTGGGTCTGCACTACCAGTCTCACACTCGAAGTGGGGTGATGGGCCTGTTTACGTTTGATTTGAATCGCTGGTATGGAACGCCGGCCCAAGGCACATCTTTGGATGATTGGTCGGATGACAATTTTGACCACGGTGGACTCGGCTTTATCGGAGGTGGCAATCTGCTTGTCCACATGGAAGCGAAACCGATCGAAGCGGCCAGCATGCCGACCTTCGGGAAGGTCCCACGCTGGGGCTCCAGTTGGAAGGCATTCCTGCGGGAAAATGCAGGGCGCTGGGCGCCGGTCTGGACCCAGATCTCCACCCTTCCGTTCCGAGACCATTTTCTCGATCTTGATCCCGACGTGAAGGATCCGCTCGGATACCCGGTTTGTCGCCTCACTATCGGCCTGAAAGAGAGCGAGAAGCGCGCCATCCTATTTATGCAGGAAAAGTCCGAGCAATGGTTGCGGGAAGCCGGCGCTATTGCGATCGAAAAACTACCGCTTGGGCCAATTGCGCTGAGCACCCACGCATACGGTGGCACACGAATGGGGGACAATGCGGCGACGAATGTCGTCGACCGTTGGGGCTTCTCGCACGAGGCCACCAATCTCGGCATCCTCGGCGCGTCCGTGATGGGAACGAGTGGCGCAAGAAACCCCACGCTGACTGTCCAGGCCCTCGCCTGGCGCACCGCCGACCATCTCATCCGTGAGTGGAAATCCATCGCGCTCTAGTCAGTTGCATGGCGCTCGCTTCGCACTCCAGTTCAGCTGACGATCGAGGCCCTAGCGATATAATATGATGCTATTGTAGTACCATTCACAGATCGATTGGGAGGACAGACTTTGTTTCTTCAGCGCCTGCTGGTCCTTTGTTTCGCGTTCTTTCTGCTGGGAACTCCGTCGGCCCATTCGCAGTTCGTGCATGCGCAAGGAACCGGGATCGTCGATGGCTCCGGAAAACCACTCCTGATCCGCGGGATCAGTATTGGCAACTGGTTTGTGCTGGAAGGTTATTTCTGGCGCTTCGGCGGTCTCACTCAGGCGCAAACGGAACTTGAGCTCGTCTTCGAAGACCTGTTGGGGCCGACTCAAGCGCACGAGTTCCTCTCCAGCTGGCGTCAGAACTTCATGTCCGAAGCGGACGTTCATCGCCTTAGGCAGAACGGATTCAATGCGATCCGAATCCCGTTGCACACCAAGTATTTCAAGACCGAGGACGATGAGGGCTTCAAACTCATCGATCAGTTGTCCAGATGGTGCCGCCAAGAGCACATCTATGTCGTCCTGATGCTGGAGTCCGGCGTCGGCGGTTTCACCGGCGAGGCCAGTGACGATGGCCCCGGGTATCCATGGCTGCTGAAGGACACCGGTATGCAGGCGTATGTTGCGGATGCTTGGCTGCGGATAGCGACCCACTATAAAGACGATCCCACCATCCTGGGCTACGATCTTCTAAATGAACCCTTGCTCTGGTCCGGATTCCTCGATATGGAAGGTCTAATAGAGCCTGAGTATCTTCGTTTGACGGAGGCCATCCGCACGGTCGACAAACATCACATGGTCATTCTGCAACCGCCCCTCGGGCGGTTTAGTGCGTTCGGCCAGCCCTTTGATAGCAATATCGTATACAGCTTCCATAGCTACAGCGCTACGCCTCGCCCAGAGTTCCTGCAGCCGTACCTTGACTTCCGCGCGAAGTATCAAGTGCCGATCTTCTTTTCCGAGATTTACGCCGAGAGGCCGCCGGAGTGGTTAACGGCGCACGTTAATCTGGCCGAAAAATACAACATCGGCTGGATGATCTGGCCCTACAAGAAGATGGACGGCGAAACAACTGGACCGTATACATTCCCCTCCCCTGCCGGTTGGCCCAAAATCATCACCTTCGCTCATCAGCCACGTGATGATCGTGCGGTCCGGGACAGGAACGCATTGCGGCCGCCCCAGAAAGACACCGACGCTATGTTCGCGGAGATCCTTGAGAATGAGAAGAACGAGCATGTGACTGTGCATCCCGAGTATCTCGATCTCCCGGGCATCTCTGCGCACTGACGCAACTAAAAATCGCGAAGCCGTTGGAGGGACTACCTTGAGCAATGTGGGTGACATAAAAGCGGTTTTTGCAACTGCGGTAGCACTGTTTTCCTTTGCCGCCGCTCGACTGGTCTCGGCCCAAATCCCTTTTCCGCCGCCGGCCCCCGCCGTAGTTGCACCCGGACAAGCCCCCCACATCGGCGGCAACAGCTTCGAAGGACCGAAAGACGTGGTTTACCTCCCCACGCGTCCTCCGGAAGATACCCGCCTGAATTTGTTCTTCGGCGACTGGCATGATTCCGAGCCACACGTCCTGTTCGGTTCCCTGGTTGTACGCGACATTCTCACTCCCGGCGACAACCTCAGTCCGCCCTTCCCGGGGGCCGTGCTGGAGCACGCCAAGTTCCTCTCCTTCGCCAGGCTTGAGGCAGGAGCGCGGACCGTTCCCTCGACACTGAAAGGCCTGCAGATCTTTTTTTATGTGGTGGAGGGCGAGGGTGAGGTGTCAGCAGGCGGCAAGACCGAGATGATTCACAAAGGGAGCGCCCTGCTTGTGCCCGAGGGCCTCGAGTTCACTCTGCACAACTCGGGAGAGACTCAACTCACGGCGTATATAATTGGTGATCCCACATATACGGGATTCCAGCCGCTTTCTTCCTTCGTCGTCAAGGACGAAGATAAGCTCCCCCACACCAAGCCAGCCAACGACTCGCCCTTTACAAATCCAGGAGCAGGCGGTCACTGGGCGCACATTACTCACGGCTTCTTCAACAACCACAACGGCCTCGCCTCAGTCGGGGCGATCATCACCGTCGAAATCCTCCCCATGCAACTCGGCGAGCCCCACCCACACTTTCCCGGCCATGAAGAAATCTGGTGCGAAGTTGAGGGCAAGAGCCTTGCCTTTGTCGGTTCACAGCTACGCATTCAGCATCCCGGTCAGGCGTACATGCTGCGTCCCGATAACCTTACGACGCATAGCAACATCAACTTTGAAGAACCCGGAGGCGAACCGATTAAGTTCCTGTGGTTCAGCACTAGCACGAAGGTGCCCACGACGCCGCACTAGCCGTAACTAGGTATGTCAGCGGCCAGAAACCCCAGTCAGTCCCAACGCTGGGATTTCACTATTCACTCTTTGGGGCCATTCGTCTCTACCAGCAGAAACTTGACTTGGCTGTCTTCCGAATAGTTGACGTTGGAGGTGGGAGCGAGATTATCAGGTGGATGCTCGTAGGCCATACCAGGGGTCTGGCGGCGAAGGTACGGGCCGATGAAGGCGATACTGGTACCGGAAACCTCCAACCATAACTGCTCGGTGTTTGGCATTGTGCCACTGAACGGGCGGGTGATGGTCACGGGATCCAGGGCAACCGTCTCGACGCTGGAGATTGTGGCCAGACCATCGGCAGATGAGAAGAGCGGCTTAACGATGCGCGACCATTCCTGTACGGCAGTGCTGATGGGAGTGGAGTTCTCGTCCTTACTCACGAGCTTGGTCTTCGGCTGGAAGCCGCTAGGAGTAGGCTCAGTTATGACGTATGCGCGAAGGGAACCTGTTCCCGTATTCTTAACCTTAAAGGCCAGGTTCGCTGGCACCAGCACCGCAATATTCGTGGAGACGGGAACGGAATCAGCACCGGCCGAGATTATTCCCGTGCCGGAGATGAAGTAATAGACCCGCTGCTTGCCAGAGAGAGCGGCAGAAGGCGTCGAGGCGCCGGAAGCCAGCGTGGCAAAAACATACGAATCGACGTAGCGGAGGATGGCACCTTTGGTGGCAGGCCTCATCGGGTCGCCCTTGGTGAAGACCGCGTACTCCGTTAGGGGGCCCAGAGTTTGAGGCTCGGATCTGTGCCAATCACCAAAATACATATCGACAAAGGCGTTGCTGCCTACCTGCAGCTCTTGCGCGTGCGCCGGAAGCAAAAGCAGGGTTGCTGCGAGTAGCGCGGCCGCGAACATTTTCCCAGTCATAGATCCTCCTCGTACGCGATTCATGATGGAGTTCATCGGCAGCGATCTAATTTGAAAGGAGTGAAAATGCGAGGATCGTATCCCCGGCGGCTACCTCAGCCTCAAGAGAATAATACTATCATCATATTATGACAGCCAGGCAGAGCATTCTTCTCCACAGCAAACCAAGACCTGCAAGAAGATGGGACGGAAGCGTTGGAGTTGAGAAACGACATGACTACCCCTTCCCGGGAACCGGGAAACAAGCGCTCCTCTAAATGTCATTATCGCTATCATCGGCCCCAAAAGATGTGTGATCTCTTCCATTCCGAGGCTTCGTTCCCGCCTCCTTCGCGGATGCAGTTTCGCATTATTTCGCTTGTGGGATTGCCAGAAATGGGTATCTTCGGACATGTCGCCACGATTTCGCTTGTTTCATTGTTAGTATTGTAGTACAAATACGCGATTCACCATCCTCAGGGGGAGGCCATCTCATGGAACTTCGTCGTTTCCATTACATTTGTCTCTGTTTGGTCGTGCTTTTCGGCAGCCTGCAACTGAGGGCGGATGTGACCGGATCCATTCTCGGTCAAGTCCGTGACGCATCCGGCGCGGTGGTTTCGAACGCGTCCGTGCTTGTCACCCAGATCGCCACCGGCTATAGCCGTACGGTCAAGAGCGATTCGTCGGGTCAATACAGCCTTCTTGCTCTGCCTCCCGGACGTTACCGCCTGACCGCATCGGCCCCCGGCTTCGAGCAAGCAGTTATTGACAACATTGATCTCAACGTCAATGATGCGCTGCAGTTTGACGTGCACTTGAAAGTCGGCAATGTGAGCGCGCTCGTTACCGTCGAGGCGAACCCTCTGCAAGTCCAGACCGTGAATACGGCGCTGGGCAACACGATCGAGTCCAATCAGATTCTAGCCATGCCGCTCAACGGCCGGTCTTACCTCGACCTGCTCGCGCTGCAGCCCGGTGTTGCTCCTGCAAATACGAATGGCAACTATAACGATCGTTCGCCCGCCTCCGGCCTCTACGGTTCGTCGGGCAACGTCTCCACCGACGGTCAGCCAGAGTGGGCCAACGCCTTCCTGGTGAACGGCGCGGAAGTCAACGAGACCAAGAATATGGGCGCCGGTCTGATTCCAGACGCCGATTCGATCGCCGAGTTTCGACTGCTCACCAACAGCTTCACCGCTGAATACGGCAAGTTCACCGGCGCGGTCATGAACACGGTGACGAAGTCCGGAACCAACCGTCTCCACGGAACCCTGTTCGAGTTCGTCCGGAACCAGGGCATGGACGCGACCAATTTCTTCGACCACACCGGGAAGGCCGAACTGAAGCGCAACCAGTTCGGTGGTGTCCTGGGTGGCCCGATCTGGAAGGATCACCTTTTCTTCTTTACGGATTATCAGGGTACGCGTCAGGTAGCGGGAGTCAGTACGGGAAATGTGACGGTTCTAAGTGCGGACGAACGTAACGGTATCTTTCCGGATAGCCTGCTTGGCAACTCAGTCCAGGGTACCGCTTGGGCCTCGACCCTTATGAGCCGCGGTGGCGGAACCATCGTCCCTGGGGTCACCACGTACAGCCAACTCGGTACGGCAGTGACGACTACCGACGCTAATGGCAATCAAGTGTCCGGCCACAACATCTCCGCTTATATCGACCCCGTCTCTGGTTTGACGTTGCCACTCATTCCACAGGCAAATCAGGGGGTGAACGGCTATTCCGATGCAACCCACAAGGGATCGATTATCGACACCAATCTGGCGCAACGAATTGACTTCGTCAATCGGAAGACTGGTGACTGGTCGTTTTACTACCACTATGACAATGCGACCGCGGTCAATCCCGTCTATAGCAACAATGGCTCGCAGAATCTGCCAGGCTTTCCAGACACCGAGCCGTCGCGCAACCAGATGTTCGTGATGAGCGACTCGAAAACCATCGGTGCGTCCTCCGTCAACGTGGCGCGCATCTCGTTTTTCCGCACGGCGGTTCACACCGCCCAGCCGTCCGCGAGTTCGACGATTTCCTCCTACGCGAAGTACGGCTTCAATACCGATCCCACCACTGGTGGTCTGGTCAACACCGGAACGCCTGGATACCCATCGTCGGTGCCGGCCTTGTTCTTCAATAGCTTTGCGATCGGCAACAACTGGTTGAATCTCTATCAGCCGGACACGAACTACACGGTTGGCGACACGTTCAGCAAGATGATCGGCAAACACTCGCTCAGCTTCGGGGGTGACTTCCGGTACTACGAGTTGAATGCTCGAAACGAATGCGGATCGAACGGATATTTCGTCTTTAACGGCAACGAGACGGGTGGGGACGTTTCCGATTACTACATCGGCGCTCCGAACCAATTCGTCCAATGCTCCATCCAGGTTCTGGACAACCGTACCCGTTACTTTGGGCTCTTCGGCGAGGACTCCTGGAAGATGGCTCCCAACTTCACCGTTAACTACGGCCTGCGTTGGGATGTCGCTAGGCCGTGGAGCGACGTGTATGGTCGTTTAACCACGCCGGTTCCGGGAGCGCAGTCCGTCCTGTTCCCCAACTCGCCCCCGGGAAACCTGGTTCCGGGAGACCCCGGCGTCCCCAGTACGATATCGCCGACGCGATGGAACAATTTCGCGCCGCGCCTCGGTATTGCCTACTCGCCTTCCTCGAGCGAAGGCTTCCTCGGTAAGCTGGTAGGAGGGCCTGGCGCGACCAGCATTCGTGCGGCTTTCGGAATCTATTACTTGGGAGTTGCTGACAACGGGAACTTCGGTATTATTGGCGACGCTCCATGGGGTCTCTACTGGGCATCGCCGCAACCGACTGAGTTCGGCAGTCCTTTCATCACTCGCGCAAACGGCGTGACGCAGGGTCAGCACTTCCCCTTCACCTTCCCCTCGGGTCCTGGACCGTTTCCGAACTTCCAGTTCGGATCGCTGATGCCTCTTTACGTTCCGGGATACTACAACAAAAACAAGACCATGAATGCCGAGCACTATAACCTCTCCATCCAGCGGCAGCTCGACCCGAAGACGGTCGTTACCGTGGCCTACGTCGGAACTCAAGGACACCACATTGAGCATGGCGAAGACCTTCTCTGGGGCAGTTCGGCGCTCTGTATGTCGCTTCCAGGCTGCGGGCCTGGTGGCGAAAGTGGGGTCTACCAGTCGGACGGCCAAACCTATTACGGCAGCTTCACAGGGGCGATCAACAACCAGGCCATCAGCGCGAACTACCACAACTCCAGTGGAGGACCGGTTGTGGCCTTCGCCTCGGCCACTTACCTGCAGAACTCGGGAAACTCTCACTACAACTCGCTGCAAACCTCGGCGGAACGTCGTGCTCGCGACGTCACCTTCCTCTTCAGCTACACCTACGCCAAATCGTTGGATGATCAATCTGCCAAGTGGGATCCGCGCAGTCCAACGCGAGCCTACGGGCTTTCGTCGTTCGACATGCGGCATAACTTCGTAATGAGCTACAACTGGAATCTTCCGTTTGATCGCGCGTTCGGCGCCCGCCGGATTACTGAGGGATGGCACCTCACGGGCATCAGCCGCTTCAACACTGGTGTCCCAATCAGCGTGCAGAGCACCGGCGACTTAGCCGAGACCAACCTCGGGCTGGACTATCCCACGCAAGTGGGTCCGATCCAGAAGCTGAATCCACGGGCTTCGCCGGTTGCGCAGTACTTCAATCCATCAGCCTTTGCTTTTAACCTTCCCAACTGCAGTGGCGTAACGAATAGTTACGAAGCTTGTGGAGTGACCGGGAGCGCGAGGCAGTTCCTGTTCAACGGGCCGGGAGCCATCAACACGGATGCAGGCCTTGAGAAGGATACGAAAATCACCGAGGGCTTGGCATTGAACCTCCGTTTCGAGATGTTCAACGTCTTCAACCATACCAACTTCCTCGCTAGCTCGGTGGTGGGGAACGCTAACAGCGGCCAGTTCGGTCAGGTCACGAACGCTGCGTCGGCTCGAGTCGGCCAGATAAGCGCCAAGTTCATCTTCTAATCCGACTCTGCGGTGCGCGTTCGCCCCGCCTAGCCTTTCCGGGGATGCGAGCAATCGCATCCTCGGTTTGTTAGGGGACTTCCACGAGTGATGAAATGAAGCGACAATATGGCAATCTTAGTAACTCGCGATGATGTGCGTTTTGAAAACCTAAGAAGAGCCAGAAACGGGCGTTGGCCGGCAGACCCCGCGGATGGAATCAGTCGCGTAGCCTTATGCCTGAGCCCGGAGGATACCGAAGAAGCGCTGCAGCGCGTGATCAACGCCGGGCAGCGCCCGACGATTCGCTCCGGCGGCCATTGCTACGAAGATTTCTACGCCAACAATCCCAAGGGCACGCTCATTGATATGTCCATGATGGACCACGTGGGCGACCTGCCGCATGATGCGCGCTATCGAGTGAGTGCGGGAGCGACGCTGGCCAAGGCTTATCAGGACCTGTACAAGCTTTACAATTTGACGCTGCCTGGCGGCACCTGCGGTTCTGTGGGCGCGGGCGGGCACATCACCGGTGGTGGGTATGGGTTTGTTTCCCGGTTGTATGGGACGACGGCGGACTGGGTGACCGGGGTCGACATTCTTACGGTTGACTCGAAGGGAAAGGTCGCGCTTCGTACCTGTACCGCGAAGCAAGACGGTGACCTATTCCGCGCCTGCCGTGGGGCCGGCGGCGGGAATTTTGGCGTGATCATCGACTATATCTTCGACAAGCTCCCGCCTGCCCCCCAGGAGGTAATGGTTTCGAACATGATTTTTCCCTGGGCTGAGATGACCGAAGAAAAGTTTACGAAGATCGTCGACGCCTTCGGCGGCTACTTTGCTGCGCGAGGCCAGGATCCTGACACCTGGGGATTGTTCGCTGTAATCGAGGCCAATCACAGGGAAAGCGGCTTTGTGCGCGTCTCGGCGCAGTTCTGCAATCCGGACGGAACCTGCAAGGATACGAAGGTCCTGGATGAGTTCCTCGCGTTGTTCGACGCATGCAAACCTTCGGCCGTATCGCCTGCGCCGCCGGTCAGCCGTCCTGCGGCGGGTTTCGGACCACATATGATGACGCGTGTCCCGTGGGCCGAAACGGGAGCTGCTGGAGGCACTCGCCACGGTTCCACGCGGGCCAAGTACAAATCGACCTGCATGAAGAAGAACTTTACGGCGCGCGAGATCAGACTCTTTTACAAGCACCTCACGCGAACCATGCCAGGGGTCGACCTCTCCCACACGGTCGTGGAAGTTGACTCCTATGGTGGGGCCATGAATCGCAAAGAGATGCTCGAGGAGACAGTGGCGTTCCAGCGGTCGAGCGTCATGAAACTGCAGTTCCAGACCTACTGGACTGATCCAGCGGAAGACGAGGCACATCTCACCTGGATACGGGAGTTTTACAAAGAACTGTACTCCAGCCCTGAAGTCGATGCAGCCCATCAGGGAACGCCATTTCCAGGCGAGAGTTATGAAGGGTGCTATATCAACTGGTGTGACCAGGACATGATCGAGTATGCGTACTGGCCCGAGCTTTACTACGGACCAAACTACAAGTTCCTGCAGCAGGTAAAGAAAAAATACGATCCGAACAACGTGTTCCATCATGCTATGTCGATTCGAGCTTAGAGTCTTTTCGGTTTTTGGGAGTGATGGAGATGACGCAACCAATCGGGTGGGATCGCAGACGTTTTGTGCAGATAGCGAGCAGCACATGGTTGCTGGGGGCTGTCGGTAGCCGGTTTGGCTGGGCGGCATCACTGGCTGATCCCCCGCGCTCGGCAAGATTTGCATATATTGGCGCAGAACATGAGATCCATGTGTATTCGATCGCTGGCGGCGACCGCTTCATAAAGCTGCAGAGGGTTGACAGCGCGAATCCAGTGGCGCTGGCGATCCGCAATAGGAATCTGTATGTAGCGAACTGTGTAACTGGGTATGGCAGTCTGCCGCGCGGGAGTGTGGAGGCGTACGCAATTGACTCCATCACCGGCAAGCTGCTGTTAACGAACCGCGCGCCGTTGGCACTCTCAGCCATCTCGCCGCGAGACCTGGCGGTTGCCCCGGATGGACGTTGCGTTGTGGTCGCGGTGCATGGCGGCGGTGCATATAACGTGCTGTCAATCGACGAAGATGGGCGGCTGGGGAGGGTGTCGGGGATCTTGAAGGAAACGGGTTCGGGACCGCATTCCTTGCAGGCGTCGGCGCATCCTTCGGCCGTGATGTTTGACAGAGTGGGACGCGTACTGACGGCAGACCAAGGCAGCGATACGCTTAGCGTGCTTACCCCCTGCAGCGGCGAGCTCACGGTAGCCGACCGCTGTGCAGTTACTGCCGGCAGCGGGCCGACCAGCATTGTGCTGGACGCTGATTGCAGGCGACTCTATGTAGCGCATGCACTGAATGGGTCGTTGTCGAGTTTTGAGTATGACGCCAGGATAGGCAGAATCCTGCGGCGCGAGCAGACGGTTTGGCTTTCAGTTGTGGGTGAGAGGGCCGTAATGGCGATTCATCCTTCGGGCGAAACCCTGTACAGCTCGCACGGTGACGGTATCCGGGTGTGGAGGATTCCAGCGAATGGCTCTCTGAACGCCCTGCCTGGCGTAGATGGCATTCGGCCGAATACGCTGCAGGTAACGTCGGATGGCAAGTGTTTATTGGCATTGTGCAGCGATGCGCTGCTCAGGATGAAAATCAATGCAGGTAGCCAGCTGCTCGCCGCACCTGTCAAAGTCGCGTCCCTTTCCAAGCCGATGAGCATCGCCGTTCTGTAGCGCCATCGAAAGTGCCGGGAGGCTTCGGCGAGCCCGCGCTCGTCGACGTGTGCTGACACTCACGAACTCCGGAACGCCGTAGCCCACAAGGATCAGAAATAGTCAGAAGGACCAATGCTGACCGTCAGGCGCATCTTCCACACACGTGTCGGAGGGCATCCTTATTCCTGATTCCTGACTAGGACTCGAACATCAATGGGAACGACGCGCGGGGATCGGGGATTGTCCCTAGGAGCCGGCCCGAACAGGGTCAACAGATGATGGGCCGAAAAAGCCCCGCTGAGTTCATCGGTGGATCAATCAGTTGCCGCCGAGAGAGTCAGTGTGTCGGATGCAGCATGAGTTTCTGTATCCTCCAATTCAACAGCTCCGCCACGAATAAGGTGTTCTCGGAAGGGCAGGAAATCTCATGCACCCAGCCGAACTGGCCCAGTTGTTTGCCATTTTTTCCAAACTCGCCGAGGATGTTGCCCTCCAGATCCAGTTTGTAGATGCGCCCGGCAACGGAGTCGGAGGTGTAGAGGACTTGCTTCGGTCCGGGCGTGATGCAAATAGCCCAGGGAGCCCCAGCATTGCTCCACTCCTTTAGAAAATTTCCCTCGCCGTCGAATACTTGAATGCGGTTGTTCTCGCGGTCCCCCACATAGACGTTACCCTTCGAATCAGTGGCGATGCTATGCGGAGTGTGAAATTCGCCCTGCGACGTGCCACGCTTACCCCACTCTTTGACCCAGTTGCCCTCCTTATCGAATTTCACCACGCGCGAGTTTCCGTACCCGTCGGAGATGAAACTGTTACCGGCAGCGTCCCAAGCCACGTCGGTGGGCCGGTTGAAGAGCCGGTGGGCAAAGGTCGCAAAGGCTGGTGGCGGCGGTGGGGGAGTCACGCCGGGAGGAGGTGGTGAGCCGCCTTCGACCACTTCGGGCTTCCTGCCGAAAAGCATCATGACCCGGCCCTGGGGATCAAATTCGATCACCATGTTCGCGCCTTCGTCCACGCACCAGATATTATCGTCCTTGTCGATGCGGACAACGTGTGCGAAAGAGAAGCCGTACAGGTCTTTGCCGATTTCGCGGACAAAGTTCCCCATGGCGTCGAACTCGAAGAGCCGAGTCTGCGCGCTGCGCGTGTAGACGAAGATGTGTCCCTTGGAATTCACCGCCACGCCGGCAGCCTCTCCCAGGTATAAGTCACTGGGAAGTTTCAGAAGATTGGGCACGGATTCATAGGGAATCTCTGGAACCGCTTTTTCTTGTGCTGAACAGACCAAAGAAATTGCCAGACAGAGCAGCGGAAAAATCGCGCTTCGTTTCATAGGATATCCATCGCAAGTATGCTGTCCCTGCCCCGAAGACTAGAAGCAGAAGAGGGATTCTTGGCAATCCGACAAGTCGAAAATAGTGCGAAAACGGCGAGCCCGGAATGTACCGGACCGGAAGTTAGGGCCACGTTCGGTAATCGTTAGGACAAAACCGAAACAATGCTCCGCCCGGCGAACCATAACGGAAGCACCGCCCACACTTTCAGCGATTACCTTCGGAGCTCTAGGCACCGATTCATACCTCCGTCGGTCTCCCTTCGCCGCTACGGGAAATAAAGACGATAATCGCATGATACTATCCTTTTTCGATTTTCGTCCGGCACGCGGTGCGATGGCCCTTGAACTCTTCGCGCCGGATTCTAGGGTGTGAATTATTCTGCCGGGAGAGCCTTGGCAAATCTGCATTCCAAGAAATTATTGGTGAATACACCAACATCCAAAGCACCGAGGATTCCCAGGGCAAATTTCTTTACTTTGCCCGCTACCGCACCCACGAAGCGCGAAAATAGAAGCGAGGTCATCAGGATGCGTGGATTACGAGTCGCTGTCTTTGCGGTTGTGGGAGTGATGTTCGCAGCGCCCGCGCCGGCCAAGGCGCAAACACAAGGGCTGGCCGGCGAACCAAAACCTTCCCTTCACGGTGCAGCTCGGGGTCACTCCACCTGGAGCGACTATGCGGGCGCCTCCGACTCCGCGCAGTATTCCGCGCTGGATAGAATCAACCGCTCGACCGTCGGCAAATTACGGGTGGCATGGAGCTATTCCACCGGCGACGGAAACAAGTACCTGTTCAACCCCATCGTGGTCGACAGAACGATGTATGTTCTGGCGCACAACCACTCCATCGTGGCGCTCGATGCGACAACCGGCAAGGAACTGTGGATCCATCCCACGGAGGTGAAGACATCGCTGATCACCAATCGTGGGATCAACTATTGGGAAAGCGCAGACCGGTCTGATCGCCGGCTCATCTTCGCCGTCGACAACTTCCTGCAGGAGATCGACGCACGTACGGGTCAATCGATTTTGAATTTTGGCGACAGTGGCCGCGTGGATTTGCGAGAAGGTCTGGGACGCGACCCGAAAACTCTGAGCCTGGTTCAATCCACGACTCCGGGACGCGTGTTCGAAGATCTACTGATCCTGGGCTCGGCGACCAACGAAGAATACGAGTCTGGCCCCGGTGACATTCGCGCCTTCGATGTCCGATCAGGACGCATGGTCTGGATCTTTCACACGGTGCCGCATCCCGGCGAGGTCGGCTATGACACTTGGCCGAAAGACGCGTGGAAGACGGTCGGCGGGGCGAATGCCTGGAGCGGACTGTCGGTGGACGAGAAGCGTGGCATTGTGTTTATTCCGACTGCAAGTCCCAAGTACAACTTCTACGGAGCCGATCGCAGGGGAGCCAATCTGTTTGGAGACTGCCTGCTGGCGCTGAATGCGCGAACCGGAAAGCTGATCTGGTATTTCCAAATGGTCCACCACGACATTTGGGACTACGACAACGGAACGGCTCCGATGCTTTTGACGGTCCGCCACAAGGGCAAGATGGTCGACGCAGTGGCGCAGGCCGGGAAGGAGGGCTTCGTCTGGGTGTTTAACCGCGAAACCGGCAAGCCCTTGTGGCCGATTGAGGAGCGGGCTGTCCCGCGCTCAGATATGCCGGGCGAGGCAACCTCGCCCACGCAACCGTTCCCTTTGAAGCCTCCGCCTTTCGCGCGTCAAAGCTTCACCGTCAAAGACCTCAACCCGTTCATGGAGCCGGAGGAGCGAGAAAAGTTTCGCAAGCAAATGGAAGCGGCTCGCAATCAAGGTCTATTCACACCTCCCGGCGTGACCGACACGGTCGAGATGCCGGGCAATAACGGGGGAGCGAATTTTCAGGGCGCGGCCATCGACCCGGAGCACGGCACCTTATTCGTGGTTTCGAAGGATCTTCCTTCCATGCTCAAGCTGGAACTGAATGCACCAGAACAGGCAGCGGCGGGGAGTTCCGCGGAGGAACAGGGGCGAGTCGTCTATCAATCCAGTTGCCGCCTCTGTCACGGTGTAGACCGCGCCGGTCAGCCACCCGGAGTGCCTTCTCTTGTAGATATTGGATCGCGACTTCCGGCCGATCAGATCCGTGCGGTGGTGACTCACGGACGCGGCCCCATGCCGGCGGCTTCCAAACTATCCGACGCGGATCTCGATTCTCTCTTGTCCTTTCTAGCCCATCCCGAGCGCGCACCGGTGCATCCCGCAGACAATATTTCCTCTCCACAGGCCGCAACCACGGCGGCCCTTCCGCCAGAACAATTGCGCTATCGCAGCGGCTTCGGTTTCATGTTCACCAGCAGCGGACTACCTGCGATCGCTCCACCCTGGACCACGCTTACCGCCTATGACCTCAACCAGGGAAGCATCGCGTGGCAAGTGCCGCTGGGCGAAGTTCCGGAGTTAGCCGCAAAAGGGATCAAGGACACGGGCTCGCATTTTCCCAAGGTCGGTCCGGTGGTGACGGCTGGGGGATTGATCTTTACAGGAACTCGGGACCGCAAAGTTCGCGCTCTCGACTCGGCGACCGGCAAGGTGCTGTGGGAAGCGGAAGTCGATGCCGGTCTCGAGGGCATGCCGGCAGTTTACGAGATCGACGGACGTGAATATGTTGTTTTCTGCGCGGCAGCGCAAGCCACTACGCATACGCACGATCTTCCCGGACATCCGGCAGTGCAGGCGCCGATCCCCGGAGCTTATGTTGCGTTTGCCCTGCCCTGAGGCGTGGGCCAACCTGCTAGGGCAGTCCGAATGCCACATACACGGTGCCCGACCATCCTTTCGGATCTTTTCCTCCACCAGCGCTGACCACGACGCACTGCTTGCCGTCGATCATGTGGGTGGCGGGCGTCGCGATCGCTGAATTCAGATCAACCGCAAGAACGTGCACGAACTGCAGCTTGCGTGGAAGTTTGACGCCGAAGAAGAAGGCGGAACTGGTCTGGGAGTGGGCAGTCCCGGGGGTGCCGCAGAGCGCAGCAAGAAGCATGAGGGCCACAATTCGCGGGCATCGGGAGAGACCCGTCATCGGGTCAGTGTGCTCTGCCATCGTATGCGATCACCTCTTGACGGGATTCTCCCAGGCCGTCAATACCCAGGTCGACCACATCCCCGGCCTGCAGATAAACCGGCGGATTCATTCCGAGACCGACTCCGGCCGGCGTTCCGGTGCTGATCACGTCGCCGGGAAGAAGAGTCATGAACTGGCTCACGTAGGACACCAGCGTCGCCACATCAAAAATCATGTTTGCGGTGGAACTTTTCTGGCGGAACTGTCCATTGACCTTCAGCCACATGGGAAGATTGCCGACATTCGGAACTTCGTCGGGGGTCGCGAGGAACGGACCCAGTGGAGCAAAGGTGTCCGCACTCTTTCCTTTTACCCATTGGCCTCCGTGTTCCAGCTGAAAGCTGCGTTCGGAGTAGTCATTGTGCAGAGCATAACCTGCCACGTAGTCGAGAGCTTTTTCCTTGGGCACGTATAAAGCTCGCTTGCCAATGACGACCGCGAGTTCTACTTCCCAATCGACTTTGGACGAGTTCTTCGGCATCATCAGGGGATCATTGGGTCCCACGAGAGAAGTAGTGGCCTTAAAGAAGAGGACCGGTTCCTTCGGCGGATCGGCTTTTGTCTCGGCCGCATGGTCGCGGTAGTTGAGTCCGATGCAGACGATCTTGCTGGGCCGGCAAACCGCAGATCCCAGGCGCACCGAAGGCGCCACGCGTGGCGCGGATGCAGCGTTACCGCGCAGCCATGATTCGAGTTTCTTCAATCCGCCGCTGGCAAAAAACTTTTCGTCATAATCGGAACCCATCGCGGACACGTCGATGCGGCTGCCATCTTTCAAAATCGCTGCGGGCTTTTCCTGCCCTTTCTCGCCAAATCGAATCAGCTTCATGGTTGCGGTTCTCCTGATCTCTTAAATGGATATTTTTTGCGGCTTATTACTGTGCATGTATGGCCGGGGCGGGACGTCCTCAATGTGCTTGCTCGATTCCGATAATTATCATATATAGTTATAATAGTAGCAAATCGTTCCCGGTCCCAGAGAGCTAACGAAATTGGTTTTGAGGAGAAAGCTCGGATGGTGAGAAGAATTTTCGCATCCCTGGCAATCGTTTTGTGCGCAGGGCTGGCGGTGGCACAGACCACCGGCAATCGTCTCGACCTCTATTTCGGCGATTGGCACGCCTCGACCCCACGCACCACCCAGGGTTCGCTGGTCGAGCGGGACATCTTCACGCCCGGCGATCCGCAAAATCCTGCGCATCAGGGCGCAGTTCTCCGCTTCATCAATTCCTATACCTACGCAACCTTGGCGCCGCACGCATCCACCAAGGCGACACGCCGGGATGGGCAGCAGGAGATTGTGTTTGTCGACTCCGGTCGCGGTAGCGCCAAGGCAGCGGGTCAAACCGTCGAGTTGTACAGGAACATCGCGGTTCTGATTCCGGCTAGCCTGGAGTTCACTCTCAGCAACACGGGCGATCAGCCGTTGACCATGTATGTGATCGGCGATCCTACGCCGCCCGGGTTCCGGCCGAATTCCGCGATGCTGGTTCGCGACGAGAACAAACTTCCGATCACATCGAGCGACGGTCTGTGGGATCACGTCGTCAAGACATTATTCGTAACCGCGGACGGCTTGGGCACGCTGCAGACTGTTCTGACCGTTACCCTTGATCCTCTGACCATGGGCAAGCCGCACTTGGCGGATCATGACGATATCGAGGAAGTGTGGACGGCTCTCGATGGCACCAGCCTTGCGTTCGTGGGGAATACCCTTCGGAAACAAACTCCCGGCATGGCGTTCTACCACATACCCGACAATAAGACTCCTCACACCAACATCAATCAGAACGAAGACGCGCAAGTCAGGTTTCTCTACTTCGCTCGCTACCATCCGCACGAACCCAGACCGTAGGCGAGGTCAGAAAGGGAGCCTTTAGGATGCAACGCGCCGCGATGGCTTTCATGACCGTATCCGCACTGATTCTGGGTTTGCCTTCGCTGGCAACAGCCCAAGCGGCTGTGCCTTCGAGCGGCACGAAAAACGCAATCAACGGGATTAATTCTTATCCGGGACCAGAGTTCGTCAAGTATGCGAAAGAGCGCGAACCGCAGGACCGGCGCATCGATTTGTTTATCGGCGACTGGCAGGGTTCGCTTCCGCGAGTTGAGCACGGTTCACTGGTGTTGCGCGACATTCTGATTCGGGGCGATAACTTCGCTCCCTCGCAGAAAAGTGCGGTCCTGCGCGCGGCGAACTTTTTCGCTTACGGCCGTCTGGCTCCCGGCAACTGGACCGCGACAAGCAAGCTCGAAGGCCAGCAGGAAGTCTATTATGTGTTGGGAGGCGAGGGAGAGATCACGGCCGGCGGCGATAGCGCGAAACTGCGCAAGGACATGGCAGTCCTAATGCCCGCGGGGCTTGAGTTCGTGATCAAGTCCACCGGACAAGAGCCGCTGACCATGTACGTAATCAACGAGCCGACGCCGGCCGGCTTTCATCCGAAGGACAAGATGGCGGTGAAGGATGAGGCGATGGCACGCCAGAGGACCCCGGCGGCCGCCGATCCTTATATTGTCGGCGGGGCGTCGGGACATTGGGCGCACATCGTTCGGGAACTGTTCTCTCCGGCCGACGGGCTAGCGACCGAGCAGAGCGTCATCACCGTGACGGTGAATCCGCTGACCATGGGCGAACCGCACCCGCACCGCCCCGGTCAAGAAGAAGTCTGGGCCGCGATCGATGGCACCAGCCTCATCATGATGGGGACGGAACTTAGGGTGCAAAAGCCAGGGATGGCCTACATGCTGCCGCCGGACTTCGCGACCGTACACTCCAACATCAATGCCGGCGACACACCGGTAAAGTTTCTTTATTTCGCGCGCTTCCCTGAGGGTGACAACTGGACGCACGCCGTTGTTCCCGCGCCCCATTAAGATGTGTTTGCTCGATTTTCGAAGCACGCAGTTTGAACCGAAGAACGATCATCCGAAATAATAAGCCATGAGATTAATACGCTGCTTGGTTTTGCTCGCCTTCTCAGCTGTACTTTCTGTTCCCACTGCACGGAGTGCGCCCGCACCAGCGGGCGAGTACTTCGTATATTTCGGCACCTACACCGGCTTTGCGTACCCGCTGGACGGTGTACCATCCGGGGGCAGCCACAGCAAGGGAATCTATGTCAGCCGTTTTCAGCCGGCGACAGGGACAGTCAGCCAGCCCGAACTGGCGGCGGAGATCGCGAATCCCTCGTTCCTGGCCGTTCATCCCAACCAGCGATTCCTGTACGTTGCCACGGAAGGACCGAATCTCGATCATGAGTCTTACGTGAGCGCGTTTGCCATCGATCCATCGACCGGCAAGTTGCATCTGTTGAACACCCTGCCGACAGGGGGGGCCAGCACCTGCTATCTCTCCATCGACAAGACGGGTCACTACGTTCTGATGGCGAGTTTCGGCAGCAGCAGCGTTACGGTTTTGCGTATTAAAGACGACGGCTCGCTGGGTGAACAGACCGCATTCATGAAACACATCGGAAAGGGGAAGGACCCTTTTTTCCAATCCCGGGCTCATCCCCATTCGATCGAAGTTTCGCCCGACAACCGCTATGCGGTCGTTTCCGACCTGGGCGTGGACAAGGTTTTTGTTTACCGGTTTGACGCCGCCACCGGAGCACTATCCCCTGACAACCCACCATTTGTCGACGCGGATCCGGGCAGCGGGCCGCGCCATTTTGTTTTCGATGCGGCCGGCAGATTCGGCTATTCTCTGCAGGAGATGAGCGGGTTTGTGTCGGTCCTGGCATGGGATCCTTCCAAGGGAACTCTGAGCAAGGTGCAGGACGCCAAGACATTAGCCCCCGATTTCGTCGGTACCAACGACAGCGCCGAAATTGCAATTCATCCCAATGGGAAATTTCTGTACGAGTCGAATCGGCGTTTCCGCAGCCCTAATTTGTGGGGACCGGATACGATCGGAGTGTTCTCCATCGACCCAGAGAAGGGAACGCTGAGCCCAGTCGAACAGGTAGCGCCCGGAGGCACGACTCCGCGGAGCTTCGCGATCGATCCCACGGGCGCGTATCTGTTTTCCGCCAATCAGACGTCCGGGAACGTCCGGGTTTTTCGCATAGACAGCAACACCGGCCGGCTCACGCCAACCAGCACCGATTTGAAATTGGATGTGCCGGTGTGCATCGTGTTCGTGCCCGTACAGAAATGAGCCTGAAGATTTAGCGCTACTGGCTCGCACTAAGGAGATCAGGAACCTTCATGAGACGTATCCGATACGCGCTGTGTCTGGTCATTGCCGGCGGGCTCTCCCTAGCGGGAGTCCAGACTGCCCACGCTCAGGGCGGCGACTTCTTTATGTATGTCGGCACCTACACCGGGTTCAAGTGGGTGCATCACAGCCGGCCGTACGGTCTGGGAGGGAGCCACAGCAAAGGGATTTACGTCAGCCGCTTCCGTGCGACCACAGGCGAGTTCAGCGAGCCTGTACTGGCTGCGGAAATGATCAATCCTTCGTTCCTAACTGTTTCCCCAGATCATCGATTCCTCTACGCCGTGAGCGAAGATCCGCTTTCGGTAGGACCACCGCTCGATCACTCGTCCTACGTGAGCGCGTTCGCCATTGATTCCGCGAGCGGCAGGTTACGCCTGTTGAATACCGTCCCCACGAGCGGTACCAGCACCTGCTTCATCTCGATGGATAAGACCGGCAAGTACGTGATGTTGGCGAACTTCGGAAGCGGGAGTGTTTCGGTAATCCGGGTCAGAGAAGACGGTTCGCTGGGCGAGTTGACCTCTTTCATTCAAGACTCTGGCAGCAGCGTCGATCCGAGGATTCAATTCGAACCCCATCCGCATTCGATCGTAGTTTCGCCGGACAACCGTTATGCCATCGTCTCGGATCTGGGGCTTGATAAAGTGCTCATTTTTCGTTTCGACGCTCAGACCGGAAGGCTTTCACCGCCAGATCCTCCGTTTGCGACGGTCTATCCCGGCGGAGGCCCGCGCCATTTCACCTTCGATCCTGCCGGAAAGTTCGGATACCAACTCAGCGAAATGAGCGGGACCGTAGATGTCTTTGCATGGGATACCTCCAAGGGAAGCCTGTCCGAAGTGCAGCGGGTTCAGACCGTGCCTCACGATTTTTTTGGTGGCAATCACAGCGCCGAGATCGAGGTTCATCCCAACGGCAAGTTTCTTTACGAATCGAATCGGCGGACCAAGAGCGAAGAGGAGAGAGCCCCGGATACGATCGGCGTGTACTCGGTTGATCCCCAGACCGGCATGCTGACTCCGGTGGAGCAGTCGCTTACAGGCGGAGTGATGCCGCGATTCTTTACCATTGATCCGACGGGAGCGTACTTGCTGGCGGCCAACCAGATATCGAATAACGTGGTCCTTTACAAGATCGACCCATCCACCGGACGTCTTTTAAAGACGAACACGGAGATCAACGTGGATACGCCGGTTTGCCTCAAGTTCGTTCCCATGAATCACTGACTCTTGTCGATGAAGGTGCCGCGATGGTGCGGTGGTTGTCCAGACCGCGCCGGATTTTTCAATTGTAATATCATATAACTTCACAATATACTGTGGCCCAGAAGTGCACCCACTGCATACAATCCGAGGCTTCACCCACAAGCGATGGAGGCAGGTCGTATTCCTGTTTTGTCTCTTCGCGGGAGCGGCCTTTTCTCTGGGGCACGCACAAACTGCGTCCTTTCACGACGCGCCTGCTGACGCTCAAAAAGTCAAGAACCCTTACGAGGGGCAAGCGGAAGCGACTGTGGCGGGCAAGCAAATCTACACGCGAAACTGCGCTGTCTGCCACGGGAATGGTGGCAAAGGTACGGGCAACGTGCCGCCGCTGGCAAATGGAAAGGCGCAAGGCGCGTCCGCCGGGGCCGTTTTCTGGTACATCACTCGCGGCGATGTGGACAACGGCATGCCTTCATGGGCAGGCATGTCCGAGCAACAACGCTGGCAGGTCATCAGCTATATCCAGTCGCTGAAAGGTACGGATGCGGAAGGCGCAAATGCCGAGGCTCCAAAGGCAGAAGCCGCGGGCGCGAAATCGAATCAGCCGCCCCCCCAAGCGCCCTTCACCGATTATCGCTACGAAAAACCTGGCACATTTCGCCACATTCGGGTAGAAGACCTTCCCGCACCCTTCGCCTCCGAGTCGGCGACCAATGGTCCCAAGATCGTGGCCCGCCCGGAGAATGCCAGGCTGCAAGTGCCGGAGGGGTTCAAGGTTGACTTGTACACGACTGGACTGAATAATCCGCGCCTGATGCGCGTTGCTCCCAATGGCGACGTCTTTCTCGCTGAGACCAGCGCCGGCAATGTCAAAGTGTTCCGTGGAATGACCGCGGAAGGCAAGCCCGAGCAAGTGCACGTCTTCGCCAGTGGACTCAATATTCCCTTTGGCATTGCGTTCTATCCGCTCGGACCCAATCCGCAGTGGGTGTATGTCGCGAACATGGATTCGGTCGTGCGTTTTCCGTATCACAACGGCGATCTGACTGCCAGCGGCCCGCCCCAGCACCTGGTTGATTTGGCGAGTGGTGGCCATCACCGTTCCAGAGACATTCAATTCTCTCCCGACGGCAAGAAGATGTTCGTGTCGGTGGGATCGCAGGAGAATGTTGACGACTCACCCGCGGAGAAAAATCGCGCCGCCATTCTCGAATACAATCCCGACGGTTCCGGCATGCGTATTTATGCTTCGGGCCTGCGCAATGCGGTTGGTATCGCCGTGAATCCGAAGACTGGCGAGTTGTGGGCTTCGGTGAATGAACGCGACGGACTGGGCAACGATCTGGTGCCCGACTACATCACGCACGTGCGGGACGGGGGTTTTTACGGCTGGCCGTGGTTTTATATGGGAGGCCATCAGGATCCGCGCCTTCCAGGGACCCATCCTGAACTGAAGGACAAAGTCGTCACGCCGGATGTGATCCTGCAACCGCACAACGCCTCGCTGCAGATGACCTTCTATGACGGCAAACAATTTCCTGCCGAATATTCCGGGGACATCTTCGCGTCGGAGCACGGCTCGTGGAACCGTGCACCCCGCGCCGGATATGAAGTGATTCGCGTTCCACTCCATCAGTCCGGGCAAGCCAGCGGTGAGTACGAGGATTTTCTCACCGGATTCGTGGTTGACGATGAAAGCGTATGGGGACGACCGGTAGGTGTAACGGTTGTGCCCGATGGGTCACTGCTGGTGAGCGACGACGGTTCGGGTTCGATTTGGCGCATCAGCTACACGGGGAAGTGATTGGTTGAAGTTGGTGGAGAACAAAGCGGAACAGGCGATCGGCGAGAGGCAATGACCAATACCTTACATCGTTACGGGGATTCTGAGAGCTTCTACGACGACTACCTCATCTTCGCGAGTCCTAGCACTGGCAAGAATGACGCGGACAGTGTTCCCAAGCTAAAGGCTTTTCTCGAGATGGCGCTGCCGTTTAATCCCGTCAACATCGGGGATCCGGTGCACGGTGGCGCTTTGCGGCCTTCGCGCGAGCTGACTACGGTCGCGAACTGGAAACGCGATATGACGCCGGATTTCCGCGCGGTCATCGATGGCATCGATGAGCCGGCATCGGTGGTGGCGATTTTCGACAATCAAGAAGCCGCAGCCCGATTTCTCAAGGTGGTAGTGGAAGCCGATCTTGGGTTGTCGGTCAATATCTCAACTTCAGTTGAGGGCGCCGAACGGTGTTGCCAGTTCGCCGGTATTGCCCGCCACAGCGTCGGGTACTCGCTGGGCTTCGAAGGAGCCATCGAGAAGCTGCCCAATACTCAGTTGCTCATGCTGACCACAATGTGTGGCCACGGCATGATATCGGCCAGCCTCGCTAAGAAAATGATCGACTGGGTGAAAGAAGGGCGGCGGACTCCCGAACAAGCCGTCACCTATATGGCGCGGTTCTGTTCCTGCGGCGTATTTAATCCCTTGCGCGCGAAACGCATCCTCGAGGAAGCGCGCAAGAAGATGGAATGAGCTCCAGCCGGCAGAATGGCGTCACCGCTCGACGCATCGGGCTACAGATCAATATTGAGATAGGTCCGACGTAAGAGGCTTGAAACTTGAGATTCGGAACATTCGCCGCCGTCCTCGGTTCGCTTATTCTTCCAGCGCTCCCGGCATCGGGCCAGACCGATTGGCCGATGTTCAGCCATGACTATGCCAGCACCCGCTACTCGCCGCTAAAGCAAATCAACACTCAGAACGTTCAGCATCTGGCAACAGCGTGGACTTACCACATGAAGAAAGATGGTCCGCAGTCGAAGGCTGCGGGAGCGGTCAGCCGCGGAGGAGGGAGGCATTCCTCCGAAGCCACGCCCATCGTGGTGAATGACGTAATGTACCTACCCACTCCGTACAGCACGGTCGTGGCTCTGGATCCGGAGACCGGCAAGGAGTTGTGGGTCTACAAGCTGGAACATGGAAGACCCGCCGGACGCGGCGTGGCGTATTGGCCCGGAGACGCCAAGACTCCCGCCTCGATTTTGTTTGGCACCTCCGACGGGCGGTTAACGTCGATAAATGCGCAAACCGGAAAGCCCACTGCTGGCTTTGGTGAGAATGGCAGCATCGATATAAAGACGGATATTCAAAACGGCATCCCCAATGCGCAGTTTAATGTCACGTCGCCGGTAACGATCTACAAGGACTTGGTGATCGGGGGTGGCCAGGTCCAGGAGTCGCCCGCGGCCGGCTCCTCGGGCGATACGCGGGCCTGGGATGTACACACTGGCAAGCAAGTATGGCGGTTCCACTCCGTTCCTCATCCCGGTGAGATCGGCCACGATGGCTGGCCGGGTGACAGCTGGAAAAATCGCTCGGGAACTAATGTCTGGGGCTTGATGAGCATTGACAGAGCGAGGGGACTGATATTCCTGCCCCATGGTTCGCCCAGCTACGACTTTTACGGCGCGGACCGGAAGGGGAACAATCTGTTCGGCAACTCTTTGGTTGTCCTCAATGCCGATACCGGAAAGTTGGCATGGTATTTCCAGACCGTTCATCACGACACCTGGGATTACGACATGGAGTCGGCCCCTGTGCTGATCGATGTGATGAAGCAGGGGAAAAAGATTCCGGCCGTCGCCGTTGTGGGAAAGGCTGGGCTGATGTTTATTCTCGACCGCCTTACGGGTGAACCCATCTTCGGAGTGGAGGAGCGCCCCGTCCCGCCGAGCGATGTGCCCGACGAGCAAGGAGCGGCGACGCAGCCTTTTCCGCTGAAGCCTCTGCCCTTGGGACGGCACAGCTTCAGTCCCGACGAGATCGCCACCGTGACCCCGGAGCAAAAACAGTTTTGTGCCGACATGCTGGCGACTGAAGGCGGCATGAAGAGTGGTGGTCCTTATACCCACTATGGGTCGAAGCTGACCGTGGTGTTTCCAGGCACCCTGGGAACGACCAATTGGCCGGGCATGTCCTATAACCCGGAACTGGGATATCTGTTCCTTAATATTGTCAATATTGCCGATGTCGGGAGGGTCACAAAAGCCGCCGAAGGCGCCGGACCCGCCTACGAGCGGGACAGCCCGTGGGGACTCTACGTGCGCTTTTGGAATAACGACAAATTCTGGCCCTGCCAGCAGCCTCCGTGGGGACAACTCTTGGCCATCAACGTAAACACTGGGGACGTTGCCTGGAACGTCCCGTTCGGAGTTGATGAGGAACTCGATGCCAAAGGGGTTCATGGAACGGGCACTCTAAACTTTGGCGGTTCAATCACTACTGCCGGAGGCTTATTGTTCATTGCGGCGACCAAGGACCAGCACTTCCGCGCATTTGAAGCCGCGACCGGCAAGATCCTGTGGGACACGAAACTCGAAACTGGATCCTACACCGTACCCATGACCTATGAAGGCAAGAATGGGAAGCAGTACGTCGCCCTGACCGACACCGGGGGAAGTTTCTACGACACCACAGCCGGCGACGCAGTCGTCGCCTTTACGCTGCCCTAGCGGGTTGAACCGCATTTTCTTCCGCGTCGCGCGGGCGGAATCGGGCACGCCCTGTTTGAAACCAGCCGGGGTGACTCGCATCCGCGGAATCAGGTGGAAATGGGGCGGACTGGATTGTCCGCCCTGTGCGAGGAAGCGCAATTAAAGTTTCTATTCTTTACTGCTTGTCGTACACAACCATCTCGTGGAACGGCTTGCCGTCCTTGCCCGTTCCGTCCATGGTGAATACCGTGGTCTTTCCATCCTTCGACAGAACCGAGCTGCTCTTCGCGGCCCTTCCGTCGATATTCCAGGAGTGTTCGATGGTGTGGTCGTTCACTTTATGCACCGTCACTGTGGTATTTTCTCTACCGACAATTGAGACTGGCTGACCCTCCACCGGAGTGTAGTGCCAGGTGACATCCTTGCCTTCCGAAGTTGTCTCTTTTACCGTAACCGTCCCATCGGCGTCGATGATGCACATGTCGACTTTTGGTGGGGGGCCCGGGAATTTGGATTTTGCGAGATTCGCCGACCAGGTTCCGGCAAAACCGCCGGCAGGGATGCCTGCGGCGCCAACTGCCAATGAAACGGCCAGGAGGGAGAAGGCTAACAGCAGCAAGCTATTTTTCATGGCTCATATCATAATATGAATCGTCGATGTGTCAACAGTTTTCCCGGCCTTGAGAATTTAGCCGGTCGGCAAGGTGCGTGAAACAATATGATATTATGATTGCCTCCACCCCAATGAAAAGTACATTGGTTCACAACCCCAAGACACCGTAGCAATCGACGTCAGGAATGGAGTCTGTCATGCGATGGTCGCAACTACCCTTAGCTGTCTCGGTTCTGGGCATACTTTTCTTCGGTACGGGTGCGGCCAACCCCACTTCTGGTTGGCTGCTGGTGGCGAATAAAGGCAACAACGCCATGGGCATCATCGACCCGGCCGCAGCCCGGCAAGTGGCGGAGGTGCCCGAAGGAGGCGTCACCGGGCACGAAATTATTGCGTCGCCGGACGGAAAGCTGGCATACGTTCCCATCTACGGAAACTCGGGTGTCGGCCAACCGGGGACGGACGGCAGCAACATGGTCGTGATTGATCTGGCCTCTCGAAAGGTAGTGGGGAATCTTGACTTCGGCAAAGGGGTGAGGCCGCACTGCCCGAAATTTGGTCCGAACGGGATGCTGTATGTTAGTACCGAACTGGATCGCTCCATCGCAATCATCGATCCCGCCAGTCTGAAAATCGTTGGCTCCATTCCGACCGGACAGCCGGAGTCCCACATGTTTGCGATCACCCGCGACGGGCGCCGGGGTTATACCGCGAACGTGGGTCCGGGCACAATCTCGGTCCTGGATTTCGAAGAACGCAAGACGCTGGCCATCATTCCGGTATCTGGGCAGGTCCAGCGAATTGCTCTGTCCGTTGACGACAGCATGGTTTTCACCTCGGATGTAACCAAACCTCAGTTGGCTGTGATTGATACCGCGACCAACAAGCTCAAGACCTGGATTCCAATGCCAGGTTTGGGCTATGGAAGCGCGCCGACCGCCGACGGCAAATGGCTCCTGGTTGCCCTGCCCCTGGTGCATCAACTTGCGGTGATCGATCTGACCGCCATGAAAGTTGCACGCACGATCGATCTGCCAATGCGGCCGCAAGAGGTTTTGATTTCTCCGGACCAGAGAATGGCCTATGTTTCCTGCGATCAGAGCGGGAAAGTGGCTGCGATCAGCCTTTCGGATTGGAAAGTGACCAGTCTCATCGATGCGGGCAAAGGCGCGGACGGACTCGCGTGGGCGGTGGCTCAGTAAATCTGGCGCATGACAAGGAAAATCATGATGCAGACAAAGAGAGGGAACACGAGGCTCCTAGTGCCGCGCATCGCCGTCCTGGCGTTATTGATTTTCAGCACCGGGTCGCTTCCGGCAGTTGCGCAGGTCGTCGCCAAACCGCCGGTAAAGACTCCCAGCGCAGGCGGAAATAGTTTCGACGGCCCGGGCGATGTGCGCTACCAGGCCGGAAGAGATTCGCAGGACAGAAGAATCGATATGTTCATCGGCGACTGGCATGATTCCATGCCGCGCCACGCTTACGGTTCGCTGGTCTTGCGCGATATCTTGACCCGCGGAGACAACTACGCGCCGCCTCAACCGGGCGCGATCCTTCAAGCGGCAAACTTTCTGGCCTACGCAAGACTTCAGGCCGGCAATTCGACTACCCCTTCGACGTTAACTCGCGAGCAGAATGTCTTCTATATTTCTGGCGGCTCGGGCGAGATCAGTGCGGGCGGGAAAACCGCCGCGCTGCACCGGGACATTGCCGTCTTTATCCCGGCGGGTCTCGAATTCGTGATGAAGAATACCGGCAACGATTCCCTCACGATGTATGTTGTCAGCGAACCGGTTCCCGATGGCTTCGTGCCGGCCAAGGCAATGCTGGTGACGGACGAGAGACAAGTTCCGGTTCGCACGCCGATGGCCGCGTCTCCCTTCACGTTACCCGGAGCTTCCGGGCATTGGGCGCATGTGGTGAGAGATCTCTTTTCGAAGACCGATGGATTGGCCACGATCGGGGACCTTATTACCGTGACCATCAATCCCATGCAGATGGGTGAACCTCATCCCCACAATCCGGGCCAGGAAGAAATCTGGGCAGCCCTTGATGGCGACAGCCTGGCATTTCTGGGGACTGAGTTGCGGGTTCAGCACCCCGGAATGGCGTACATGATCCGGCCCGATCAGGTCATGACGCATTCGAACATCAATGCTGGAGACACGCCGGTCAAGTTCCTGTGGTTTTCAGGCTCCTCGATCAAACGATGATTGCAGCAGCGGTCAGTAGAGCATTGGCGGTGCAGAAGCCGAGATGCGGGCTTTAAGACTCCATTTCATGCCGAGATCGCCTTTGGTCAAGGCGAGCCTGCTCGCCCTCGTCCCCATTTTTCTTGTGGCCGTGTCCGGATTCGTTCAATCTCAAACCGTTACCATCCGCGTGGCTGGTGACGAATGGTTTATGGATTCCCTCACCAAGGCGCAAGTAATCCCAGCCTTCGAGAAGCAAACCAGCATTCACGTCGAGGTCCTGCATAAAAGCGACCGAACGATCATGAGTGATCTCGATCGGGGCGCGCAGCCCGGCGATTCCGGGCTCGACGTGGTGGTCATGCGGCACCGACTACTCGGCGCGCTCGTTCAAAAAGGCCAAGTTCGGCCGATCGATTCCTTTCTTACCGATCCGCTCCTGCACGACCCCAGCTTCGTGCCGCAGGAGCAGCTGTTTCCAAACTGGTGGCGGGAACTCAGTTCGTACGGGAACCACATCTATGGCTATCCGTACATCGCACTGACGACGTTCCTGTGCTATCGCAAGGATCTTCTGGACGATCCCGCGAACCAGCGCAATTTCAAATTGCGCTATCACACAGAACTCAAGCCCCCCACAACGTGGCGGGAGTATACGCGGCTAGCGGAGTTCTTCACCCGGCCGGACGAACATTTCTACGGAACGTATATTCAGGGAAAGCAGGGTCTGGCACTCTGGTATGAGTGGCTGAACCTAATCTATTCGTTCGGCGGAAATATTCTCGATGCGCAACACGGCTGGGAATACGGCGACATCGTGGTCAACTCTCCGCAGAATGTGGCGGCCACGGAGCAGTACATCAGGCAGATTGCGTTCAGCCCGCCCGACACGCTCAAGTTCGGATGGGGCGAGGCTCAGTCGGCGTTGCAGCAGGGACATGTATTTATGGGGCTGTTGTGGAGCGATCAGGCCCCCTACCTTGAAGATCCCGCAGTTTCAAAGGTCGCGGGCAAGATTGGCTACAGCCTCATCCCTTCAAACTCCGGCGAACCGTTCAGCCAACTGGAAGGTTTGACCTACCTGATTCCCCAGGAATCGACGCATCCACGGGAGGCTTACCGGTTTCTCGAATGGGTCATGTCAGCGCAAGTCCAGAATCGGCAAACACTGATGGGGAGCCTATCCGTCCGAAAGTCGACGTACGACAAACCTGAAGTCAAGCAACTGTCGTATGCGTCCACCTTTCTTGCCAGCGTTCCCATCGCTAAAACCAAGCCGACGGTGCCGGAGTCTGGAGAAATGATCGAAGCCAGCGAACGCCGCTTGGCCGAAATTGTCAGCGGCCGGTGTTCGCCGCAAACTGGATTGGATAACCTGGCCCTCGACCTTCAGGGAATTCTCGGGGACAAAGCTCGGCTTCGTTACCCCGTCAAGAAGACGCCGTAACCCGCGAGAGGGGCGTCATACTTCGTTTCCTGCCCGTTTCGGGTCACGTTCTGCCCGATACTTGAAGGCGAAGTAGACCGGGATGCCAATCAGGACGATTACAACGCCAGGAATTGTCGTCGCTAGACGATAGATGAATAAGACTGCCAGGATGCCAATTGCGCTGACGAGGTAAAGCAGCGGAATGAAAGGATAGCCGAAGGCCCGGTACGGGCGTTCGACATTTGGCTTCAGCTTTCGCAGGCGAAATATGCCGGCAATGGTGAGAATGTAAAAGATCAGCGCGGCCGAGATGATGTAGTCGAGCAAGTTGCTGTAAAGGTTTCCATAGGTTCCGGTCGCCGGCTGGTACGTCCGGATGCTCAAGAGAACAGCCGACCAAATTCCCTGCATGATCAACGCCTGGCCCGGCACATTGGCGCGGTTCAGAACCGATGCGCGTTTGAAGAAAAGTCCATCGAGCGACATGGCGTAATAGGCGCGTGCTCCCGACAGAATCAATGCGTTCATGCATCCAAACGCTGCAATCATGATGGCGATGGCGATCAGCATGGGACCGATCGATGGAAAGATTGCGTGGAACATTGTGGAAGCCACTCGATCCGAAGGGGCGTGCTGGATTTCGTTGAAGGGCAACACCACGACGTACGCAAAATTCGCGCACACATACAGCCCAATGACGATGATGGTGCCCAGCGCCAGGGAGAGCGGTATATTCCGCGTAGGGTTCCGAACTTCGCCGGCAGTAAATGTGATGTTGTTCCAGGCGTCCGCGGCATACAACGCGCCGATTTGAGCGATGCAGAGTGCAACGACCATTCCGAAGGTAGTCGTGGGAGCAAGGCCAGGTGCCGCCAGGCTAGCGCCTTGCGGCGTCCAGGCGTGAGCAAAATTGGCCTTCACCACCGAAGCCCTCCAGCCAATGAGTACGCCGATACCGATTACTCCCAGCAGCGATCCGATCTTCATCGTCGTAAAAACGTTCTGTACGCCCTTTCCGTACTTCAGGCCTTTGATGTTGGCCCAAGTCAGGAACGAAATAACGATAAGCGCCACAAGTTGGGCGGTGGACAAGGAAATCGCGTACGTGTGCAGGATATGAATGGGGTGCACGACGTAGTTCGTCTCCGCGATCTGCGGCCACAGCACGCCGAGATAGCGAGAGAACCCTACCGATGACGCGGCAATCGTCCCGGTTTGAATTACGAGAAACAACGTCCACCCATACAGAAACCCCCAGAGCGGCGAAAAAGCTTCGCGAAGATAAACGTATTGCCCGCCGGCTTGCGGCATCATAGCCGCCAGCTCTCCATAGGAGAGAGCAGCCGCCAGCGTAAGAACGCCGGCGATCACCCAGGCGAGGAGCATCCAGCCAGCACTTCCCACCTCTCGAGCCATTTCGCCAGCCACGATGAAGATTCCTGACCCGATCATCGATCCTGCCACAATCATGGTCGAATCAAAGAGTCCGAGACTTCGCTTCAGTTCGTGATGTGTTGTGCTAACCTGAGACTCCTCCACTCTCTGCGTCAAAAATTCCCCCTTGGATGATGCGTCATTCTGAAACTAGGAGTCACCACTACCCATCAATGACTAGAGCTAAGGTTCTTGATTACTGCGGTTGCGCAAATCGCTGGGTCGGTTGGAGATTATAAATTCGCCGTGCCCCGGATGACGCAGGTTTGCGCGGGCGCCGGGGCATTTTGGTTGAGTCCAATCTGGTTGACGATTTGCTTGAAGTCGGAACGGCGCCGGAGAGGATCAAAGCGCGGATCCTGGGTCAAGGTGAAAAGCTTCATATTCCGCTCGTTACAAGCCCGGTGAAGCCACGCGACTACTTGTTGATAGTCGCCGAGAGCGGCGTGGGTGGCGGCGATATCGTAGGAGGGCATGCACTGGCGCGAGGGAGCACTCTTGAGTTCATGCAAAATCGCTCGGGCGGACGAGGGGTCACCGGAAACGGCGTGCGCGTGCGCTTTCATGGCATTCACGCAGTTATTTCCTCCCGCCAATCGGTTGGTCGTTTCAAACTCGCGTAGTGCTTCCTTCAGGTCGCCCTTTTGTTCCAGCGCTTGCGCCATGTACATATGTGCCCAGATAAATTGCGGGTCCAACTCGAGAGCACTTTGATAGTGGCGGATGGCGTCATCAAACTGGTGCGCCAGATGGGATGTAACGCCGGCCCATACCAGCGTAATAATGGAAACCGGGTTGATCTCGAGAGCGCGCATGATCGCCATATGCGCCGCCTCGTGCTGCCCGCGGGCTGAAAGCAGATTCGCGTACCAGTGATAGCCAAGTGCATAGTCCGGATTGCACTGAATGGAACGGCGGTATTCGTGATCGGCACCTTGCCAATCGCGGTCGAAGTGCAGTAGAACGTCCGCCAGCGAAGCGTGGGCCTCGGCCAGATTAGGATCGAGTTCGATCGCTCTCTGGGCTGCCCGACGAGCTGACGGCATGATTTCTGAAGGTGAAACAATCTCATAAAACGATAGCAACGTGAGAGAGTCGGCGAGGCCGGAGTAAGGCAAGGCAAACTCAGGATCTTCGTGTATTGCCGACTCGAAGCAGCGGATAGCTTTTCGCAGTCCTTCTTCGCTTCTCTGATTCCAGAAATATCTGCCCTTCAAATACGTTTCCCGTGAGCTCGATTTTTCGTGGTGACCCGCAAGTGGAACAGCCGTCGAGGAAGAGAATACTTTCAGCCAGAGGCACTGAACGATATGGTCCGCGGCATACATCGAGAATTCAGCGAAATCGCTGGAGCGGCGACGATAAGTGTGTGACCACGCCACGGAGTCCGAGGCGGCAAACAACAGCGCAACGTTCAGCCGCAGCCGCCCGTCCTCGTCGTGAACGCTCCATCGCAACACATAGTCAATCTGTTGATCCATCAAGCTGGTGGGCAGCTCGCTCTGTCCGTTCTGTACCGGGAACTTCGGACTCACGACACAAAGTTGCTCCGGATTCGACCGCTGCAATGCCGCAAGCGTCTTGGTCGCGATGGCCTCGCAAATTCGACGCCGCTCGCTCTTGGCGGTTACGTTCGCGAGGGGCAGCACGTAGATGGTAATGCGGCTCGCGACCTTCGCTGGTGCTGTCGACCTGGTCTCCTGATGGACCCCAGTGCGCGAGACCTGACGCTTCCAGCTTTCAATCTCAGAACGGAGAGCGTAGACACTGCCCAGCCGCTTATGAAAATGGCGATGCACAGGCAAGCCTTCCCGCTTTTCCCATAGTTGTACAGTGCGAACCTCGCGCCGAAGATAGTTGGCAATTTCTTTCCATGAATCCAGACGGTCGGTGCCCGTCCAGAACCCGCTGGTCGGCTCACTATTCGAAGTTGCCTGCATGGTTTTCTTGATCATAGGGCGCCAGTTTGACCGAGCGGTGAACTCACCTCACGATGGAACTAACGCAAATTTTGCGTCCATGGAGAACTGGCAGAAGGCGGAGAGCGAGCAGATCTGAGGAAATACAGGTTGAACCAGGCTCCAATTCCGTCCCACTACTTGATCTCTTGCAGCGAAGCCTACACTGTGGCGCCGACCACAATCAACCCGATTCTTCGCCGAAAAGTGGCTACTCTGGGCTTCTTCGTGTGGGGTGGGCGAGCGAGCGACTGCCGTGAGGTCACGGGCACTCACATGTTTTTGAGCGCGGCCGTTTCGTACTATTTCGCTTGTGAGCACGCGGATGAAACGTTTAGGTTTTATGAGGTTGCCGCGCAGTAGATCTCGATAGAATCCCTGAACCCTCGGTCTGTTCTTGATTGTTCAGATTGAAACTGATGCAGCGTCGCCGCAGAGCAATCTCTGAATAACGAGTACCACGAATCGAAAAAAGGAGTCTCGTGCCGCCAAAGAAACACGCACCATCGTCGCCGCAACCGGCATGGTTTGACTACACTGATAGCGAAGAGTTCATGGAAAGAGTTCGGGCGGGAATGCCGCCGCTCATCATCTGTGTAGCCTGCAACGGAGGTATCCAGGGCAAAGAGGCGAATGAGGTCATCCCTGAGACCGCCGAGGAAATCGCGGAATCAGTCCATGGCGCGTATGAGGCCGGGGCATCCATGGTGCATATCCATGCGCGCGATCCACATAAATTAACCGAGGGAGCACGAGACACGGAAACATGGCGGGACGTGTTGCGCAAGGTTCGTCGGAGCTGCCCGGAGATCATCATCAATGCAACCACAGGAGCCGGCCCCGGCATGACCATGGAAGAGCGTGCCGCATCTTTGGCCGCTGGGCCGGAAGTTGCCTCTTTGAATCTGGCGCCGGATATGAGCAAGTTCAAACTGAAGGAACGACGTGCCCCTTTGCCTTTTCCGCGTCCTGCTCTTGAAATCGATGAATGCATCCCGTTCACCTACGGTCAGATTCATCAGTTTGCGGCCGAGATGAAACAGCGCGGAATTAAGCCGGAATTGGAGCTCTACCATCCCGGCTGCGCCTGGGTAGTGAATTATCTGTTGGAGAATGGCCTGGTCGAAAAGCCTTACTGGATGCAAACCGTCATGGGGTATCAGACTGGCAGTTTTCCCACGGTTGAAAACATCATCCACCTTTTGAAGGAGTTTCCCGAAGGCGCCATGTGGTTATGCTCAGCGATCGGTCCATTCCAATTGCCCCTGACTACACTCGCGACTTTAATGGGAGGACACGTGAGAGTCGGGCTGGAAGACAACGTCTACTATTCCCGGGGACAAAAAGCGAAGAGCAACGCTCAACTGGTTGAGCGAGCGGTGCGCATTGCGCATGAACTGAACCGCCCCGTTGCCACTCCGGCGCAAGCGCGAAGCATGCTTGGCCTGCGCAGCGAACCGACTCAATACTGAGTTGAGGAGCCGACCCTTTGCCCGGATGCCTCAAAAACCTGAATGCTCCGCGCGGACCGGAGACCCCGGCTTTTCAGCATTTAGGCTTATGATACGATATTTAGGTGATGTTCTTCCCGAGCATTCTCTGTCTCGCCTTCGTGCTGGCCTCGGACGAGAACACTCTGCCTCCAGGTGAGGGCCAGGCCATTGTGCAGAAGAAATGCGCCAGTTGCCACGCGCTCAAGGTAGTTACTGGGAAAAGGGCTTCCCGGCAGCAGTGGTCCACAATCGTCGATCAGATGATCGCTCGCGGGGCGGACGTCTCCGACGATGATATCGACACCCTGCTCGATTATCTGGCCAAAAACTTCGGTCCTGCCCTAGGACAGACGGGCGCGGAGAAAGGTCATGACCGGACCGGGCAGGTAAATGTGAACACCGCCAGTGCGTCGGAATTGGCCGCCGCGCTTGATCTTACGGTGGCGGAATCAACCTCAATCGTGTCGTACCGGGAGCGGAACGGAAACTTTAAAGAGTGGCGCGACCTGACCAAGATCCCAGGTATCGATGCCAAAAAGATTGAGAGCAACAAGGACCGTCTGGTGTTCTAAGCTCGTGTCAGGCGATGTTGGTGGCAGCAGGTGCCGCGAAGTTGTGTCTTACCTCTCCCCTCAAGGCTGAATCACGCGAAATGACTGAACCCGAGATAGGCGCTCGCCCCACTCACAGCCGCCATGTAGTTCTTGCCTTGGTTGTCGGGGCCTACATGATCACCTACATGGATCGCGTGAATCTGGCTTCGGCGGTACCCGTGATCCAGAGGGAGTTGGGCTTCTCGATGATCACCATCGGATGGATCTTTGCTTCCTTCCGATGGGGATACGCTCTGTTCCAAATTCCCGGGGGATGGCTGGGAGACCGGATTGGCGGCCGGCGGGCACTGTCGGTGGTCGTTGTCTGGTGGTCGATTTTCACCTCGCTGACTGCGTTCGCATGGAATGCGGCGGCGATGGGAGTCTTCCGCTTTTTTTTCGGGATGGGTGAGGCGGGAGCCTTTCCCATTGCCACCCGATCTCTTTCCGGCTGGATGCTGCCCACGGAGCGGGGTTTCGCGCAAGGCGTTACCCATGCGGCCTCGCGGGTGGGTGCCGCGCTGACACCCGCATTGGTCGTGCTGCTGATGATCCGTTTTGGCTGGCGCATGCCATTTTTCGTTTTCGGCTTCATTGGACTGGTGTGGGCAGCGGTCTGGTATTGGTACTACCGCGACACGCCCGCGCAACACCGCCATTGCAACGCCGCAGAACGCCGGCTGATCGAGAACGCAGTGGGCATTCGACAATCTGGTACCCGGGTTGTCCCGTGGCGCAGTATTCTTCGTAGCCCTTCGCTGTGGATGCTCTCGCTCATGTATTTCTGTTACGGCTACAGCATCGACATTTACCTTGATTGGTTCCCCAAGTACTTGAATGACCACCGAGGGTTTGACCTTAAGCAGATGGGCGTCTATGCTAGCCTCCCATTGCTGGCGGGAGCTGCAGGGGACCTGCTGGGCGGTTCGACGTCAGATCTTTGTGCCAAGCGCTTCGGCAATCTCAAGCTGGCACGGCGTGGGGTAGCAATTGCGGGCTTTCTTCTGGCGGCCTTTTTTATTGTGCCTGCGACGCTTACGCATAGCTCTATGGCTTCGGTGTGGTATTCCTGCATTGCCGTCTTCGGCATGGAAGTAACCGTGGGAGTATCGTGGGCAATTCCACTGGATATCGGTGGCGAGTATGCCGGTTCGGTCGCTTCGATCATGAATACCTTCGGAAACATGGGCAGTGCGATTTCCCCGGTACTACTGGCGTACTTGGTTGGCTTGTACGGCTGGAATCTTCCCTTCCTGATCTGTTCTGTGTTTTGCGTGGCGGGTGCGGCCTTGAGTATCGGCATCAACGCCGAGAAGAAAATCGTCGGCGAGTCTTCGGTGCGCCTAGCGGCGGGAACGTAGCGGCCTCCGCAAAGCTCTAGTCTTGCCGACGCAGCTTGTTATACTATGATATGACTAAATTGTATTCTTTTGCCACAGCGTAGGATGAACAGAAGCAAAGCTCTATGAGAATAAATCCCAACAAGTGTGTGGCATGCGGAAACTGTATCTACGTTTGTCCGGTCGGAGCCATCTATGTCGATCCGGTCATCAAGCGAGCGACCATAAACCGGGACGAGTGCGTGGAGTGCTATGCCTGCTACAACGGATTGAGCACTGAGCGTTTGAATCCGGTCTTGGTGCGTACGATTCGCAAGCTCTTTCAAATCGCGCGTTTGCGCTTCGATCCGGAGCCGGACATCTGCCCCACCGCCGCTTTTGAGCCTGAAGATCTGCAATGGCCTCGCGTAGTGCGGAGGGCGTTTTCTGATCCGCGCGCCACCCACGAATCCACCGGAGTGCAAGGCCGCGGCACGGAAGAAGTGAAGACCAACGACGTCACGCATCGAGTTCAGCGCGGCGAAGTTGGCTTCACCATTGAATTCGGCAGACCGGGAGTTGGAGTATGGTTCCGCGACATTCAGAAGATGACGATGGCTTTGGCGAAGGCGAATGTGCCTTTCGAGAAGAAGAATCCCATGACCCTGCTGATGAGCGATGTTGCCACCGGAGTCCTCAAGCCAGACATTCTCAATGAAAAGGTGCTCTCGGCGATCGTGGAGATCAAAGTCCCGGTGGATCGCACGGAAGAAATCATCCGACTCGTTCACGAGGTCGAGAAGGACATCGATAGTGTCGTAGCCCTGGGTGTCGGAACTCGTTGTGCTGAAAATGGCGAGGAGAGTGTCGTGGCACCGATCCTGGAGCGGATGGGATATCGGATCGAGAGAGCCAAGACAAATACAGGTCTCGGTAGAATAACCAACCAGATCGAGAAACCTGCGGAAACGGGCGCTGCTGCGATTTGAGCCGAGCAGTTTGCAGTGTCAGTCCGAGTTGACGAAAGCTTTCCAGATAGGTTTTGAAACAATGTGCGTAAGCTGCGGCCGGCAAACCAAGTGGAAATGGACGAGCTAGAGATCCATGGATTTGCCCGACTCTTCTCCCGTCACCGAACTGATTGAAGCCTTTCGGCGCTCGAAGGCGATGTTCGCCGCGGTTTCTCTGGGCGTATTCGATGCCCTCGAACCGAAGCCTCGGTCGGTGAATGCGCTTGCCGAAGAACTCCGCGTTAAAGCTGATCCACTCGAGAGACTGCTCGACGCCTGCGTGGGACTCAAACTGCTGCGGCGCCACGGCGCAGACTACGAAAATGAGCCGGTGGCCAGTACTTATCTTTGCCGCTCCAGCGCACGGACTCTTACCGGATACATCCTTTATTCCAACGACGTTCTGTTCCGTTTGTGGACCCACATGGAAGATGCGATGCGTGAAGGGACACCGCGCTGGAAGCAGGCATTCGGCGTGGAAGGTTCCATCTTCGATCACTTCTTCCGCACGGAAGAAGCGAAGGAAACTTTTGTCCAGGGGATGCACGGACTCGGAATTCTAAGCTCTCCAGAAGTGGTGGAGGCCTTTGACCTGTCGCAATTTCGACGAATGGCAGATCTGGGCGGTGCCACCGGTCATTTGGCCATTGCCGCGTGCGAACGATATCCTGGTCTTCGTGCTGTAGTTTTCGACCTGCCGGCTGTCATCGAGTCAGCTCGCGTCTATGCCCGATCCTCCATCGCTTCCCAGCGCATCGAAGTGATGGCCGGCGATTTTTTCGACGACGAATTGCCGGAGGCGGACCTGTTCGCAATGGGCCGAATTCTGCACGACTGGCCCGAAGACAGAATCCGCGCATTGCTGGCCAAGATTTACCGGCGCCTGCCTGTTGGGGGTGCCATTCTGATCGCGGAGAAGCTGCTGTACGAAGGCAAGTCCGGACCCATATCAGCCCAGCTTCAGTCGTTAAACATGCTGATGTGCACAGAAGGCAAAGAGCGTACGCTGAGCGAATACCGGGGTCTGCTCGAAAATGCCGGTTTCCGGAATGTGCAAAGTCGCATCACCGGAAGCACCCTCGACGCCGTCCTGGCCAGCAAGTTGTGACGCCTTACATCTCGTAGAATTCGGGCCTCGGAAGCCGTCTCTGCCTGAATTTGGGCGGGACCTAATGATGTTATAATACGCGAAAGCAGGCAGCGTGCTTCGGACGGCAAGTTGCCCTGGAGGGTATCAGCCTGATTCGAAGACAGACTATCACCGCCCAAGTCATCACCTATATTCTAGACCTCATCAAAAAGGGACAGGTCAAGCCGGGCGAGCGCTTACCCACCGAAAAGCAACTTACCGAGGAGCTTGCGGTTAGCCGAACTTGCGTACGCGAGGCCATCAAATCTCTCGAATCTCTCCAGTTAATCTCGGTGCGACCAAAGATCGGCGCAATAGTTCTCGAGCCCTCTCCCGTGTCCCTGCTCAACGCCGAGTATCTTTCCACTTCCGCGTTCATGCAACAGGCAGATTCTCTCATCGAGTTTCGAAAAGTCCTGGAGTTGGGGCTGGTTGCATTAGCTGCCGAGAAGTCCAGGGAAGCAGATTGGACTTCCATGCGCGAAATCCTGGCGGAACAGGAATCTGCCCTCAAGATGGATCGCAGCACGCCGCAAGCTGACTCCCTTTACCACGACGCGATTCTCAAGGTGAATGTAAAGTTCCACAAAGCAGTGGCCGCCGCTACTCGGAATCCTCTTGCCACTATGGTGTTGCAGGCGATTTCAGAGCCTTTGGTGAAAGTCAGCCGGCGCACCAACGAAATGCCCGGAGTGCCGGAAGCGGGGCTCAGGCAGCACTGGGCGATCTATCGGGCCATTCGCGAAAACAACCCGGAAAAAGCGCGTCACGCGATGCGTTTACATCTGCAAGCCGCGGAGCGCAATGCTCACATCCTCGAAGAGAAGGACGAACCAGCGGAGCCTGCTTCCGTTCCGGCGGCAACCTCAGCCCACAAGCCTCAAGATTCCCTCTAGTCATCTTAGAAAATTGGCCCAATCCCCGATACGCGCTAGTTGGAATCCACTTTTATAACCAGGTAGGTGAACGTCTTGCCCGGAGCGATTTTCAGCTGGTGAGGAACTTTCACCGGTATGTGTACGATGTCGCCGGGTTTCAGCTGTTTGGTTTCGCCGCCGTCAATCGACGTACCGCGAATTTCGTGGGGCTTCCCCGTTTTCGGTTGGACCATGGTTCCGCCCACAATCAGTGTGGCTTCGCCGTCCTGGACAATCCAGACGTCCACTTGGGTTTCGTGAACTTCGGCGCTGCCGTCGCCTTCCCGACGGGAAATACCCAGGTAGTGGTTGCCGTAAGTGCCGAGCGGTTTCCAGCCGAATTTTTGGTCGTCTAGTTGAGTTGCGAGTTCTTCGCCGGATTTCTTGACCGCGTCGCCTTTCCACAGTGCAAAACCTTCGGGCAGAGACACTGGCGGCAACATCGCCGTTGCCAGTAATAGAAGAAACAAAGAAAGCGATCTCATGGAAATCTCCTGGGAGGATCGTTAGTTTCAGGAATGATATTATAATAATATCTCCGAGGAAACATGAACTTCATCAGTGTGTATCCCCTGCGTTCCGCAGTTCTCGCTGCAGTAATTCTTGCCGGATTCAGTTTCGCGTCTGCCCAGGACAGCCCGTCCGCCTCACATCAATTACAGGCTTGGGTAGGCGCACGCGTCATCGACGGCACGGGCAAGCCGGCCATCGAGAACGCAACTCTAGTGGTCCGGGACGGACGGATTGAGGTGGTTGGAAGACGGGTCAAAATTCCTGGCGGCACCCAACGGATCGATGCAACGGGAAAGACCATCATTCCGGGATTGATCAACGCGCACGGCCACGTGAATGATCCGGCTCAACTGGGAGTCTACCTGCGCGACGGCATCACCACGGTCCTCAGTCTGGGCGGCGACAAAGAGTTCGCCTTGCGGGAACAGAACGCGAAGGCTCCCGCCGGAACCGTTCCGCATTTGTATATTGCCGGACCGATCCAGGATTCAACTGCGATTCCCGGCGCCGTTGCTGTCAAGACTCCGGAAGAGGGTCGCAAGAATGTCGATGAATTGGCGCGGAGCAAACCCGACTTCATCAAGGTGCGAGTGGATGATTTTCTCGGAGCCCGTCCCAAGATGAGTCCGGAGATTTATCGGGCTGTCATCGACGAGGCGCACAAAGATGGCATTCGCACCGCGGCGCATGTCGTCCTTCTGGAAGACGCCAAGGGAGTCCTGCGGGCCGGCGTCGACTACATCGCCCACAGCGTTCGCGATCATGAGGTGGATGAAGAATTCATTGCCTTGATGAAAAAGAATCATGCCTTCTACTGTCCGACGCTTACGCGCGAAGTGGCAGTGTTCACGTACTCGGAAACTCCGTCGTTCTTTAGCGATGCTTTTTTCTTGAAAGAGGCCGATCCCGCGGAAATTGCGAAGATGCAAGACCCCGAGCGGCAGGAGACGATGCGAAATGACAAGGGCGCCTTGTGGTACAAGGAGCACCTGCCAGTTGCACTGCGCAATCTGAAGATTCTTTCCGACGCCGGGATTCCCATCGCCATGGGCACCGACAGCGGCGGCGGACCCGGCCGGTTCCAGGGCTACTTTGAGCATCTCGAACTGGAATACGAAACAAATGCGGGACTCACTCCCATGCAGGCGCTAGTTTCCGCCACCAGCGGGGCGGCCAAGGCGATCAACGTTAGCTCACAAGTTGGCACCCTGGAGAAAGGCAAGTGGGCCGACTTCCTCGTGCTATCCGCAAACCCATTGGACGACATCCGCAACACGCGCAAAATCGAATCGGTATGGATCGGAGGAGTTCAAGTCCCGGCCAAAGCTGCAAAACAATAGTCTGCAGGCGACGCCGAACTTCATTGTTTAGCTGCGGTCGGAAGGGTGTAAAAATCGTAGCGGATGGTCCAGCGCGACTCCTGACCGGGCGCGATGTTCAAGTGAATATAAGGCTCGGCGGACGCGACGGTTCGAATGGCCCAGAAGTTTACCTTCTCCAGTTTCTGGTCACTCGTGATGTGAACCCCAGCGCCGGTCTTCAGGTTTTCCACGCGGAAGTCATAATCCTCGACATCATTGTGCGCACCTTCGAGTTCGGAGAAAACGCCGTTCTTACCCTGTAGCTCATGGGGAAAGACGATTTCGTGTCCATGGACTTCGGCTCGATCCTTGAAGCCGCGCGTGGGCACGGGAGTGAATACAAATTTGACGGAAATGTCCGGACCCACCACCTCGTGATCGATGACAAAGAAATTGTGGTTGTACTGCGTGGTGTCGATCGCCTTTTTGCCCGTGTTCTTCAGGCAGTGCTCAATCAGAAGTTCTGTTTTCCCCTTCACTAGCCGAACGGTCTTGGTGTAGATGTACGCGTATCCGAGTTCCGACTGCAAGCGCTGAGTGAACTCGATCCGGTCTTTGCGCCGGTGGATCGTCCACTTACCCGGGTCGACCACGTCATAAGTGTCGTAGGCACGATAGGCCGGCTCGTCGGGCTTGCGAACGGTGCCGATGCCGATCCGGACAAAGGTGCCTCCGGGTTTGGCCTCGTCATAACCTAAGCCCTTGTCATTAGTGCGAAATTCCTCTACCGGTCCGGTAATCGCATCGTTAATTTTCGGATCGTGCTTCTCGTACCAGCGCCCAAAATATTCGTGCCCCCCGAATTGCAGGCTGGAAATGATCCCGGACCAATCGAATCGTGTGCCGCGGTAAGAACCATTCTGGCTGTCGGGGAGCATCAGTTCGGCGTGAATCATACCGTTGGAAATCCCGGCCTTGGGATAGTCCTGGGCCAACACGCTAGCGGAGAGAGCAACCAACAGACAAAAACAAAATAGGGGTCGCATAGGTCGATGGTTCCACGGTTCCAGCCCGTCAGTCTTTACTGTGCCAGAAATTCTAATGCTCTCAGCACAGGTCCGGACGCGAATAAGCACGAAATTCTTCACCGGAAGATTCTTTTTCGCTATCGGTCTTGGCACGCGTCACGCCACGCAGCACCGGGACGCTAACCTTCACCTAATGCGAGCCGAAACACACTAGTCAAAGTAGTAACCGCCCCGTGATTCACCACTTCAATGCTCAAGATAGGCCACGTAGCCCTGACTCTTCATTTCCAGTCTATAGACCGACGTTGTGGCCGTTATGTAAAGCGTGCGATAGTCTTTGTCTCCCCAATTCAGATTTGCCGGTTGTTCCGGTAAGACGATCGTGCCGAGGTGATTTCCCTTGGCGTCCCAGACCCAGATGCCTTTTGGGCCGATCACGAAGAGGTTTCCGCTCTTATCGACTTTGATTCCATCGGGCTCGCCATCATGCTTGCCGCCCGGTTCATCGCCGAAGACCCGGCCGCCGGTGAGTGTCCCATCGGCGGCCACGTCGTACACCCGGATGTTTCTCTGTTCGCTGTCATCGACATAGAAATGCTTGCCGTCCGGCGAAAAGGCGAGACCGTTGGGCTGGGTGAGATCTTTGGTGAGTAGCTGGAGCCGGCCCCCGGCGTCCAGGCGATAAACTCCCTGGAAGGGAATTTCCTGCTTTTCGCCCGCCACCAGGTCCATCGTTGGATCCGTGAAGTAGAGAGCGCCATCCGGGCCAACGATCACGTCGTTCGGGCTGTTGAGTTTCTTGCCGTTGTAGTGGTCGGCCAGAATTTTGTACTTTCCGTCAGCAGTCACTTCGATAATGGCGCGCAGGACGCTGGCACAGTCAATCAGCCGGTGCCTGCGGTCAAAGGTGTTGCCGTCAGGATCGCCCAGCGCAATCACTTCTTGTTTCTTGCCATCGGGATACAGCCGGAAGATCTTGTTAAGGGTTTCGTCGCTGACGTAGAGGAACCCAGCTTCATCCCACACTGGGCCCTCCGTAAATCCAAAGCCTGTGCCCATTATGCCGAGTTTTGCGTCGTGATCGACAAGACTCCAGAACTGCGGCGACAAAGCTTGCAACTGAAACTCTCGGGGCGCAGTTTGGGCATTCTGGAAACCTGACGCTCCACCCGCAAGCAGCAACGAAGCAGCAACGCTGGAGATAAGCAGAATTTTCCTGATTCGATTCATGGGAAGACGTTTCCTGGATTATCCTGCATCCACTGCCGGGGATCGTTTGGTGGCGAGTTCACCATCTTGTTCAAACCTTTCATTCCGTGAAAACAATTTCTGGAGTCCCCGCGACGGCGCACCAGCGTTTATCGCAATCGTAGCGCTTCCTGTCAACCATTTTCTAGATTGTCGTTGCAAATAAACACTGCCTCGTTTCCGCGCGATTACAGCTTGCGTGCTAACGCAGTCATGGGATTCAGGTGCCCTGTCACGGGCATACTCAGAAAACCGAGTTTCATTCTTGTTCTCCCCACTGTCGCCTCGACGGTCCCGACATGTGTCAAAAGCGACAATGCACGGTATTGGTGCATCACGAGCCAGTGTTCTCCGATAAGGAACACGCATGGTTGAGTTTTATTCCGGGCTGAGCAGAAGATGGTTTGGAGCGTTACGTGAACCAAATGAACCAGTCTGATATTTCGAGGGTGTTTGCGTCGTTGTCACCATACAAGCGATAACCGCTGCTACCTTCCGGGTTGGTATGAAGACTCTTGGCGGGACCGCAGTAAGGAAAACTGTTTTCGGCGGAGAAGCGCACAAGTTTCGTCAATCAAAATCCGCGCGAGCCAACTACGGAAGGCGCCTTCGCTCTCGAAGTTCGGTGGGTTGCGCGAAGCCGCAGCCCTGCAGTTTCGGACGGCATACTCCGCTTCATCTTGACTGCCAAGAATGCGGGCAGCGAGGAAGTGGAGTAGCCGGCGGCATCGCGCGAAGCGATTCTCGAAAATCTTGGGATCGGATTCAACGTTGACGTCAGAAACATTCATTGCAACCTCCAAGCATGGACCCAGTTACTACGCGACTACCGCAGCACTCTCTCGGTCACGCGCCGCAATATGGGCTGCCAGATAAGCGGCATCGTCTCCGACACCGAACAGGATTCCCGACCGTCGGCTGTGAAGCCAAGGCATTCCGAGGAAGTACAGCCCTTGGTAGTCCGTGACTCCGCGCTTCTGGATGGGATACCCATCCGCATCGACAATTGGCAGCTTCACCAAACTGAAGTCGAAGTTGTAGCCCGTCGCCCAGAGCACTGTCGAGATTCCTGAGCTCTTGAGGTCGAGTTCAGTGATGACATCCTGGTCGTAGCCGTAACGCAGTTGCGGTATGGTCTCGCTCGGTACACTCAATCCCGTCCGAGCAATATAGTCATCGACCCTCTTGAGCGCGTCGACCTCGAACTGGTCAACCTTGGCGAGAGTATCCTTCACGTCCTGCGCGATTAGGAGACGCCCCTCGCGAGCGTCTCGGACGTGCCCAAGCAACACGACACCGTCGCGGGAAAATTGATGCAAGTTCAGACTCTCGCCTCCGTTCTTCCCGGAGATCTGTGGATGTGGATGAAACTTTTCCGCTGGGGATTTCAGGGTTTGTACCTGGGTGTCAAACATTCCCATGCGCGTGAACCAGTCAATGATGTCCTTTCCGCGATATCGACGGGGCACGCGGCCTGCGCTGCCGATCGAGAGATAGACCTTCCGTCCCGACTGATAAAGTTCCTCGGCAATCTGCGCTCCCGACTGCCCCGTCCCAATCACTAGAACCGCACCGTGGGGTAGAACAAAAGGATTCCGGTATTGCATGGAATGCAGCTGAAGAATGTCCGCGGGAATAGCTGCCGCAAAAGCCGGGATCTTTGGAGACTGATACAGCCCGGTCGCGATTATGACATTCTTCCCTTCGTAGTCGCGATCGGTTGTTCGAACTTGGAAAACCGATTCGCGCTTCTCGACGCTCTGCACTTCGACACCGCGACGGACGGGCAGGCGATATCGTTGGACATAGTCATCGAAGTACTTCACGACCTCGCGCAGCGACATGAAACCGTCAGGATCGTTTCCGTCGTATTCGGCTCCGGGCATCCGCACCTGGAAGTTCGGAGTCACCAGTGTGAATGAATCCCAACGCTGATTGCGCCAGGCATTGGCAATGGCAGGCGCTCGCTCGAGGACCAGGTGTTCACGCCCTTCCTGCTTGAGGTAATAGCTGATGGCTAGCCCCGCCTGGCCACCACCGACGATAATCGTTTCAATAAATTCAGGCACTTCGAAATCCTTTCTTTAAGACAAGTTCTCAACGGTCGCCTCTCCGCAAGAGAAGCTACCAAGGCAGCGCGGACTCACATTCCGGGATTAGCAATGGCGGATCCCCACACGCCGTCGAAGCGGATTGCGGTTCGATTTGGAGGAAGAACTTCTTGCCGAAGAATCGGATCTCAAGCAACCTCCGGCCTCCGTTGCCGTCGTTGTCCAGTATTGCCGCATCTTCTCTGAGCGGCTGGTCCAGCGGTATCACTTTGGCAGGTACCGTGGCTTTGACTCTGTTGTGCAGCTTGATTTTCAGTTCTACATCAGGGCCAGGGCCCTCCCATTGCACTGTGTACTCGCCAGCGGGCAGTAGCGTTGTTCCGGCCATAGTCGTTGACTGAACGTGCAAGGACCCTTTGTCAGCGGCGAACGCAGTGGTTGCGAACAACATCGCGAAACTCATCAGCGCATATGTGATTCGTCTTGCTCTTCTCATGAAACCTCCATTTCGGTGAACTTGCGGCCGAGAGTTAAGCAAATTCAACCGTTCGCAGGTAAAGACACATCCATGCGTTTCTTATTCCGGTGCTATGGGTTTTTGGTGAAAGCAGCGCTATCGCCGCCGAATCGCACTTGGCGACCAACTGGCAGGCCTCTGAGAAGGCGGCGTACTATCAGCGCTTTTTGTTTCCCATTGATCCGCGCTTTCACGATGAAAGTGCGCAATCATCTCCTGCAACCAAAGTGCATAGCGAAGCGCGGAGCGCCTCGCTGTGCTTGTTCAGTTCGAATACGCCATTTCGCCGCGATTCGGGCGGGTCCGTGCGTCAGAGTAAGCGGCTACTTCGCAACTGAAGCGCCGTGACTTGCGACCTGTTTCCATTCGCCGCCCAGCTTGACGAAAGTGTCCGTGGCGATGATGGTGTGCGAGCGATGCTCGCCCTTGAACAGAATGTCGTAGGTGTCCTTGTAGGTCGCCACCGCCGTATGGCCGTACACGCGCACCTTGAGGTCAGAAAGGTTCTCGCTGTTTGTCTTGAAGTCGTTTGCGTCGGCCATAACTTTCATGACTTCGGCTTTGGTGTAAAAGGTTCCGTCGCTGTCGCCCCTGGTCCAGTCCTCAGCCAGAGCTTTCTGGTAAAAGGCTGTGTCGCCGGCCAAATCGGCTTTGACGGCATCATTTTCCAAGTTTGTGATGGTCGCAACGGCATCAGCGTTAGTCCCAGTTTGCGCTCGGGTCACGCCCAGCCCTGCGAAGAGGGCGATAACAAAAAGTGAAATCCACAACACGGGGTTCTTTGCATTCATAGTTCTTCTCCCTTTTCCTCACGAGGATCTAGTTTCATAACACTCGCTCAGTCAACTGTTAACTAGTCAACTATGTTGACGCACTTCGCCGCCTTTGGATTCAAACTTTCTTGAGTTACTGGGAGCTAGCTGCGGGGAGGTACGTCGTCGAAGGTTGTTCGCCTCGCGCGAGTTCCAGCAAACGGATCAGTTCTTCGATCTCGGATTCATCCAGTCGATGCAACGCTTGATTGTCCTGATTCTTAACGGGGGTGTCGAGTTCTCGCAAGAGATCGAGCCCGGGCTTGGTGATGTAACAAAGAACCTGTCGGCGGTTCTCGGAAGGGCGTTCCCGGCGCACGAGCTTCTTCCGTTCCAGGCGATCCAGCAAGCGGGTTATACCAGGTGCCTGTTCGATCATCCTCTCTGCGATGTCCAGCGTCGGAATCCCCCCCAGACCAGCGCCTCGCAGGATGCGCAGGACGTTGTATTGCTGAGAGGTGATGCCCTGTTGATCGAACACCGGTGAATAAAAACGACCCAAATAATTGGCAGTGCGCAGAATACTTACCACTGCGTCTTGCTGGCGCGAATGCACGAAGTGCTTCCGTTTTGCTTCTCCGTCCGTTTTTGCTTTCACTTGGGCCATGGGGGTAACTATGCATCTCAATAGTTGTCCTGTCAAGTGTAGCCGAAACGTCGATGAATCAGGTCACTTCGTTGCTCTTTTCACGAAATCTCCATTTCGGTGGCCCGATCAAGCCGACTGTCGGTAGCGAAAACCCAGAAAACTATTTAAATTGTGATATTGCCTGCGATATCATGTCTAGGTGTCAGCTTCTTATGTTCTCGATACTGACGTGGCAGTTGCGGCACTGAGGAGTGACAGAGGCGCTTCCCGCCAGCTTTTGCTGGCTGCTTTAAATCGGCAGTTTGAATTGTTGCTTTCGGTTCCGCTCATACTTGAGTACGAAGCGGTCATGACCCGCCCCAACATTTGGCCGCATGTGGATTGAGTAGTGCCGAGGTCGGTCATGTTCTCGATGACCTGGCGGCGGTCGCGAGGCCGGTTCGACTTGCGTTCCGATGGCGGCCAAGGCTATCCGATCCTGACGACGACATGGTTTTGGAAACGGCTATAAACGGGAGTGCTCGCGCAATCGTAACATTCAATCAGCGTGATTTTGTCGCCGGAATAAAAGGCTTTAGTTGTGAGGTGATTCTGCCAGCAACGGCGCTACAACAGATTAGGAGTGTGATCCCATGAGACGGAGTAATTTTGCATTGCGACTACAGCCCTCTTTACTGGAAGAGCTGCGCAAGGCTGCTGAAGTGGAAGGTGTAGCTCTAAACCAGCTCATCAACGTAGCAGTGGCGGAAAAGATCTCTGCTTTGCGTACGGAGGAGTACTTCCAGGAAAGGGGTCGCAGGGCTGATCGCGCCGAAACCCTGCGGATTCTTGAACGTGCTGGACAAGGAAATCCCCCTATGGAAGGCGACGAACTTTCCCCTGAGTGGCGAAAGAAGCCAGGCCGGAAAGCGGCGAATGAGAGAGATTCGACCAAGCGGGGACAGAAGAAGAGGGCCGCTGTCAAATAGTGGCGCCGCCCTTCGCCTTTCAGAGCCAAGTCCGTCTCGTCTGGCCAGTATGGGTCCAAATCATCTTCGCGGTTCTCTCTTCACGATCGACAGACCTCGATTGTCAGGTTTCTGTGCCAAAACTCGCGGTACCAGGACGGTACAACCAAAGCCTGTGCCTTTGGGTTTCTAGCTGTTCCTTACAGGGCATTGCAGAGCGACCGCTGCCTTGTATTTACCACGTGATCCAGTTTGACATTGCCCTTTCACGGCGGTAACACGGGTTCAAATCCCGTCGGGGACGCCAAATCAATTAGGTTCGGGGAGAAACGTCTACTCTCTGTTTAACAGAAGGATCGGAAATCTTGGGATCTGTGACCTCGGCGATTGACTCTCAACCAGTCGAAAACGCGGTCAACCCGGCGTGCCGACCATAGCCGAGCGACTGATTCAGAATCAGAACACCTCGGTGTTTACGATCAACCCGTTGCGGTTCTCCACCTGAAGGTTCCCGCTGTAACTCAGCTTGGCTTCTTTGCCCTTGCCTTTGCGCGCTAACTTCGCGTCCGGGTCCGTCTTCGATTCGTGCGTTTCGTTGGACCGGTTTTCCCCGTGGCAGTCTAGCGTCGCAGTGCCAGGATCGTCCGGCGGTTGAACCGAGGTTGCAACTGCTGTAGTGCTTCATCGGTCGTGGCCCGCAGCGAACGCGGCGGAGGTCCTGCGGGACTCGCTGCTCGGGACTGATGTAACTGAACACGTCCCAACTGCTGCTCGTCTTTTCCACGCGTGCCCTCTTCTTATCAGGTTGTGTTGTGGAAACAAGAGAGTTTTCTGCTACTGGGCCAGCTTACTCCAGGGTTGAATATGCGTCTAAGACCAAGGAACCGCCGCCCGACTCCATTCGTATCATCGATGCAGGCTGCTGCTTAAGACTCTTATAACCGATAGTGTCGAAGCCCAGTTGTGCCAATTTGTTGGAGATGAGTCGATGAAATCACGGGAAATCGCTTCTATGCTGGGGACGATCATTGAAGGGAAAGAATTCCATGACTGAATTAAGCTTACGGCGCAACACGGGCATCTTCGGATTGGTCGCCACGCTCGTCTCGCTGACGCAGTTACCACTCTACTTTATGTACACGGGTGCGCCTCCGCAGTGGGACATCCTCACGCGCGTTTTGGTGAGTATCATCGGCAGCGCGATTCTCATCGTTTTTCTGACCGGCTTCCGGCTGGTCATTCGTCAGGCAAGTCGGGAAATGGAGTGGGCCTCTACGATTGCACTCGTCTCCGGGCTGATGTGGCTGACGTTCAGCTCCGTGGCCCAATCGATGGAAGCTGGAACTGCGATTGTGTCTAAGATTCCAATCGACCCGACAGTGGATGGGGTCCTCGCCCCAGGCCAATTTCTCATGTTTGGATCCATTGGCCGGCTGATGACGACCCTGTTTCTATCCGCCTCGGGTTTCGCAATATTGCGCGGACGCCTCATGCCGGCCTGGCTTGCCTGGTTAGCCTGGATTGTCGCTGTGGTCAACCTCGCGTTTGTTCCAGCCCTGTTCTTCGGTCCCGACGCGGCTCAGTTTTACAGCGCAGTCGGGTGGGGCACGACGGCAACGGCTCCATGCCTCGTCCTATGCTGGATCCTCATAGTGAGCATCATCTTGATCAGAACTCCCGCCAGGCACGAGGCCTGACACCATACCTCGACCACGATTCGCAGGACTCTTTCCACGGACGCCTTCGACCGAGTTTTTCCGCACCCTGCTAGTACTACTGTGTTATAAAAAGGGAGTTCCGCAAAAAGGACAACCCGAAAGTTGCCGGAGCAGAACGCGGGCGATGGTTTGACGGAGTGTGGCAATCGACCAGGGATTATGCCGCGCCACGCGTACCGGGAGAGCCCCGAGGGCGGAACTGGGACGGCGTCTCAGAGACGGGTACGTCCACTTTACCGGCGCGAGCGGAGGGGGAAAAACGGCTCCGTTCGGCCACCAGGAACCCATAGGCCGCGATGCAGAGAGTAGCGTGATGGTGAAAGCCGCGCCAGCCTCGTCCCTCATAATGACCAAGTCCGAGTTCCTGCTTCAGTTCTTCGTAGTCGCGCTCGATGATCCAGCGATGCTTCGCCATCCGCGCCAGATCGGTAAGTTTGGTGACTTGGGGCAGAGTGGAGAGCCAGTACTTAGTCGGTTCTGCCTCCCGGCTCGGCCATTCGATGAGCAGCCATTCTTCCGCACGGAGCTCACTTCTCTCGTCATCGCGATGGGCAGGACGTACTCGTACAGCGGCAAAACGAGAACGCAGAGGTTTCCGAGTTCCTTCCCGCCAACCCACCATCTTCCAGGCAGAGGGGTCTAAGCTCAGGGCCAACGCGCGCGCGGCGATCGGGGCGTGCTCGCGATTGCGGCGAAGTAACTTGGTTGGGCGCCCGATTCCTTTCCATTTCCGTTTGGGCAAGGGCGCATGGCCGGGCTGCCACACGCTCACCGACGACTGGACCCCCACGACGTAAAGCAATCCTAATTCGGTGATGCCCGCGCGGAACTTCGTGTCATTGCCGTAGGCGGCGTCGGCCAGCACCGGAGCCGCAGCTATCTCCCGATCCACTGCCGTGCGAATTTGCTGCAAAGCAATTTCCGGCTTGGTCTGGAAACAGATTTCCTCCGGTATACCCGTGGCCTTTCTTCGCTTCTTGTCCTCGGTCCACACTTGCGGTAAGTACAGACGCCAAGCGATGGGCAGACTCGCTTCCGCCGTGCTGACCGACAAACTCACCCCTACCCGACAGTTCTCTTGCTTCCCGACCTGTCCACAGTACTGTCGTGTGACCCCTACCGAATGCGTCCCTTTCTTCACGAATCCCGTGTCATCGACCACCCAAGCTATGACCGGTCCTTGCTTCTGCATGACGGGCAGCGCGTACTGCCGCACTGCCTCCAGCATATCTTCGTCACTCCAGGGAGCATGGGCTACGACATGGTGCAACGACTGATGGGTCTGGCGCACGTTGTCGGGACACAGGCGGGCCGCCATCGGTTCCACGCTCTTGCGTTCGCCGGGAAGAAGCAAGCCCGTGCAATAGGACTTCAGAGGGACTACCCGATCCAAGTGCCCCGCGGCATGCGCCAGGCCATCCAAGTAAGCCGCGAAGCGTTTTTGCTGGGCGCCTGGCGCTACAGAGTTGGCGCTCATGATCCGCAACTTATCATTGCTGAATGCTAGACCGGAAAATCTTTCTGCCGAGGGTATCCAGTTTATAACACAGTAGTACTAGCTTAGCTAAGCTAGTCTAGTTCGTCGCATCCTTAGTGCCAGCGAACGCGTGTTCGTGAGGTTTGCATATCCGACCAGGTAGCCAAAAATGTCGGCTCCATAGAGCCGAGCCTCTGGGTCATCAGTGGGCAAAAATTGGATGGTGACCCAGCAGTTCAGAGCCGCGTCCGTGCCACCGGCCTTCGACCGGCCGATTCTGGTCGTAGTAGTCGCTCTGTTGGAGATGGCGCTGTGCGTAGCCTTCACCACCGGTCATGGCACGAATCGTCAGCACCACCCGAGGCTAGCCCTGTTCGAGCTTGTGTGAAGAACATCCGAATCAGCTCGGGCGTATCGTGACGACCTAAACCAAAGGCTTAGGGATGGTGTCTCAAATGATGCGGACCGGCTCCGCAAGTATCTGGCACGATTTGGGGTTGAGTTTTCAAGCATCCAGCAACTCCCTTGAATCCCAAATTCGAACAGAGCTAGCCCGCCAATTCCACAGGCGGATTGGGCGGAAGCCCTGGTGGGATAAAGGCCCGCACTGGTTCTCCAGTGACCGTCGTTGTCAGGTAGGTTCCCAGCCTCGACTTGTTTTCAGTGACCACTCGCGTTATGAAGGGTTCTTTTAATAAGCGCGCTCGCTATTAAAGGATATGGCACTATGTCTTATTAGGCAAGCGGGCCTGCTGGCCCCCTGGATCTTCGCACCAATTTGCATGTGCCGGTCTAGCCATGGGGAAGTCCACAGATTGGCGGAGATTGGGCTATCCGAGACTTGTCAAAGGCGCGGATTTCTCAATGAACGACTGGCACTGTTGAGAAATCTAAACTGACACTGTAGATTTCTCAACACTAACGGATTTCGAGAAGTGAGTGCCTGAATGCGCTACTGAACGTTGAACCTTAACGGCAAGACAGCTGCATTGGCTTCTGGATTGTAATAGTCATAAAGAACCGACGGTGCGCTCATTGCGTTTATGCCAACGCGAGGGCGGAAGATAAACTGGAACTTGCTTCCTCCCGCGCTGGGCCAGAGATAGAAGACAACTCTGTCTGGTTGGACTTCGTACCCGTCAACGCCAGTTTCATAGGATTAGTCAAATCGCGATTTCTCGCCAAGTGAGCATTGTTTTCATATTGCCGACCGCCCCCGCAACTTCTCCGAAGCCCGTTCTGGATGGTTTCCGGTTTGCCGGCCAACCTGAAGTAGATCAACCTCGGTCCTATGGGGAAATTCGGAACTGGCGCCGGGCGCCGGAGTCGGTGCCAGTTCGCGCGGTGGCAGAGGTTAAAGCGTTTGCAGGAAGTTGACCAAATCCTGCATCTGCTGCGGCGTGAGGCCTATCTGGAAGCGTTGGTTATAGAAATTCACGACTTGTTGCAGATTGGCTGCTACTCCGTCATGAAAATACGGTGCACGCGCGGCTAGACCACGCAAGATCAGACCTTTTCCTCGACCGATGTCGCTACATTGTCCGGTGATCAGCGCTTTGCCGGGATCGGAGGTGTAGTACGTGTTGCCCGCCAGCGGCCCTTGGGTGCAGACCAACTCGAACACCGGCAAGACCGGCATTTGCAGTTCTTTGAGCCCGGCCATGATGTTCGGGTCGGTTTCATACAGTGGAGAGCGGCTGGTTCCAATGTCCAGCGGCAATGGGAAGGAATGATTTCCCACGTTAAACGTATCGTGGCAGGTGGTGCAGGTTCCCGCAATCTGCTGAGTGCCGGTAGTGAGTCCGGGGACGTTGCTGATCGTCAGGGGTTGCGTGTTGAAGAGCTGTTCGCCGCGCGCAATGGAAGCTTGCTGCGGATTCTGGGAGTTCAGGAAGGACGAGTAGATCGTAAATACGTCGGGAGTGAACTGCTTTCCCTGCGGATCGGCGCCCAGAGAGTCGTTGATTCCCGGATAGTACGGTTGGGTAGACAGGAATTGGGCACCTCCCTGGGCCTTTTTCGTGAGATCTCCGGCGGCGAAGTCAAACAACTGCGCAGAGTTGAGAGCGAGTTCGAAGTTCACGATGTCGCTGAGTTGCGCGCTGGTAGGAGATTGCCCGGCCTGGGCATGGATCAGGGTTGCGTCAATTGCCTGTTGGGTCAGGTCCGCATTCAGATTGGCGGGGAAGGTTTGCCCGTTGTTCAGAGGCAACGTGAGCGATTCCCGGCCATCGAACATGACTGCACTCAGGAAACCTAAGTTTGTCGTTGGTAGCGGCCGACGATAGACGGAAACGGTCTGCACACCCTGGGAATCGGTGGTGAGAGCGCAACCGTACGGATCCTGCACGGCCGTGATCGTATATTGCGGCGCGGATGCGTCCGTGCTGTTCGGCGGGACAGTCAGTCCGATGCGAATCAGTCCGTTGTTCACGACTAGACTGTTGTCTACGGGACCGGTCGGACAGGTTGAGCCATCGACCTGCGCAAACAGCGGATCTTTGCCGCGGCTTATGAAGTATCGGAATTTGGCGTCGGCGGCGCTCAATCCGAATGCGTTGTTGGGTTGGTGGCAAGTTTCGCAGGTTCTGCCGTTCGTGCCGAGACTCTGGAAGAACGGGCCGCTCAAATCGACGCTTCCGGTGTTGCTGTACGTCCCGGAAAAACCAGTGAAGTCGAGAAACGGAAAAAGGTTGCGCAGGTAAACGTCGGCGACTGCGGTGCCTGCGGCGAGGATGACTAAGCCAACAAGACACGTCACGATGCGCAGTCTGCCGCCAACAGAAGCATGAAGATGCTGACGCACTCTTCGCAAGAAAGAAATAGCCCGAAACTTGTCAGACATATTTAACTCACTCCTTCATCGATTTGTGATTCGCCCACGAGCCAACGACAAACTCACACCTTGTCAACACCTTTGGATTTCTGGACTTTCACTTCGGGGTCTGGCTATCGCATTCGCTGCCGCGTCTTAAAAAGTTACGGAACCGCTTTGCAAGCGTCGTTGCGCCGCGCCGGAACCGCAGAGAAAGTGTGTAGTAGCGGTCTGCGGCGCCGGCAAAGTGAGGGGTACTAGGGAATGCCTCGACGCCCTGGCGGTTCCTTGTTTCAGCCGCCGGGACATTTACCTTGTCGATTGGCCCGAAATCGGCTTCCCTCGTACAACCACTCCACCTGGATCGGGTGACTTGCCTTCTCTTGATCACCAGAACCTGGTGGGTCTCGATTGTGATTTCCGTGACTACTTTGCGTCGGCTCAACGGACTTCCTCAACGACTTCCTCGTTGCCTGGAGGGGAAATCAGTGATAGAGTCCTTCGGGCTTTGGTATTGCACCGCTTGATCCCCTTCAAACACGGTGCAGAATGCATGAAGGCGCAGACAAGAGTCTTCAAAACGCTGCTCAAAACTTCTCAAAGGCTTTTTGATGGTCACTAAGCCAAGCCAGGTCAATCACTTGTACGAGTTCGGACCTTTTCGTCTGGATCCTCAAAGAAGGCTCTTAACGCGCGGCGCAGACCCCGTCCCGTTGACTCCAAAGGTGATTGAAACGCTGGTAGTGCTGATTGAGAATCGGGAGCGAGTGGTTTCAAAAGATGATTTGATGAAGATGCTGTGGCCCGACAGCTTCGTCGAAGAGTCCAATCTGAGCCAGAACGTCTTCGTGCTCAGGAAAGCGCTGGGCGACTCTTCCCAAGAGAAGCGATATATCGTCAATTTGCCTGGGCGGGGCTATCAGTTCTCCGAAGCTGTTCGCGAGGTCGAGGACGCGCCACTCGGGACAACGCAAGAACAAGAAGTGGAAGAGACTTTTCGAATAGAGAGCCGCTCTCGGGCGCGGGTCGTGGTCGAACACGTTGTTCCACGGAAAGTCAGAATTGGAACACGAGCGGGAGCCGCGCTCGTGATTGCAGTGCTAATGGGGGTCGGGGCTCTTGTCTATCGATCTCGGGTTGGGCGGAGCGCGGAGCGAACTGGGACGGTGGTGGGTCTTCCCGTGGTGAAGATGCGACCTACGGTCGCGGTGCTTGGTTTTCGCAATCTTAGCGGACGCGAGGATACGAAGTGGCTTTCCGTGGCGTTGGCGGAAATGCTGAATACTGAACTGGCGGCGGGAGAACACCTGCGCATTGTTCCTGGTGAGCAAATCGCTCGTGCCAGCCGCGATGTGCCGTGGGGCGAAGCTGACACCCTTGCCAAAGACTCTCTGTTGCGCTTGCGATCGAACCTGGGAACCGATTATGTGGCACTAGGTTCTTACACGATTTTGCAAGACGGAAATAAGAGGCGGATCCGGCTGGATCTTCGATTGCAAGACGCGGTTGCGGGAGAGACCGTGGCGGAAGATGCGGTCACCGGAAATGAGGCTGAGCTGTTTGATCTGATTTCCGAAGCTGGAAACCGGATGCGGGAGCGCCTGGCGGTTGGCAACATTTCGAGTGAGCAGGCCGCTCAAGTACGGTCGTCTTTGCCGTCCAATCCTAAGGCAGCGCGGTTGTATGCGGAAGGCCTGGCCAACCTTGAGAATTTTGACGCGCTTGCCGCCCGGGATCTTTTGGAAAAGGCGACCGCTGCCGATCCGAAGCACGCACTCTCGCACTCGGAGCTCGCCGAAGCGTGGGCAGGGCTGGGCTACGACACCAAGGCGCGGGCAGAAGCGGCGATAGCGCTTGGCCTTTCTCACAACCTGTCGCGCGAGGAGCAGCTTTCCATCGAAGGCCGCTGTCGAGAATTGTCCAACGACCTTCCCGCGGCAATCGAGATCTACCGCACTCTGAGAACCTTCTTTCCGGACGATCTGAGCTATGCCCTTCGCTTGGCCAGCGCACAATCGCGCTCCGGACAGGGAAAAGATGCGCTGCAAACCGTGGCTCTGATGCGCAGTCTTCCCGAACCTGCCAACCAAGATGCACGCATCGACATAGCCGAAGCTTCGGCGGCCGAGGCTTTGAGCGACTTCCGACGCAGCCAACAGGCCGCCGCCGCGGCCGCTGCGCGGGCCGATGCCCAAGGGAGCCATTTATTATTGGCCGCAGCTAAATCCAGAGAGGCTTGGGCTTCGGCACGTCTGGGGGAGCCAGACCGGGCGTTCGCAGCTTACTCGAAAGCTCGCGAGCTCTGGATGGCTGGCGGCAATCAGCGGGGTGCCGCCGCCGCTTTGGGCGGAATCGCCAATCTGCTGGGGGACAAGGGTGACTTCGTCGGTGCGCGCAAGGCGTTCGACCAAGCCCTTCAAGAATTCCGGAAAATCGGAGACATGGGGAATTTGGCCTCCTGTTCCCATAATTTCGGAGTGCTTCTGACCAATCAAGGAGATTTACTGCAGGCCAGGACGCACCTCGAAGAAGCGCTATCGATTCAACGCGAGATGAAGAATGAACGGGGAGTAGCGAGCGACCTCGACGACATTGGAAACGTCATGCTCAGTATGGGAGATCCGGCAGGCGCTCTCCGCGTGAAGGAGCAGGCTCTCGAAATATTTCGTCGCATCGGCAACAAGTTTGGCGAGCGGGTGACAACATTGAATATTGGAGAGGTTCTCTTTGCACAAGGCCGACTCACCGACGCTCGCGCAAAGTATGAAGAGGCCATGGCCGGGGCCCAGCAGCTTGGCGATAAACGCGGCGTTGGATACTGCCTGGTCGATATAGCCCGAGTTCTGACTGCGCAAGACCGGCTGGGCGATGCGCGAACTGCTGCGGAAGACTCGATCGAGATACGGAAAGAGATCCATGGAGAGGTCCAAATAGCTGAGAGCCGCATCCAGCTGGCCGAGACCCTCTTGGAGCAAGACAAACCCGCCGAAGCAGAATCCCTTGCTCGTTCTGCCGCCGATGTTCTTGATAAGCAAAACGCTCTCGGTGACGATGCCCTTTCTTACGCTGTGTTAGCTCGAGCGCTTCTGGCCGAGGGAAAGACTCAGGAGGCTCGAGCGTCGGCTAACCGAGCGCTCAAGATGGCGCAGGCGAGTGGGGACGTATGGATGCGTTTTGAGTCTGCGCTAGCAGTCGCCCGCGCAGATGAAGCCACCGGAAAGCTGTCCGATGCACGCAAGGAACTGACCCCGATCCTGGCTGAGACCGTTAAGTTCCGATCCGCGGGCTATGGGTTGGAGGCTCGTCTGCTCCAAGGAGAGATCGCTTTCAAGTTGGGCCAGTTCTCTGCCGCTCGCGCCGAATTGACTGCGGTCAAGTCCGAAGCCAGTTCTAAGAGCTTTCGCTTGATTGCCCGCAAAGCGACAGCAGATCTCGCGGATCTGTCAAGGTAAAGGCCCCCCTTTCGCGTCCCCGCGCCGCGATCCAATCTGTCGACGAAGCCGAGACCGACCACAAACTCGCCGTTGCCAGACAGTTCCTCGGAGGCTGCGGGGGAGGCTTGACACTTGCTTCTCAGGTCGGCTTGAAGTTTGAGCTGGCGCAGCGCGGTTCAGAGCGGCCGGCCTGCACTCACGCACCGAGCCTGCTGTGATCGAAACGTGATAGTTCCAAGTGCAGAACCGAAGTCGCCACTTAGGACCGGCAGAATCGACCTCAAGTACGCTCGCGCAAAGTTCATAGAGCGGTGTTGCCTCCATGATTGTGGCGTCCAGATGTTCAAAAATGTTGTTAAGAGGGACGCCAACCTTAATCAACCACTTGCAAATCCCCTCCAGAATTTTGTATGTCCGTTACAGTCCGATAAGCCTGGGTGCTTGTTTTTTCTTCATTCTTGTCGAGCAACAAGCTCACGACTCGGCTCTGCGCGCCTCTCGTTTGCGCAAATGTATTCGGCCTTGCAGCGTCCAATACCCAATCGCCCTACAGTCGATAATGTATATTGCTCACAAATTTACCCTAGAAAACCGGTTGTCCCTTGACTCACTGATTTCCATGGTGGTAACTGTTTTGCGCTGCGCGAATTAGTTTCGCGCGGTTGCTACATATCTCACTCCATCGGGAAATCTCATGAAGTGCCTTTCCAGTTTCAGCGCATTCACACTCCTGCGTTCTCTGCGATTCTTCTGGCCATTTGCCGGGGCCGTGCTCTTGCTTACGTCCGCGGCTGGGCAGACGGTCAACGTCGTTCAAACGAATCCAGATCAGTCGGCTCTGCTGAGCCCGCAACCTTCGCTGACTTTCGCCCCTGGCGCAGGGAGTACGCTGGCCATCAATGTAGACGACACCATTCGTTACCAGACGCTGGAAGGAGTGGGCGCTTCGTTCACCGATTCGGCTGCCTGGTTGGTATGGGAAAAGCTTACGTCGGCGCAGCGAAATCAACTGATGCAGGATCTTTTCAGTCCTGAGGGGATTCATCTCAGTTTTCTGCGCCAGCCGATGGGCGCCACAGATCTCGCGTTGAGCAATTACACGTATGACGACCTGCCGCCAGGAGACACCGACCCGAACATGACGCAGTTCTCAATCGCGCATGATCAGGCCTACATTATTCCGACCATCAAGGCTGCATTGGCGGTTAATCCTCAAATCAAGGTTCTCGGATTGCCCTGGTCGCCTCCTGCATGGATGAAGACGAGTGGATCGACGAACGGCGGCACGCTGAATACAGAATATTTTTCAGCGCTGTCGGAATACTTCGTTAAGTTCATTCAAGCGTATGAGGCGAATGGGATACCGATCAACTACGTCTCGGTTCAGAATGAGCCGCTTTATGAGACCAGCGGTTATCCGACGATGTTCATGACGCCCTTGGACGAAGGCCACTTCATCAGCCGTTATCTGGGCCCGGCGCTGACGGCGCAGCACTACCGGAATCAGGGATGGAACTTCGACCGTCAGAACACTTCTCCAACCGACGCGACACCTGGCATTTTCGGCTACGAGCACAATTGGGATAACCCACTGTATCCGGAACTGTTGCTGCGCAATCCAGAGGTGCGTCCGTATTTGGCCGGCGTATCTTTCCATTGCTATGCCGGGAGTGTGGCCGACGCACAGAACGCGATTCACTATCTGCAGCCTGGTACGCCTATATGGTTCAACGAATGCACTGGCGGTTATTACGCGCCGGATTTCGCGACGAATTTGCCGAACATGGTTGAGAGTGACGTGATCGACGTGCTCCGCAACTGGGCGAAGAACGTGACTTTGTGGAACATGGACCTGGATGAGAACGGCGGGCCGACGGTACAGAACGGCTGCACCGACTGCCGCGGCGTGGTAACGATCGATACCAGCACAACTCCGGCGACGATTGAAAGAAATGTGGA
>Ga0210383_10000141_pt1 | contig 74264 bp, 69 predicted proteins | sample IncBWC14OmetaG_FD_160072 | JGI IMG/M metagenome (GOLD analysis project Ga0210383, IMG submission 160072) | Forest soil microbial communities from Barre Woods Harvard Forest LTER site, Petersham, Massachusetts, United States - Inc-BW-C-14-O ...
CTTCGACATATCCTATTCATCCGCCAGCGGCGCCGGACCCCTGACCGGCCGGATGTTCTTAATTTTCGCCCACACCGACAGCGTCGAACCCCGCCTCCAGGTCGGTCGCTACGGCACGCAATTCTTCGGTGTTGACTTCACCGCGCTCAAACCACAACAAACCGTGGAGATCAATGGTAGCACCCTCGGCTATCCCATCAATGCGCTGAAAGATCTCCCCGGTGGCGATTACTATATCCAGGCCGTTCTTGACAAGTATACCGAGTTCCATCGCGCTGACGGCCACACACTCTGGATGCACATGGACCAATGGGAGGGCCAGGACTGGCGCCGCTCACCCGGGAACCTGTACAGCAAGGTTCAGAAAATAACGATCGGTGGCTCAAACACAATCTCCTTGACCGTCGACCAAATCATCCCGCCAATCCCTGCTCCTCCCGACACGCGATGGGTAAAGCACATTATGATCAAAAGCGGGAAGCTGACCGCCTTCTGGGGCCAGCCCATCTACATCGGCGCCACTATCCTGCTCCCCAAAGGCTACGAAACCCACCCCGACCAGCATTACCCCACCATCTATCAGGAAGGCCATTTTTCTATCGGCCCACCCCTCGGGTTCCATGAAGATGGCAGCAACGACTTCTCCCGGGATTGGACCTCCGATAGTATTCCCCCTTTTATCGCCGTCACGATCCAGCATCCGTCGCCGTATTTCGATGATTCCTATGCTGTCAACTCGGCCAACAACGGCCCTTATGGCGATGCCATCCAGGAAGAGCTCATCCCGGAAATAGAGCGGCAGTTCCGCTGTATCCCCCAGGGTTATGCGCGGCTGCTGACCGGCGGATCGACAGGCGGCTGGGAATCCTTTGCCCTCCAGGTCCTCTATCCCGACTTTTACGGCGGGTGCTGGGCCTTCTCACCCGATCCGCTCGACTTCAACAACGTAGAGGGCATAAATATCTATAAGGACCAGAACGCCTTTTATAAACAACACGAGTGGTACCGGGCACCGACGCCCAATACCCGCGTTCCGGCAACAGGGGAAGTAATGCTGACCTCGATGCAACGCAACACGATGGAGTTGGTGAACGGCACGCACGGGCGGTCAGGCGGTCAGTTGGACATCTGGAGCGCGGTGTTTGGGCCAGTGGGCAGCGATGGCTATTTCAAACCGCTTTTCGACAAGTCAACAGGCACGATCGACAGCGCTGTGGCCCTTTACTGGCGGGATCATTTCGATATGCTGTATTATCTGCAGAATCACTGGACGCAAGTAGGGCCCAAGCTTGTAGGCAAACTCCATGTCTTCGCCGGCCGCATGGATGACTTTTACCTCAACATCGCCGTCTATCACCTGGAAGATTTTCTCAGCGCGACGAAGGACCCGTATTATAACGGCTCATTCATGTACGGGGACCGCGGCGGACACGGCTGGAGACCCTGGACGACAAGCCAGCTGATCCGCATCATGGCCACCTACTTGAAACAAAATGGTCATTAAAACATATCGTCTATGAAAAAAGATTCCGGCAGACGCAAATTCCTCAAGACATTGACCGCAGGTGGTCTGGGCATGGCCGCTGCCCCCACGACACTCCTGAACACCGCCGACCCAACCCAACCACAGACCCCGCAGAACCCCAGCCTACCTCCCGCCCGCCCCTACAACACCCCCTACACCGGCGAAAACCTCAACCGAATCGCCTTTCCCATCGGCGGCATCGGCGCAGGCATGTTCTGCCTCGAAGGCACCGGCGCAATCTCCCACCTGAGCGTTCGCAATCGCCCCGAAATCTACAACGAACCCGCCGTGTTTGCCGCGCTATCCGTAAAAGGCCTTACCAATGGCGCCAAAGTCCTCGAAGGCCCTGTGCCCACCTGGAAACTTTTTGGGCCCCGCGGTACAGGCAACGGAGAATCCGGCGCCACCTACGGTTTACCCCGCTTCACAAACGCCGTCTTCACGGCCAACTTTCCATCGGCCGCCATCCGGTTGACAGACAAGGATATTCCCATCCAGGTTACGATCACCGGTTGGAGTCCATTCATCCCCACCGACGAAGACAATTCCAGCCTTCCGGTGGGCGCACTGGAATATACATTTGTCAACAAGGGACTGGTTCACGCCGATGCGATCTTTTCGGTCAACGCAAAAAACTTTCTCATCGAGGACGATAAAGACAACCGCATCGCGGCCTTAGCAAATGGTTTTGCGCTTCAGGCAAACGATTCCAGCTTCGCGATCTTTACCGACGACCCGGCGACGATCGTCGACCACTGCTGGTTCCGCGGTGGATGGTGGGACCCCTTTACCATGGCCTGGAATACGGTAAAAGAAGGCAGGACCAAAGACACCGCTCCCGTCGACAAAGGCGCCCCCGGCGCTTCGATCTTCCTGCCCCTCTCCCTGGGACCCGGCGCTTCCAAAACTATCCGTGTGATGCTATCCTGGTATTCGCCACATTCCACGCTTCACATCGGGCATAGCCTGCCATCGTCAGATACGTACCAGCCCTGGTACAGCGCAAAATTCGCCGACATTTTCGCGGTTGCTGACTATTGGCGGAACAACTACGCAGATCTCCAACACAAGACAACCCTGTTCAAAGAGGCCTTCCACTCGAGCACGCTGCCCCCGGAGGTCATGGAAGCGGTGGCAGCCAATCTGACCATTCTCAAGTCCCCAACGACTCTGAGACAAACAGACGGCCTTTTCTGGGGCTGGGAAGGCTGTGGCGATGACCAGGGTTGCTGCAACGGTTCCTGCACCCATGTATGGAACTATGCGCAGGCTATGTGCCATTTGTTCCCCGCTTTGGAACGTTCCATGCGGCATACTGAATTTTTTGTTGACCAGAGCGACGAAGGGCACCAAAACTTCCGCGCCAACCTGCCCATCAGCCCCACCGGACACGATTTCTACGCCGCCGCCGATGGCCAGCTCGGAGGAATTATGAAAGTCTACCGCGACTGGAGGATCAGCGGCGATAACGAATGGCTCGCCAACATCTACCCGAAGGTCAAACAAAGCATGGATTTCTGCATCCGCCAATGGGACCCCCGCCGGAAAGGAGTTGTCGAAGAGCCCCATCACAACACCTATGACATCGAATTCTGGGGGCCCGACGCCCATTGCACCGGCTTTTATCTCGGAGCCCTTAAAGCAATCACCGAAATGGGCGCCCATTTAAAGGAAAACACGCAGGACTACGCCGATCTCTATGCAAAAGGCCGCCAATTCATGGAGAGTACACTCTATGACGGAGAATATTTCATCCAGGACATCGAATACAAAGGTCTCAATACCCCCGACCCCGCCACCGCAAAATCATACGGCGGCGACTACTCCCCCGAAGCCGTCGCCCTGCTTCAAAAGGAGGGCCCAAAATATCAATATGGCAAAGGCTGCCTCAGCGACGGCGTCCTCGGCGCCTGGATCGCCCGGATGTGCAACCTCCCCGATATTCTCGACCTCCACAAAATAAAGTCCCACCTGCTCGCCATCCATAAATACAATCTCCGCAAAGACCTCAGCGAGCACGCCAATCCGCAGCGGCCCGCATACGCCCTCGGTCATGAAGGCGGCCTGCTGGTTTGCACCTGGCCAAAGGGAGGCAAGCTTTCCCTGCCTTTCCCCTATAGCGATGAAGTATGGACCGGCATCGAATACCACGTGGCCTCCCACCTCATGCTGATGGGCAGGGTCGCGGAAGGCCTCGAGATCGTACGGCTGGCCCGCGATCGCTATGATGGTAAAGTCCGAAACCCGTTTAATGAATACGAATGCGGCCACTGGTATGCCCGAGCCATGTCCAGCTATGGTTTGCTCCAGGGCCTCACGGGCCTGCGCTACGATGCCGTAGACCGTACGCTCTACGTCGATTCCAGGATCGGCGATTTCACCTGCTTCCTGTCCACCGCCACCGGCTTCGCTACGGTCCAGCTGCAACAGGGAAAGGCAACCGTTCACACCGCCCTTGGAACCATCCCCATCGATAAGACCGTCATCGCATGATCGTCACGCTAACTTATACCATGAAAAATGGCCGGGGAGAGATTCTCGAAACACGTCGAACGACCTACCCCCATGGTTCCACCATCTCGCCCATCCTGCATGCGCAATTGGCAGGTCTCGAACCCGGACAATCCAAAAGAATATTTTTAAAAAAAGGAGAAGAAGGTGCAGACGACGATTTCACGTTTGACGTAAGGATAGATCAGGCGATTCAAATCCATTTACTGACCGGCTTTCTCGGCAGCGGAAAAACCACCGCCATCCAACAAGCTATCAAAATCGGCGTGCCCGCCGCAGTCATTACCAACGACCAGGGTAACCAACTCGTTGACGGAGCCCTTTTCGAACACTTGAACATCCCCTCACAACAGGTAACCAACGGCTGTTTCTGTTGCAATTACTATGAGCTCGATCGCTGCATCCAGACGATATCGGCCCAGGTACTGTTCGCGGAATCGGTAGGCTCTTGCACCGACCTCGTCGCCACCGTCTTAAAACCTCTCCTGAAAAAATACCCCGAATCCCATCCCACCATCTCCGCATTTGCCGACGCGAACCTCCTGCCCGATTTACTGGAAGACCACACGACATTCGACCCCTCAGTCCGGTACATCTATTTGAAGCAATTGGAAGAGGCGCAAGTGATCGTCGTCAGCAAATTCGACCAGGCGACCAACCCAACCTCCCTCCGCCATCTATTAACCAAACGATACCCCTCGAAAACCATCCTCTATCAGAACTCCTTCGACCCTGAACACATCCTGCATTGGTTACAAACGCTCGACCAACTATCCCCACAATCGAACACCCTCCCTTCCCTCAACATCGACTACGACCGATACGGAGCCGGCGAAGCCAAACTGGCCTGGCTCGATCAACAACTCGTGATCGAAAGCCCTTCACACAACGCCCAAGACGCCGCGCTAACCCTTGTCACCCGCCTCAGCCAAACCAACTATCCGATCGGCCACCTGAAATGCCTCCTCGACGGCGCAACGAAGATCAGCTTCACCTCAACCGGTACGACCGACCATCTCCCGATCCACCCCGCAGCCAGCGCCAGCCTCCTCATTAATGCCCGCATCCAAACCACCCCGGCGAACCTCACCGAACTTATGGCCGACGCCATCCAATCCACCGCGAAAGCCCACAACTGCGCCATTCGCACGATCTCCGCCAGCTGCTTCCAACCCGGTTTCCCCCGCCCGACACACCGCATTCCCTAGACCTTCAGCGCCTTTTCCACCTCATGCCGGTAGCTTCGGCTAACCGGTAATTCATATTTACCAATCTGGATAACCCCCGCCGTGAACGACTCGATCTTATTGAGCGAAACGATAAAGGACCGGTGAATGCGCAAAAACGCTTCTTCCGGCAGGCTCTCCCCAATCGCTGAGATCGATTGTTTCGAAACGACTGTGCGGTCTTTGGTCACTACCTTGACATAATCCTTGAGGCTTTCTATAAAAAGGATTTCATGCAGTTGGATCTTATGATTTTTTCGATCGGCCCTCAGGAACAAAAAGGCTTGCTCCGGTTCGTTCTTTGGTATTACATCCTGCGGAAATCCCTGTCCGACCGGCAAATTCAATTTCATCACCTTGTTTACCGCTTTCAGGAACCGTTCGAAGGCGATAGGCTTTAGAAGGTAGTCCACCGCATCGAGCTCGAAGCCTTCGATCGCAAACTTCCTGAAGGCCGTCGTAAAAACGACCCTGGGCGGGTTAACAAGCGTCCGGATGAAGTCCGTCCCCAGGATTTGAGGCATCTGAATATCCAGAAAGATCAGGTCGATGGGGCGCTGCTGCAGGACCGACATGGCATCCACTGCATTGGCGCATTTGCCGGCTAAATGCAAAAGGGGAACGGCATTGATGTATTTCTCCATCAATAAAAGCGCTGGCGGTTCGTCATCTACGACCAGGCAATTAATTTTTTTACCGTTCATACGCGGCTGATTGGGATTTGCATATTGACCGTATAGGTATTCTTCGTCGCTTCGATAACAAGCAAATGCGCGGCCGGGTACAAAAGCTCCAACCTTTTCCGTACATTGGCCAGCCCAATGCCCCGCTTATGGTTCACCATTTCCTCTGCAGGCTTGCTATTGGTCAGCGAAAAATGCACCACATCGTCGTCTGCCTGAATAAATAATTTTATCCAGGGCTCCCGCAGGATCTTACTGGTGCCATGTTTGAAGCTGTTCTCGACAAACGGGATCATCAGCAATGGCGAAATGACCTTTCCATGATAATCACCCGCAATTTCAACCTGCATATCGATGCTGTTCCCATATCGGATCCTTTCCAATTCGAAGTAATCCCTCAGAATGGCGATCTCTTTATCCAGGGAAACCAGCGGCTGTTCGCATTCTTCTATCATATAGTGCAACATGTCCTCCAGCATTTTCACCATTTTTTTCGCTTGCGGCGATCCGTCCAGGGTAAAGGAATAAATATTGTTCAGCGTGTTGAACAGGAAATGCGGGTGGATCTGCGCCTTAAGCAAAAGCAACTCGGCATTGGCATTTTCCTTTCTGAGATCGAGGTTATCTTTTTGTTTTTGCTGCCAGTCCTTAAAGAGTTTCAACGAGATAAACAGGAAGCCTTCAAAGGCGGGTCCTTCAAAGTTCTGGATAATACTGTTCTTGGCAATTTGGTCCAGGGAATTTACATAAAAATTCAACCCGCGCATGATCGGGTTGTAAATAAATGCGAAAATAGAAAATCTCAACAGCGAAGTGATCGCAAGTAAAAGCAACAGCATGCCCACAAATTGCCGGTACTTCCTTTCCCAAAGAAACACCGGGACCAGGAAATAAAGGAGGGGATAGCAAAAGATCATCTGACACAGGATGTGAAAAAAGGATCTTATCCCGACCATCTCATAATATTTGGTAATGCCGTCCACATCGACCCCATTTGGGGGACCAAAAGCCCCATGCGGCGGATAGGAAAGCGCCGCAACCAGATAGCAGGCGACCCAAAAAATAAGATGTCTGTAGATCCTCATCGATCAGATTTTTGCCGTTTGCATCACAATCTTAAAACTGTCTGCCTCGGGGAACACTTCCAATTTTGATTTTTGATAGTGGGAGCTTTGGAGTCGTTTTCTTACGGCGTGCAGGGTTGCCTGTACGGATGGTTGCTTTACAATCTGCTTTCCGGGCATATTATTGATCAGGCTGAAATAGACGTTCCCTCCCACACTCCTGATCTCTATCGCTACTGAAGTCTTTCGCGGGCATTCATCCGGCCGTTCTATTCCAATCTCCAATAAGGGCAGAAAGAGACCGGGCGTGATGGCCGGGTCGCCCGGCTGGCCGCCGGTCTGGAACCGGATATCGATGCTACCTTTATATTCCAGTCGTTTCAGCGCGATATAGTTTTCGATCATTTTCACCTCCATGCTTAGTGGTACACGGTCGGATTCCGATTCATATAGCAAGTAACTCAACAGGTCGGATAATTTTAAGATCATTTCAGGCGCTTGCCGGGTCCCGGCATCTATTTCTACGTGGATGCGGCGCAAAGAACCAAATAGTATTCTCGGATGCATCTGCATTTTTAGCAACTGGAGTTTGTTCCGGATATTTTCAACGGCGAGCTGCTCGTTTTCCCGCTGTTGAAGGAAATAGTCCTTCAGGATCTTGATGATGATCGCCGCGCCTGTAATGGCGATAAAATCGGCCAGGCAATGTTGCAGGTCCATTGACAACACATCGAGATTACTCCCCGTATAGCCATGCGTTTTAAAGATCATCTTGGTGATAAAATATCCGGCAGAGATCGATATGGCCAATGAAAGAAAGGCATAAAACACGAGAAAACGGTTATTCCGGCCACCGAGATACCTTGGCAGAATAAAATATAGGGCGGAATACACCGATAAAAGATAGACCGGCCAATACACGACTGCGTCAAATAAGCCAATCGCGATTTGGTGAGGGTCAGTTTGTGCCCAGCCTCCGATAGGCGGTAAATACGTCACGATAACGCACACAAAATACATTCCCCAGAAGGCAAAGTGCCGCGCCAGCCTCTGCGCCATTTTTTTGGAAAAGACAAACGAATACATGTAAAGGGAAAAGCTTTTTTTAAAGATACCGACCAATCCACGGAATTCCCCCGGATTCAGTAAAAAGAACCCATCCGGCGACAGATGGCAAATGTCTATGAAACCATTCCATTCAGCGAAATAGAAAAAAACCGGTTGACCGAGTCATTACTTTTAGCAGAATAAATAAAAACTTTTATGAGAAAAAAACCTTTGTGGGGGATTGGTGCCGTCCTTCTTATGACAGTGCCATTCGCTTTTTGTGGCAAGCACATCAAAGACAACACGCCGCTCTGCGGCGGACCTGATAGCACGGTTACCTCGGTCAGGGTGATCGCGACCGGTTTTAACGACCCGCGCGGCCTGAAATTCGGGCCCGACGGCCTGTTATACGTAGCGGAAGCCGGGATCGGCGGGACAAATCCAAGTACTTGCACTCCCATGGTTGTTCCCCCGGTCGGTCCCTATATCGGCGACGATACCGGTAGCCGGATATCCCGTGTCGACTGGAACGGCGTCCGCACTACCGTCGTCGATCATCTCCCCTCCAGCACCACGCAGGCTGCAGCCGGCAGTGGCATTCAGGGCGTCGCTGATGTACAGTTCATCGGCAATACCCTTTATGGGGTGTTAGCGGGCGCCGGCTGTTCCCATGCCGTCCCGGATATTCCCAATCAGGTTTTCAGGGTCAATCCCGATCATTCCTGGACCCTGGTGGCCAACTGCAGCGAATACCTTATGACGCACCCGGTAGCCCACCCGGACCCGAACGATTTCGAGCCGGATGGAACACCCTATAGCATGACCAGCGCGGGTAGCGACCTCTATATTACCCAACCCAACCAGCAGGAGATCGACCGCATTTCTCCGTCAACCGGAAAAATAACCCGAATAGTGGATATATCGGTCCTACACGACGGCGCGACCGGTGGCTGGATCGGGCCGACTTCCATGGTCTGGCATGACGGCAACCTCTACTTTGGTACGCTGACTCCATTCCCCGTGGTCCAGAACGCCGCCGCAGTGTATAAGCTTTCCTTGGATGGTACCTACAGCGTCGTTGCGTCAAACCTGACGACGGTTTTGGGAGTTGCCTTTGACAACCACAACCGCCTCTATGTCCTCGAAAATACCGTCGGCGCCGACGAACTCACCCCCGGTCTCGGCGAAGTCGTCCGGATCGACCCCAATGGCTCCCGACATCTCATCACGTCGGGGCTGCACTTGCCTACCGCCATGATCTTCGGACCGGATGGTAAGTTGTATATCTCCGATTGGGGCATCGGCCCCCCCGGCTTGGGACAGATCGTCCAGGTGACATTCAAATGCGAAGTCGTACAACCGGACCTCGCCAAGTAATCGATGAGCCCTCGCCTCCGGCGAGGGCTCTACTTTTTATCTCCAATCATCAATCAAAAAAACCCCTGGCCGGTTATACCCGGGCTCATTGGGCCGTTGCATCGCGACACCAACCATCTTTCCGCGCCATCCGCTATCCAGCATCGTCGCCCAGGCTTCCTGCCTGGCCGTATTGACCCCTCCTGACACCCTTCCCAGCCCGCGCTCCGCCGCCAGCTGCTCACATGCCACCAGAAGCCCCCGGAATTCCGGATCCCCGCCCCGCAGCGCGTGTACGGCCCCAAACTTAATGTAGCAAGCCCCGCTTCCCGCCTCCGTCCCCGCGCCGCAATGACAAACAGCCAGCCCCGTAAGCTCATCCCCGGTCCATAACAGGACAGTCTCCCCCAACCGCTGCTCGGCCACCGATCGGATCTCCACCCCTACATCCAGTCCGTCCAATATTTTTTCCGTCAAAGCACGACACTGGTCCAGCATCTCCTCCCACTCTGCAATCGGTACATCGGAAAATTTCGTCCACACCGGCGCGCCCGCCCCGGTTACCCCACGCACCGCCAACCCGCCCGCCTTTTCCACGCTGCCACCCCCCACCTCCTTCTCCATCACGACCGTCAAAAATCTCGGCCAGAACCCAAACTTTCGGTACAACCCCACATGCTTCAGACTCGTCGGAAACGTAAACAATCCCATATGCCGCGTACCCCAACGTCCCAGACATTCCATCACCTGCCCAAGCAGCAACTGCGCCACTCCACGATCCCAATAATCCGGGTGAACCGTCAACGGACCGAAAAAACCAACGCTCCCCCAATTCCCCACAAAAACCGACCCCACAATCGCACCTTCTGCCTCTGCACACCAGGCCGCCCCGGGATCGGCCCTCCAGCGCGTATACACATAATCGGCATCCCCCATGAACTGCATCGGATCGGGCACATTCAAAAATGTGCCAAAAGCCAGCCGCATCACACGGTTCGCCGCTTCGAGATCGGCCTCCACCATCGGCCGGACAAAAATTTCCATGACGAAAAATTACAAAATAAAATACACAACCCGCTTCGCCTTAAAGTATATTTACAGGATGGATCCTCACCGCCCAAGCCTCCTTCTCTTACTGCTCTCCATATTAATAATTAACGTTTCCGCCCAGCCCCCCACCCTCCATTACACCATTTCCATGGACCACCCGGACCGCCATCTCTATCACGTCACCCTCAACGCCACCGGCCTCCATGGACCCGTTATCGATCTCCGGATGCCGGCCTGGATGCCCGGTTACTATCAACTGCTGAATTACGCACGCAACCTCTCCAACCTCCGGGCAGTCGATGAACTGGGCCGGCCGCTTCCCTGGGAAAAAACAGGTAGCGACGCCTGGCGCGTATCGCCCGGGAAGTCACAGTCACTAACAATCGAATACGATATTTTCGCCAATACCCAATTTGCGGCGCAGTCCTGGCTGGACACGACCCGCGGCTTTATAAGCCCCGCCGGCATGTTCCTCTACCCCGATGGCTACCTGCAAAACCCGGTCACGCTGGACATCAAGCTGTACCCGGGCTGGAGCAGCATCGCAACCGGTCTCGACACTGTCCCTCGCGAAACCCATCGGTATTATGCACCCGATTTTGATATTTTATACGATTGCCCAATCCTGATGGGCAACCTCGATACGCTCCCGACATTCACCATCCGCGGGATCCCGCATTATTTCACCGGTTATCAATTGGGGGATTTCGACAGGCCAAGGTTTGTAAGCGAACTGAAAAAGGTCGTAAGCGCAGCCGTCGACCTGTTCGGTGACATCCCCTACAAGCACTATACCTTTCTGGCAATCGGCGCCGGCAGAGGCGGGATCGAACATCTGAATTCTACAACCGTGCCCTTTTCCGGAAAAGACCTCAGCACAGACGCCGGTAGGAGACGCGTCTTCCAATTCCTCGCACACGAATATTTTCATAATTACAATGTCAAACGGATCCGCCCCATCGCGCTGGGCCCCTTTGACTACCAACGCCCCGACCGCACCAATATGCTCTGGGTATCGGAAGGCCTGTCGGTGTACTACGAATATAAGCTCGTGCAATGGGCAGGGCTCATGAGCGGTGAAGACCTGCTTCACAACTTCCAATCGAATATTGCCGCATATGAGAACAAAAGCGGTCACCTTTATCAGTCGTTGGCGCAGTCCAGCTGGGATACCTGGAACGACGGCCCCCTGGGCGGCAAGAAGGATTCCACGATCTCCTATTACGACAAAGGACCGGTGATCGGGATGTTATTCGATCTGGCGATCAGACATGCCACCGGCAACTCTAAATCGCTGGACGACGTCATGCGCATCCTCTACCGGAAGTACTATCTGCAGGAACGGCGGGGCTTTACCGATGCGGAGTTCAGGACCGCCTGCGAAGCCGTCGCCGGAAAGGACCTGCAGGAGCTTTTCGACTACATATTCACGGTAAAAGAACCCGACTACGCTACCTACCTGGCCTACGGCGGTCTAAACATCGACCTCGAACCACACCCCTCACAAGACAGTACGCACACCGGGCGATCCTTCGCAATTACCCCTATGCCAAACCCCGATACCCTCCAGCTCCGGATCAGAAAGAGTTGGCTGGGTTACTAGCACGCCACCCCTCCTCGCCACGCCTCCTCGCCACCCTCCTCGATTAAAAATTTGCCCATACCGATATTATGGTTATATTTAGTACCACTTTATCTTCTGAGTCATTCCTACGTCCCACCTTATTTTTTTAACTTCTAAATTCTAAATCGATTATGCTTTCCAAATTGAACAACACCCTATTTTACATAGGTGTAGTTACCGTCCTGGCCTCATGTGGGTCCGGCGGCAACGACAAATCCGCCAAGGACTCCACGGCCACAGCCGACACAACTGCCAAGGCGGCCCCTGTAAGCACCATTGTTACGACACCCCAGAATATGGTCGTCGTATATCACAAAGTCGCTGACTACGCCAAATGGTTGGCCGCCTATGAGAGCCATGATTCCGCCCGACTGGCCGCAGGATTACACAATTACGTGATTGGCCGCGGTCTCCAGGATTCCAATATGGTCATGGTTGCCCTGAGATCGGACGACACCGCAAAGGCCAAAGCGTTTGCCAGCGATCCCGGCCTCAAAGCGGCCATGAAGAAAGGTGGAATTCTCGGCGCCCCGATGATCTCCTTGGTCACCGAAACCTGGCAGGATACCGGGAAAACCGATATATTACTTCGTTCCAGGTCTGCATTAACGGTCAAAGACTGGGATGTCTTTTTAAAAGGATTTCAAGACGGCAAGCAGGAACGCATGGATAATGGTCTCATCGACCGGGTCATTGGACATGACCTGAACGACAACAAGAAAGTAACCATCGTGGCCGCCATAGCCGACAGCGCCAAAGCCTTCGCCTACTTCAAATCAGATGCCTTGAAGAAAAGAAGAGAAGCAGGCGGCGTCATCGGTGACCCCGTCAGATTTTTTTACCGGATCGCAAAACATTACTAGAACTTACCGGATCAGAACTACCGTTCCATTTCGCTCGACCGGCCGCCCGCGATCATCGACCGCCGCCGCCGTCCAGACATACGTGCCCGTTAGAGCGGGCTGGCCGGCGACATAACCATCCCAGCCGCTGCCGGCATCGGAGGTAGCAAATACCAGCTGCCCCCACCGGTTATATACTCGGAAGTATTTGAGTTGTACTCCGAACGTATTGACTTTGAGGACATCATTACGGCCGCCATTATTCGGTGTAAACGCATTCGGCACAAGGATACCGGTAGTGGTGGCCGCCCCTATGGCGATCGTCCCCGCCGCCGAACACCCCGAAGAGGTTGTCGCCACTACCGTATACGTGACACTGGTCGTAACCACCGTGGTCGGATTCGCGATATCCGGATCACTCAGTCCCTCCGCCGGCGACCACACGTAGGAAGTAAACCCGGTGCCATCGACATCGACGGCATTCAATTGTATCGGCTGACCGATCACCACCGCTGTGTCATTCCCCGCCGAAACCTTCGGCGGCGGCGAAACCACCACCGTAGCCACAGCAGAATCTACCGACGAACAACCATTCGCCCCTTTTACCGTCAGATGATACGTAACGGTCGACAATGGCTGCTCCACCATCGGATTGGGCGACGTCGAATCGCTTAGATAAACAGCCGGCGACCAGGCGTACGATACCCCTCCGCTTCCCTGCAGCTGCGCCGATTTCCCAGGGCAGATGGTATCCGACGCGCCCGCATCGGCCACCGGCGCCGGTAACACCGTCACCGTAATACTCGCCGTATCCGCACATACCCCCACGGTAGCCGTCACCGTATAGGTTGTCGAAGAGACAGCCAGCGCCACCGGATCGGCAACAGTCGGGCTGCTCAACCCGGCAACAGGCGCCCAGGAAAAGGAAGCACCATTGGAATTGATCGGCAGCATCACACCCACTCCCTGGCAGGTGGCGGGAACCGTACCTGCGGTGACAGTCAGGGTATCGGTCAGCGGCACAAGCACCGTCGTCGAAGTCTGGCAGCCATTACCGTCCGTGATGGCGATGCTGTGCGTACCCGAATCAAGACCCGTCCAGCTCGTCTGACCGCTAACGGACGCCCCTCCGTCCACGGACGCGCTAAATGGAGCCGTACCCCCAGTCGTGGTGATCTGTACCGCGCCGTTATTATTCAGACAGCTGGCTGCCGTCGGGATAGCCGCAATCTGGGCCCCCTGCACATCGCCAACCACCGCAGCTATGGTTGCCAGATTACCGTTGGCATCCTTCACCCCTACCGTATAATTGCCGCCCCCCAGACCCGTAAACTGATTGCTTGCCTGATAAAAATTCCCCGCACTGATTGAATACATATAGGGAGCGGTACCGTTTGCCGCATTAACCGTCAGCGTACCATTTGCATTCCCGCAGGTAGCCGTCTGCGTTGTAGCGCTCAACGTTATACACAGGTCTCCAACCGCGACCGTCGTCTTCGCTGTCTGGCCATGGCTGTCGGTGACAGTCACCGTGTAATACCCGCCTTTCAAATTGGAAAAGACCCCGGAGGCTTGAAAATTCACCCCGTCAATACTATAGCTGTATGCAGCAAAACCATTCACCCCCTGTGCGGTAATACTACCCGTCGATAAATTGCATTGAGAAGCGACAGTCGTCGCAATGGCTGACATACAAACCGCCGTTACATTCCCCGAACCATACTCAACAACCCCATGCGCATCTTTGACGATGATCGTATAAGTACCCTTTGCCAGGTTATTGAATGTCGCTCCGGCCTGGAAATTCGTCCCATCGATGGAATAGCTTAAAGGAGGAATGCCGCTGGCTCCGGTCACCGTCAACGTACCGGTACTCGCGCCACATTGAGAAGGCGTCTGCGAAGTGCTGATCGCGCAATCTTCGGGAAAGGTATAGCTATAACTGGCCTTGAGCCCCGTAGCATCTTCTACCGTAACCGTATGTTCGCCGGGAGAAAGGCCGGAAAAGCCGCTTCCCGCCAACGGCCCGAAAGCCCCGCCATCCAGGGAATAAAGGTACGGCGCCGTACCGCCGGAAGTACCGCCAATTGTAATGACGTTATTGTTACCACAGGCCGGCGCCGAAACGGTCACGCTCATGACAAGCGAGCAGTTAGGAGCGCCGACTTTCACAATTTTCGCATGCGCCCACAATTGGAAATTCGCATAAGATACCCCGACCGCCGACCAGGGTGCTGTGACGCAACCGTTCGCATCCTCGATCAGGATGGGATAAGATCCCGGCGCCAGATTCCCGAACACATTGCTGGCCTGAAAACTAGCCCCGTCATTTATACTGTATTGATAAGGGGGTGTCCCGCCCGCCGGCGTCAGTGTCACTTGCCCGTTATTGGAATTGCACCCCGAAGCATTGACAACCGCAGAGGTAAAATAAGGAAAAGTCCCGGGACTGGTCAGCACGACCGAAGTTGTCGTTTGCTTGCCTTTGATATCCCTGACTGTGAGATCATAAGTCCCCGCCGCCAGCTCGCCAAAGATCCCGGTCGAATTGCTCTCCCGCGCCGCATTGCTGACGTAACTATAGGGTGGCGTCCCACCCGTTGCAGTAACAACAAAACCACCGTTGTTATACGCACACGTTGGGTTGGTAATCGCGACCGTGACCACGGGCTGCCCCAGGCACACGCCCGCCGGCAGCAGGAACGCCACGAGAAGGATACGGGAACAGGTTTTTGAATTTCCCACTTAATCCCCAATACAACGCGCGTGCCAAATCCGGCCCGCCCCCAACGCCCCCAATCCGACGCCCCCCGTTCACCCCTCGTTTATTTCCAGCTCACAGGGATCATTTCAATCCCATCGACCGTACCCCCATTGAAATACAACGTCTTCCCGTCGCGTGAAATCGACGGCCCCCAAAGCATGCCTGCCTTTGAAGCCGCATTGACTTCCGGCCCCAGTTTTTCGCCCGGTGACCAGCCTTGCTCCGTGCGGTAACTGATATAGAGCGCATTGTCGCTGGAAAACAAAATATAACGCTCATCCGGCGCAATGTAGGGATCAAAAGTGGGGTCATTCCCGTTCAATATTAAAAGTTGGGGTTTTTCGTAGTGATCACCCACCCGGCGGCATAAGTAAGCGTGCATGCCCTTGTCGCCATCCCGGTCGCGGGAACAGAAACAAATCGTGCCCCTGGCGCTGATCGACGGCCCATAGTTGACAAAGCCAGATTCATTGACCGGCGAATCCAGATGCTTGGGTTCCGACCACTTCCCGCCAGTCATCAGTTGGGACATCCACAGATGAGCGCCCGTTTTGGTGCTCCCATCCGTGGAAATATATGGACGGTTGGATACAAACAAAAGCCCCTTCCCATCCGGTGTAAGGGTCGGGTCCCAGTCCTTGTATTGGCCCGTGAATGAGATCGGAATCGGTTTTGTCCAATGATCACCTGCCTTTCTGGACAGGCAAATAGCGCCATTGTTTGCGATATACACCGTCTTCCCGTCAGGCATAAATGTTGGAGTGGAAGAACTGTCCTGCATAAAAAAGGTAGGTTTTGCTCCTTGAGCAATCGCAAGGCGAGCCTGGCAAATGCCCCTGCTGACAATAAAGGCGCTGAATACAAAAAGTAGTATCGTTCTCATAGCCTGAAGCTAGACCGATTAACCCTATTTGGATCGGCCTTTCAACGAATCCAGCCAGATTTTCAACGGAAATTGGCACAAGTATTGTAAATTTGATTCGTTCCAACTCTCCCGGGTCTTACTCCACCAACGAAATAGTTAGGTAATCTATTAACATGTAACCAGCAACTCATGATCAATAGCCATTTCAAAACCGCGTGGAGAAACATCTGGAAGAACAGGGTTTCCTCTTTCATTAATGTCATCGGGCTAACCATCGGATTGACAAGTTTCATCCTGATCGCGTTGTACATTTTTGACGAACTAACTTTCGACCGGCTTCATGAGAATGCCGATAACATCTACCGCGTTGTTGAACGCACAACATCCCCGGAAGGCAAAACCGAAAAACGAGCCGGCACCGGTTTTCAGGTTTCAGCCAGAGCAATAGCCGGTTTCCCCGAAATAAAGGATGTCGCGCGTCTTTCCCAGTATTGGCGTCCCAGCATTACCACCGGCGATAATAAAGCAAAAGTTTTCCATGAGAACTTTATCGCCGGCAATCCCGGGTTTTTAAAAGTGTTTAGTTTTCCGCTGATCTCCGGTGATCGAAACACAGCGCTAACCGAACCGAAGTCGGTTATCCTCACGGCACAAACCGCAAAAAGATTTTTTGGGTCCACCGACGTCCTTGGAAAGCTCCTGTTCTTCGACAATGACTCCATCCCCTATAAAGTAACCGGCGTTTTAAAAAACTTCCCCGTCAATTCGAGCATTTCCTTTAACCTTCTGGTGTCGGAGGCCTCCCTATTGAATAACCCGGACGCGAAGGAATGGGTGGCCAATGACTGGACGTCCGGCGCTTTTGCAACTTATTTTTTAGTAAACAATACGTCCGACATCCCCGCCTTAAATAACAAATTGGATAACCTGATCGCGGCAAACCGCAAAGCCGATCCGGACATGGGCCACGTACAGTTGCAGGCGTTGACAGACGTTCATTTTTTTTCGGCTGATATTGAAGGAAACTCCGGGAAAAAGGGAAATATCGCCTACATATATGTTTTTCTGATCGTTGCCTGCTTTATCGTTTTGATCGCCTGCATCAATTACATGAACCTTTCAACCGCGCGGTTTACGAACAGAGGAAAGGAAATAGCCATCCGAAAAGTATCGGGTGCATCGAGGGCAACGCTCGTGAAACAATTCCTTTCGGAAGCCTTCCTGGTGATCATTCTGTCCGTTCTCCTCTCGCTGATCCTTGTAAACGTTTTATTGCCGGTATTCAATTCATTTACCGAAAAACACCTCACCATCAATTTCCATACCGATTACCGGATCTGGACCGGCATTTTGTTGATCATAGTAGTTGTTACTTTATTGGCAGGTCTTTATCCCGCATTATTTCAATCGGGGCTAAATCCCCTCGCGTTGCTAAAGGGCAAATTCCGCTTGAGCCGCGGAAATATTTCGCTACGCCGTTCGCTGGTCGTATTCCAGTTTATGATCTCAATTGTACTGATTGCAGCTACGATCATTATTTATGAGCAAATGCAATATGTCAATAAGAAAGACATGGGTTTCGATAAGGATAAGCTCGTAGTTATCGATATCAACAGCGGCCAGGTGCGCCGAAGCGCCGCCACAATTGAAAATGAATTTGCAAAGCTTCCACAGGTTAAGTCGGTTACCCAGACGACCAGGGTGCCCGGAGAGTGGAAAATTATCCCTTCCGTAAAAGTCAACAAAGGCAATAGCAACGCCACAGACGGAACAGACATGTACTTCTTTGGCGTGGATGCTCATTTTCTTTCAACCTATAATATCAAGTTATTAAAGGGCAGAAACTTCTTTCCGGCCGGGAAGGCAGACACATCTGCGGTGCTTCTCAACGAAACCGCCGCGCAGGCGCTTGGGATAACGGACGCCCTGGATCAGACGATAACCATACCATCCGCAAAGTTCGGCGGCGATACCCGTGCCGGACTTGACAGGCCATATACCGTGACCGTTGTAGGAATAGTGAAAGATTTTAATTTTCAGTCATTACACGAGCCCCTCGCCCCTATGGTAATTGGCACTCCGAACAATCCCCTGCAGGGTATCGACTTTGGCTATCTGACCGTCAAACTTTCCGGCGGCGATGTTAACGCCACCTTGAAAAAAATGAACGCCATCCTGCGCAGTGTGGACCGGGACCATCTCTTCGAATATCATTTCCTGGATAAACAATGGGACCTGCTCTACCGGGAAGACAAAACGATGCAAACCGTTTTCCTTATTGTCGCCCTGCTCGCTATCTTCATCGCGGTTTTAGGATTGTTAGGACTTACAATTTACGCCGCTGAACAACGCGTGAAAGAGATCGGGATCCGCAAAGTATTGGGTGCAAAGGTCAGCGGGATCGTTCTCCTGCTCTCAACAGACTTCCTAAAGCTGGTCCTTATCGCATCGGTGATCGCCGTTCCGATTGCCTGGTACTTTATGCATAAATGGCTCCAGGACTTCGCTTACCGGATAAGCATCAGTTGGTGGGTCTTTGTCGTATCCGCGGTAGCCGCCATAATCATCGCCCTCGCGACGGTCAGTTTACAGGTAGTAAAAGCAGCAATAGTGAACCCCGTCAAAAGCCTCCGCGCCGAGTAGCCGCCTTAATTACAGCTATCCTTACACCAATTTGTGCTTTCATTCCAACCCCAATTGCTTCTTCACCAGGGGTAACAGATCATCCCCCTCCGGGCCTATAAGGACAAACTCGCGTCGGTTGTCCGTGCCGGCCACCTTACGAAAGACCCAGGCATACCCATTCGCTTTGGCCGCAGCCGCAACCGCTTCTTCCGCCTTGGCCACAACGGCCACCGTCAGCGCCTGCCGCATGGAATCCAAAAGCGCCCGGGCGTCCGCTTTGAACGCCCCCTCTTGCTGAATGATTTTTTGCAATACCCGCCGATGGGCCTCCTTGGTAGTAGGATCCAGGCCGGCGGAATCCAGGAAAAAGCTATCCCGCTTCTCTACGAACTCCTGCTGCAAACCACCGTCAACCCTGGAAAGGGAGTCGGCATATGCCCTCAAGGCCTGCCGCGCTTGTGCGGTTTCGCGCATGGCGGCGACCAGATCATCCATATTGATATACCCAATCTTATGCTGGGCGCTAACGGCAGTCGGTAGGAAGAGGGAAAGCGACAGGATCGCCAGGCAAAATGAGAAATGCTTCATTATGAGGTTTTTTGACTCAATTGGGCAAGATACAAATTTCCTTCGATCGAAGCCCATTTACTCCTCCATTTCCTTTTTCACCCAATGCCATGAAAGCGCCTTGAAACGGCTGCCCTTCTACGGTTCCTCGAACCTTTACCAATCCTTTCGTTTTGAAAAAGCTAACGGACTCTGGCCAGACCACATAAATCCAACCGCCTTTAGCCGGGCTCTTCTGAAGGATCGCCGTGAATTTCTTTTGTAACGTACTCATAACGAACCTCCCCCTCATTTGACCGGTGGCACCGACCGGATCGAACCGCCCATCCGCTGGAGGAGATCCTTCGCCCTTTTCGCATCTTTCTCGTCGGTAAGCGCGCTGTTCAGATCCAGTACCTGGTCATGCCATAAGACCGAAAGGTATATCTGACCAATAATAGTGTTCCCGCTCCCCGATGTCTTGCCGCCCTTGGGTGGATCGAGATGGAAGGTCCACATCAGGAATGTCCTTTCGCCAATGGTCAGCCACTCCCGCTTCAGCCCGCTCGTGGCCAGTTTCAACTCCTTCTGAAAATAGTCCATCTCATAACCGACATAGCCGCTCAGTATTTCCTTTTGCCGCGCAACCGTCTGCTGACTGCCGTCAACCCCGCCGGGCAGCGGTACCATCGATGCCTGCACGATCAGGTTATCGACCACCAGGTAATTGGGCTGATCCGTCGTCTGGATCGTGTCACCGACAATATCAATGGCCAGCGAATTTTTCGGACCCGAGAAGCGCATCGTTCCGCCATTTTTCGACGCAGAAAAGCTGACATGGTAAGGAGCATCTTCACCACCGGACTGTGAATAGCCAACAGCCGGACCTAAGAATAGCAATAATATAAAGACGACCGGGATACGCCCGTTTGAGGATCGTTGCAACTCCATACGACTCAGTTTAGTTTAAATGTCGAATCTCAATATAGTCAATTTCCCGGATACCCTTCTTCGATCTCCAGCTGTGCCCGGTCCGGAATAAAACGTGCGCCTTTGAGCGCAATCTTCTTATACACCGTATTCTTTTCACTGCCCTTCAGCAGCACATACAGCGTAGTCCGATCTCTTCCTACACCAACAAATGGTTGATTGAAATAGAAGATTCCCCCTTATTCCAGCTGCTTCAACTCAATCTCCATTTCCTTCCTGATCTCATGCTCCTTATGCAATTCATCGATCGAATGGGACTCGGTTAGTATGTCCTGCTTTTTAGCAAAATCGCTCAGTTTCATATAGTATTTCTGAATGACCTTCAGTTCCTCTTCCGTCATCCCCTCCACATTCACGAGCCGGTTGCTGGCCGATCCATGAGCAGCTACCAGTTCATTTAATTTAAGTTGTATCGCCAGTGAGTCCTTGTTTTGCGTCTTTTGTATGAGAAAGACCATGAGAATGGTGATCACACTGGAAAACGTCCCGATGATGGATGCCCATTTCTGGGAAAATTCAAAAAAAACTCCACTCACCACCCAAACGGCAACTATACCAAAACTGAAGGCCAGCGCAATATTGCTGCCCGCCACCTCGATAACTTTTAAAGCAAGGTGTTCAACTTTTTTCGAAATATTCATCTCAAACCGATAATTAACTTCTCCTGAAAATAAGGACAAGTATCACAATTACAATCAGGGTACCAATGCCAATATACATATGACCAGTTTTTAGTAATAACGCGTTCCAGAATTCCTATAAAGTATTAATGATAAAATCATGCCGCGGATACCGCGAAAGGAAGCGCTGCCTTTTTGAGAGGTTGATCCATAGTTAACGCTGGGGATAAAACCGGTACGGAAAATTCGTACCATTCGCCCGAATCCGAGGTTTACCGGTTGTTAACCTGTAGTTGTTCAATTGTTATTAGAGGCTCCCGGGCTTCGGACCGCCGGAATTTGGACCGCCGGGATATGGGCCGCCGGCCTTCGCTTCTTTAATGTTCAGCGGATTGGTGCCCAGCACTTTACCCTGCAATGCGGCCATGGCCTTCTTCGCCTCATCATCCCTGCTCATCTCGACGATTCCCTTTCCTTTGCTCAGGCCGGAGATCGGGTCGATGATGATTCTTGAATAGTCCACCCAGCCAAAGGGGTTAAAAAGCCGCTGGAGATCAAATTTGTCAAAATGCCGGGGAAGGCCCGATATGGTCATTCGCATAGGGCAAATATACTCTGTTTTCTATATTCCCGCCTTTCCAGGTTATTGCTTGGGGAAATTCAAAGGCCCGGATGGCATCGGCGGTAGTGGGAAATTGCCCATCCGGAAGCCAGGGGCCGCCCGTTTTTGACCGGTTTTGCGACCGATCAGTGACGATCGCGATTAGGGTCTCGGCGGTATATTTTTCTTCACTTTTCCGCTGTGGCGTAGCCGGTCCATCCAGCGAGCCCTGGATCCATTGTTTGACCAGGTCCTCGGAAAGGGTAATATGCTCCACACATTGCGCCACGGACCAACTGGTGTCATTCGGCCGAAAATACCGGGATCTCCGATATCTTCGACATACCCGCCGATTCATTCGACAAATGGGCCCCAGACGTCAATGCAAACTTACCACACGCGTGATCTGCCACCGATCGTTTTGATGCCGCCAAATAACGATAAACTTATCCGGTTTGGAGGGTGTTTCACTTTCCTGGTGATTGATAAATTGATGCAGTCCGATCTCAACAGCGCCATATCCCGCGATGGGATACACTTCCACGCTGGATTTGACAAGTACCCGGGTTACTTTGCCACAGATGTTATTTTTGATCGCTTCCAATAACCGCTGCTTATTCGTCTCCAGGCCGCCTTTGTCGTGGTAGAATTCGATGCTGTCCGCATATATAGCCGCTTGCGTGGCCATATCACAGGTATTGTACGCATGAAAGTAAATGCTATCCATCCGCAAAATTGTATCATACAACGCCTGCTGGCTCTGCGCCGGTGCAACGGCCGGGGTAAGCACGATCAGCAGTATAGCTAGAAGTGCCGGTATTTTACCGTTTTTTTTAACCATATGGAACAGTTTTGGCGGCTAAATTAATGATTACCTTCGGGTATGAAAAAGACTTCAGACAATGCATAAACAGCGTAAATATGTTCTGATCCTCGCGGCCATCGGCGCTATATCCGTCTTTCTCCCATGGTTCACGGCAAACGCAGAGGGCCTGGGTATTCAGCTCAACGTTAGTGAGAATGGATTCCATGGTACCGGAATTCTGGTTTTTTTGGCCTTTGTCGGAACCGCAGTCCTGGCCCTGGTCGGCGACCAAAGCCGGATCATGGATAGGACAACGTGGATGGCAACCCTCTGCGGAGGTGCCGTGGCCCTGCTCTTTGTAATAATCAATCTCGCAAGAACTCCAAGCGGTGAGGTGTTCGGGATTGCCCAGGCCGGTCCCGGATTCGGTATCTGGATCTCACTCCTGGCTTCAATCGGAACGCTGGCAGCCGCCACAATCACCATTTTTCAATAAATTACACTTAAAATACTGCCATGAAGCCAACTTGCCTTCTCGCCCTTGCCATCCTCCTCTATTGGATCCCCGGCAACGCCCAGATCACCCCCCAGCCCAGTTCCGGCGAAACGATCACCCAGGGATTCGGCTTAGGCACGATCACGCTCAGCTTTTCGCGACCCAATACCAAAGGGCGCAAGATCTTTGGATACGTGGAGCCTTATGATAAGGTATGGCGAACCGGCGCAAATTCGGCCACCGTGATCACGTTCACTGACGACGTCACGCTGGAAGGCAACAAAGTGCCTGCAGGAGAATATGGCCTGTTTACCATCCCCGGGGAAAACCATTGGACCATCATTTTGAGCAAGAAGCCCAAACAATGGGGCGCCTATTCCTACAATCAGGCGGATGACTACCTTCGTTTTGACGTCAAACCTGTAAAATTGCAGCAACCTGTAGAAACCTTTACCCTGCAGTTCGAAAACATGTACCCCACCAGTGGGGAGCTGCACCTGCTTTGGGAGAATACCGCCCTTGCCATCCACCTGACCTGTGATATCGACTCCAAAGTCATGGCGCGCATCGACTCGGCGATGAAAACAGACAAGAAGCCCTATTATGACGCCGTCATCTATTACTGGATTAACAATAAGGACATGAACCAGGCTTTGGAATGGGCCAACCAGCTGGAGAAGATACCCGGTATGCCGCCGATGGTCGCGAAGCTTTGGAAAGCCCGCGTCCTGTTGAAGAAGGGAGATAAGCGCAACGCGGCCGCGACAGCGCAGGAAGGCGTAAAAGCCGCCACCGACGCCAAAAGCGACGAATATATCCGGCTGAACACAGAAGTGATGGAGGCAGCCGGAAAATAATCGATCCGTGAAGATGAAACGCCATGAACCCGGTGACACATTTTCAGATTCGCCAGGCGAAGGCCTCGGATATACCAGCCCTTCACTCCCTGATCGAGCTATCCGTTCGCGAACTCCAGAAGGATGACTATTCCTCCGCGCAGATCGAGGGAGCACTTGGGCATGCCCTGGGTCTGGATACCCAGCTCATTGAAGATCAAACCTATTTTGTAGCCGAACCTATGGAACAGCTGGGAATGATCGTCGGGTGCGGGGGATGGAGCAACCGAAAGACCCTCTTTGGAAGCGATCATGGGCCGAATCGTGAGAATGTATTTCTCGATCCCACGACCGACGCGGCAAAAATCCGGGCCATCTTTGTACACCCGAAATGGGCGAGAAGAGGATTGGGGACGTTAATTTTGAAGCATTGCGAAGAAACCGCCCAAGCGGCTGGATTCACAACCCTGGAGATGGGGTCAACCCTGACGGGCGTCCCACTCTACACCCTTAATGGTTATGCGCCGTTTGAGACCGTGGACGTCCCTTTGCCCAACGGTGAAAAACTGCCTATCGTCCGCATGGTAAAGATCCTGTGAGCCAACAATCAGCAACGAATTTTTATAACCGATTATGCCTGAAGTTGTTCAAGAGGTCATCATACTGCTCTCTTAATTCCGCCGGGAGCTTACTCACCACCGCGTCGACCTTGGGTTGAGATGCCGTCTTTCCCGGCGGATCCATCCAATTATACCGCCCGTTCCATTTAGAGCCGACGTTGACGGGCGCAGAATCTACGATCTGCTGAAATCCATTTTCGAATTTATCTTTTTGTTCCTGTGGGGATGCCATAAGCTTCCAATTAATCTCAAAGTAAAGGTCGCATTTTTAAAATACCGCCCGCCCAATAAGAAACAACCCTGCCCCCGTAACCAGGACGCCAATAATTTGGGCCACAGGCATCCTCGCCGGCGCAAAACGTTCCGCAGTGATCGCAACCGCCACCACAGCCATCATGCGTAGATCCATGACCCCCACCACGAGAAGAGTAATGACCAGCCCAAAACAACACTGACTGCAGTGAAGCCCAAAACGCAGCCCCTGACGCCAGGCCGCACGCACGCTCGCCGGCATCAACCCGTTGCAACCCGCCGCCAGCCGGCAGCAGGCCAATTGCCGCGCCTTCCACCCCGTAAACTGGAGCAACCCGGACACACAAATGACCACCCCCACCGCCACAGGAACAGCGCGCGACAAGCCGGGTAGTCGCATCTCCGCCATCGCCAACCCAATGCCCAGGGGAAAAACAGCCATCCCGAAAACTGTCCACACCCAAAAGTACCCCGCCCCCACAACCACCGTGAGCCACCCCATGCGTCCATTCCAATTTGTTCCGATGACCTGACGGTAGCGCAGCAGCATCGGCACCAGGGATGGCATCATCATCGCCATCATCATTACAACCCACATCCCGAGATACGACATCGCCGCCCCGGACCAATCTTGCCCGGGCATCCAGGTCATCGACATTTCCCAACCGCCCGGCATCGGCATGCCATCCATTGTGGACATGGATGCACTCCAAAATATCGTGACGACCGTGCTGGCGACAAAGAGTAGCGCCGACACACCAATAAAAGTTCGATCGTAAGTTCGCTCAGAAGCCATTTTTATACTCGTCATTACGGCGAAACCAGGTACCAGTGGTCTCATTTCGTCCCAGGGGTGCCCGATCCAGCCATTGATACACGCCCCAAAGGGCATCTAATCCGCGAGCAAACCCGGAATAGGTGTGGTAGACGACGCCGTCCTCCAGCGCAAACGCACTCATACCCGGCCTCTCCCGCGTGAACGTAGCCACATCGGTTCCTGTCGTTGCAGCAATTTGGGCTACAGGGTCCTCGCCATGTTTTGTCATTGCGTCACCTATGCCTTGCTCCTTCCACGCCGGCTCTCGCCGGTAGTTGTATTCGATGCCGCCCTCCCGCTGTTGCTCCTCGCTGAACGAGACGTTAAGGTCGGAATTAAAGTCACCACCGAGCGACGAAGCCCAGGGAAACGTCCAACCTAACCTTCGCTTGTACGCCTGCAGCTTCTCCAGCGGAGCCCGCGATATGGCGTAAAACGAAACATCATGGTTCACCAGGTGAACGACATTCCCATTGAACCCGTCCGCGATGGCAGAACAGTTGGGGCACCCGGCCTTATAGTCGGCCCCGAACATAAAGTGATAGACGAGGAGCTGCGAGCGCCCTTTGAACAGATCCGCCAGGGACGCCCTGCCTTCATCCGTCTCGAACCGATACGCTTTCTCGATCCGGACCCAGGGCAACCGCTGACGCTGCAACGCCACTTCATCGCTGCGACGCGTTAGCTCCTTCTCCGCCTTGAGGAGATCGAGGCGTGCAGCCAGCCACTCCTCACGTGTTGCGATCTTATGCATAGACTTAACATTTAATGCCACTACTTCTTCTCTTCGAATTTATCCGCGGTCAGCCGGATCTTTTGGTCAGGTTGATCGTCCATCACTGCCAGCAGGGTCACCTTCCCGGCCTTGCCGACTATGGTGACGGTGAAGTGTTGGATTTCGCCCTGTGGATTTGTGAGGGTTACCTTCATCCTCATCTTTCCTTCTTTATACGGGGTAGGCCAATTACAAGTGATTGAATCCACTTTCCCCGTGAGCGGGCTCTCATTTGGTGGGTTGACGTTAAAGGTAGTTTTGTCGAACTCTATGGTAACGACACCATCATCACTTCGCTCAACACTGCTGTCAGCGGCAAGATGATCGGTTTTCGAAGCGCTGAAGACGGTCTTTTTTTCGCATTGGCCGTACCCCGCTGTGGCAGCGGTCAGCAAAACGGCGGCAAGCAAGAGCTGTTTCATAATCGGCTGTTTTTGTAGAATTTCTACATGTGACAACTTTTACGGGCAAATGTTACAATTAATCAGCCCTATTTGTATCGAATCCGGGCACGATATGCTAGAATATCTCCTCAATGACCAGGTTCACGCCATTGAATAAAAAACTATCCTCCGGCTTTTTCTTCTCCAAGGAGCGGGCAAGCGGCGCCAGGGGTGAGACGAAAAGAATCACTAGCCCCTCCACTTCCTGCTTACCCAGTCCTGCGCTCACGAAAAAGGCCATCCCGGCCGCCCGGATAAATGCGCCCGCACCTGCCTGGTCGCAAACCGAACCGGTGAAGACCGACTGGAGCGCCTTGACTTCTTTAGAATATTCCGCCAATTGACGGCTATACATCTCTTTCCTGAGCTGCCCCATGGCCCTACCGGTTTCGTACTTGTCGCCCGCGGAGCTTTTCTCCTCGCTGTTGGCTGCCTCCTGGGCCTGATCCATAGCCTCCTGTGCGGTGCCAATGCGCTGCCTCAACAGGTCCAGCCCCAGATTTTTGAGCTTGTCTTTAAAAGCGATCTTTTCCGAGTTGGTCATAAACCTTGTCGTGTCTTCAAATATACCCGATCGCGCCCGATCTATGGGAAATTTTCCGGAGCAGTTAACGCGACGGGCCAGGGAAGCCCATTATTATCCTGCACATAAACAACCGGGCCGCTGCTTTGCGGAGAGACTTTCCATACTTTTATAAGCGCAGTGTTCGGCCGGATAGTGCTCCCGGGAGCCCATGAAGCGTCTATATATCCCAGTTTCGCCACGAGACAGGAGTCGTGATAGTCAGGTGGATTGTTTGATGAATCAGGCCACAGTGCGGGACCGCCCGGATTAACATAGCCTGCAAGCATTTTAAAGAATGCACCTCGCAGGACAGACAAAGCCTGGTGACCGGAGGTGTCCGCATCCGGGGCCGGGCCGTCGTAGCCGTCCCAATAATGAAGCGGTGGAGGTTGTATTCGCCCGCTATCAAATAAAAACAGTTTATCGCCGGCAACGGTAAAGAGAGGCAAATTGTGGAAGAATTGGGTCGCAATGATTTGTACCTCTATCCCATCATACGTGCCATCATGCACCATATAGTCCTTGAAGGAATAGAATTGCAGATTAGCCGTGGAAAGGTTGTTCTGCACAAATAACAGATTGATCGAATCAAGCTCGTACCGGGATAGTAGTGTATCCGTCAGTATGGGTATGACCCGAGTCATGCAGCCAGAGTCGGCGACATTGGAAGTCCCAATTTTGGAGCAGGAAGCCCCGGATATGATCAACACGGATAAGAGAACCCAGCCATATCGTATCGAAATGTTCATGTCACCTTGTTTCGCAAGTCTTGACAACAAAGAATCCCGGATCGTTGCACCATCGTTGATATATAATTTATTTTTAATTACATTTGGATCAATGCGCAAAACTTCAAAAATAGCTTTCCTGCTAGTAGGGATCCTGGCAATAAAACATTCCCCCGGCCAAACACTCCGACTTAAGCAAGACTCAGCGGCAAAATTGTTTTTGACAGTGCTATTCCAGCAGAATTACGAAAAATGCTGGACCTTAATCGACCAGACAAATGTCGGAGATGTTACCAGGGAACAATTTATTACCGGAATGAAAGCAATTTATGATTCAGCAGTATGTCATTACGATAGCTTCGAATTGAAGACGACAGGATCAAGATTGTATAATGATGGCAGGAGGTTGAATGTATATTCGTTTCGTTTAACGTCTTCAGCGAAAAAGATTATTGACCAGACGCTTGTCGACATCTCATTCTATGACTCCGCAAGTTATATAGCAAGTGTCGACTATAAGTGGATGATCAAAAGCACTTCTGCAAAAACGTCGCAGGGCCCCGAAACATCCGTAAGCGGACCTTTTGGGGCTAACATTGGTGGAAGCAATTACAGGATCAATGGGATCAATCTTGTTCACCTTCAGAACGACCAGGCCTTGCTGGCGATCCAGGTTGAGACCGCGTTTCCGGCCGGCATATCGGACATCACTATATGGGCAAGAAAGGAGGGTGTTAAATTCGCCAGGTATGCGATCCGGAACGGGTACACAGACACCGCCAGAAAGCTGGCGCAGGACATCCATATGACGCTGTTGCCATCGATCGGCGTTTCCTTTTATCAATCGGATGTCGGAAAAGGATTTAATGTACTCATTAAGCCGGAGGAATATCAATAGGCGACCCCGGAAGTGAACGGTCACTGTAACGAAATCAGGCAGTCCATAATTTTCGTAACACAAATAATATATTGATTTACAAGGTATAAAACAATAGGCATTGCCTTTGATGCCAAATATGGCATGATCAGGAATTATCTAAAGACAGCATTCAGGACGCTGTCACGCAACATCAACTATGCATTCATCAACATTATCGGTCTGGCTATAGGGATTGCAGCCTGTATCCTCATATTCCTGGTGGTACAGTTTGAAAGTAGTTTTGACGCCTTCCATAAAAAAAGAGCCAGCATCTATCGCATCGTTGATGAGTCGCATAACCAGGATGGACTGACGTACTCGGCCGGAATAGCTTTTCCAACGGCCGCCGGAATCAGGACGGATTTCCCGGAAATAAAGGAGGTAGTCTCAATTTTTCAGGATGGTGGACAAATCTCTGTTGATAATGGGGGAACACAAACGAAGAAGTTGGCTGAGGATAATTTTTATTATGCAGAGCCTGGCTTTTTTGATGTGTTCAACTTTGGCTGGTTGGCCGGAAATCCGAAAACTTCTTTGAAAGACCCCAACAGCGCCGTCCTTACACAAGCAACAGCGGAAAAGCTTTTTGGTGACTGGAAATCTTCCATCGGCAAAGTCATAAACTTTAATAATAAAACGCTCTACAAGGTAACGGGGATCCTGCAAAATATACCGCCCAATTCAGATTTTCCGTTTAGCGTCGTAGTTCCATATTCAGCCCTGCAAAACTCATATGTTAAAGGCAATCTCGACGATTGGATCAGCAATTTTGACGGTGCTTACACTTTCGTGGTATTGCCTCCTGAGTTATCGCCGGCGACCTTTAATAAGGAACTGATATCTTTCGCAAAAAGACATAAGCCGGCGGAGTATATAAAAGACGTTCCTGTCGCCCAACCACTTTCGGAGATGCACTATGATGAAAGGTTTGGAAATTATAGTAACCATACCTTTAGTCACTCGCTGATTAATGCGCTGTCATTGATCGGTATCTTCCTTATTTTAATCGCCTGCGTCAATTTCATCAATCTGGCCACCGCACAAACCACAACGCGGTCGAAGGAGGTGGGCATAAGAAAAGTATTAGGAAGCAGCCGCGCTCAGCTCGGTTTTCAATTTCTTGGCGAAACAGCATGGATTGTGATGGCAGCCGTTGTTTTGGCCATCGTCTTCGCAGGCCTGGCCTCTCCTTACCTTAGCAAGCTGCTGGAAATAAAGATTGTGCTGAGCTTGAATGCCAATTCCGGATTGGTCGTTTTCTTACTGGTCATTACCATCGTGACCATCTTATTATCCGGCATATACCCGGCGGCTGTTTTATCGGGTTTTAAGCCTGCAACGGCTTTAAAAAGTAGCCTGAATAGTAAAATGGCCGGCGGTATTTCTCTCAGAAGATTGTTGGTTATATTTCAATTTGCCATTGCACAGGTGCTCATAATCTGTATGTTGACCGTCGTGAGTCAGATGGATTATTTCAAAAATGCTTCACTTGGATTCAACAAAGCTTCTATTATTAATGTAAATATTCCCGGCGACAGCACCAGCCGTTCAAGGTTAGCCCATCTCCACGACGATTTGCTCCGAAATCCGGACATAAGGTTTGTAAGCTTCAGTTTTGCCAGCCCTTCTTCTTCGGAAAGCAATTGGAACAGTAATTTCAAATTTGACCATGCTTCACAGCGTACCAATTTCTCGGCCAATCTAAAATGGGCCGATCCCGATTATTTTAAAACCTTTGATATTCAATTTGTCGCCGGTCGTCCTTATTACCCCAGTGATACGGCCCGGGAGTTTGTCGTGAATGAAACACTCCTGCAGAAATTAGGTATCCGCCAACCCGGCGAAGCCATTGGTAAAGAAATCAATTTATGGGACAACACGATCGGGAACATCGTTGGTGTCGTCAGGGATTTTAATGCATATTCACTGCACAAACCCATGGCGCCGGTAATTTTGACCACCTGGAAAAGGTTTTATCAGACCGTCAACATCAAAATAAAGCCAGGAACGGAAAAGACCACGGTGCCCTTTATTGAGAAGTTATGGACGGGCGCATTCCCTGATTATGTATTTGACTACAAATTTCTTGAAAAATCCATTGCCAATTTTTACAAACAAGAAAACCAACTCGCGCTGCTGTATAAGGTATTCGCCGGGATAGCCATATTTATTTCCTGTCTTGGATTATACGGATTAGTCTCATTCATGGCCGTACGGCGGACCAAAGAGATAGGTGTACGAAAGGTACTGGGCGCATCTCCCCTCGACATCATGTACCTGCTCTCCAGGGAATTCACCGTGCTGATTGTCCTGGCATTCGCCCTGTCAGCCCCGATCGCCTATTACCTGATGCACGGTTGGCTACAAAATTATTCCTACCACATACCTTTAGGCGCTTTCGTATTCCTATTGGCCATCATCTCTTCTATTCTGATCGCATGGATAACGGTGGGACATCGTGCCCTCAAATCGGCCCTCGCCAATCCCGTGAAGAGTATAAGGATGGAGTAAATATCAAGTCGCCCGCTTATCCGCCGGCATGGATTCGTAATAAAAATTTACCGATGGCTATCCCGATACTTGGTTTCATTTCCTCGATCGTCAACATACACAGTCTTGTGTGCTTTCTTGTTCTTCAAATTAACCCGGTATACTGAACTGCCGTCTGCCCGGTCGATGCGTGTAACCTCAGAGTTATTGTAATCTGAATAATTTCTTTTAACGTTTTCCGTCACGGGAGCCGGTACATCATTGGGGTCATAAGGAATATAGGTGTCGGTATGATCGCCATTATTACTGTAATGGGCAGTAACTTCCCCATTATCATGATCCCTATCAGTAAAGCTAACATTCCAACTTCCGCCGGAATAGCTCCATTGACCCGGTTTTGATTGGGGATAATCATGTTGAAATGACTTCTGAACAGTGGTCGGCGGGCGGTGATGGGTCTGAGAAAATGCAACAAGTATACAAAACAACGCTGGGATCGTCAGTAGGAACTTTTTCATATGTCAATGTTTAGAATAAAGTTGCAATAACCCTGCCACCCGGCATCAAAACGGCGTTCAAACCCGCATGCGGCATTTTAACGATTTAGTAACGACGGGTTAACCAACCATAAACGCAGACTCCCGGGCAACTTCCGCAATTTGCCAGTCGAAAAACACCCCGACGCCTATGCCCTTTTTCTTCGAACAAGGTTCTGGCAGGACAGTTTGCTATCTGTTCTGTCTACACGCCAGCCTGCTGTTTTCTTCCGTCGCCGCGGCGCAACCGGGCGGCAGCGGTCCCCCCGATACCACCCGAAAAGGTAAATCACCCCATTATTTTTCCATCACGATACTTACCGGGGGTGGCGTACAATTCTTTGGGAGAAAAACCGGACCGTTTTCGGTCAGCTTTCCTTATACGGTGACGGATGCCTCGGGCACGACAACTGCGGACACGTTTTCCGCCCGGCAGCGGAATGTCTTCGGTTCCACCCGGGTCTTTGTCGGCCCCCTCGCCGTCGAGATGGGATGGCTGCATGATTTCGTAAACGGTGAACTCTCCTTCTCGCTCGGAAAAGGAACAGGCGCTCCCGGTTGGAGGGCGTTGATGGGTTATGGCAGGATCTTTTATTCCGGCCGGTATGCGATCAAATGCTCGCTGAACCTGTCCGTTGCCTCCCAACCCCGACAGGGAGGCGATCTTCTCGGCAGTATAGACAACAGCAACAAGACGATTGGCATCTTAGGATGGGAAGCCCCACCCAGTTTTATATCCGGCCGGTACACCTATAACGCGAGTACCCTCGAGCTCACTTATGCCGAGCGTGAATGGTCGCTCCTGCCGAAAGTGAGTATCCTGCCCAACCCATACCGGAAGCCCAACCATTTCGAGCTCTCCGTCGGTTACAATCTCCCGATATCCGATTATGGCGGTCTAAATTTCGTCCAACAGGGCAGCAGCACCAGCACGGGCACCGTCAGCCATGTTATTCCCGGGCCAAACATCCTGAGTACCGGGATATCCGCATCGTACAACAATCAACCGCTCAAGGCCCCCCTCTACCGGTTTGGCGGGTTTTATCTGGAATTAAGATATGACGTGATCGACTGGAAAGACAAGAAGAAAACCCGCGCCTGAAAGATCAACCTTTTCCAAAGACCCATATCCTGGTAAGTTGAGTATCTTTGAAAGTGAATTCAAAAATACACCCATGAACCAATCAAACCGGGTCCTTCTCCTCTGCCTTATTTTTTTCAATACCTATGTTGTCAGGCCCCAATCCCTGCCGAAAACGCCAGGCAAGATATCAGTCGACACCTCTTTTCTCATAAAGATCAACGGCGTCAGTCAATATCTTGAAATAAAAGGCGAATCCAGAACAAACCCGGTCTTGCTTTTTATTCATGGGGGCCCCGAATGGCCTGCGACACCGATGATAAGAAAATTCAATGAGGACCTGAGCAAGGACTTTATCCTTGTTTCATGGGATCAGCGAGATTGCGGGAAGTCAGGATCAGATACGACTGCTGTATTAATCCCGGACCTGTTTGTGGAGGACGCCCATGAGGTAACGCAGTACCTGAAAAAAGAATTCCATACCAACAAACTTTTTATCGCCTGTCACAGCTGGGGTACAATAATTGGCATCTATCTCGCCCAAAAATTCCCGGGCGACTACGCGGCATATATCGGGATGGGGCAATTTGTAAACCCTAATAAGTCGGAAACGCTCGCAAGAGCTTTCGTAGACCGGCAGGCAAAGCTCAACCATGATACGGCTACACAAGAAGCATTAAAGGCTATCCCCTTTTCCCCGGCAAAGGGCTATCAAAACGGTTTCGACGGCCTGATCGCCTTTAGCATGCTGTCAAATAAATATTTTAAGAACAAAGAGGTTGCCGATCTGCCCGACCCAACACATCTCTACAGCGACTATAGCAAATTGGATTGGATGACGCCTTTAATGACATCAGGAAGAACCTTGTTCAACTACATGAATTCGACCAATATTGATTTGTCCCAGTATACCGATTTCAAAGTGCCCGTCTACTTTTTTATCGGAAGATATGACCATATCACCTCCGCCGAAGTTGCCGGGGAGTATTTCGATACGATCAAGGCCCCGAAAAAAAAATTGTATTGGTTCGAGCACAGTGGGCATTCGCCGAATTGGGAAGAGCCCGCGCTTTTTCGCCAAAGGCTGGTGGAAGTTGCCGCCGAGTGTAAAAACTAAGCCATATAGCGCATATCGCGATCCGACCGCCTAGTGGTATAACATGTCAAAGACGCTGAATCCGGACAAATACCGATAAGCGCCAAATCTGGCTGGTTTTCCAATCGAAGCAGAAGATATACGCTTCGGTCGATCCCAGGAATTGAATAGAATCATTTGTCAGTGGAAATCGCTGTGTTTTCACCCATCCGATCACTGTTTTATTGATTTTATTTCGATGAAAGAGAAATAGCTGGCGGTCGAGCGACCAGATATAGAAGAAAAGAATAGCCATGCTTATGAAATAGACGAACGCACGTCGCTGGATAAATGGTTTGATATCTCGAATACGTTTCCATACTCCGACCAGGCCTCCGACGAAGGTCACTTCTATAAAAATCGAACTGATCAACCAAAAGTAAAAGTACTTGGACTGACTGTGATGCGCTGTATTCAGAATGTCCCCTGCACATGTGGGATAAAAAAACGAAAGACCAGAAAAGTCAAATAATATCCTGTCGCCACCAGCATAGCATAAAGTAACAGGACTGAAATCTCATTTAAAAATAACAGGATTGATTCGCTGAAGGAAATGTAATTGGTGATCCGGATATTAAAGGTGGCATAAAAAATATAGGATTGAAGGATGCTTAAGAAAATAAGCATCGAACCGGTAAACGATGCCGTCTTTAGGATCGTCTCGACGGAAAAGGGATTTTTTTGGGGCCATCTGGGATTACTTCTTCTAAATTACTCAATTTCCGGTTAAGTTGACCAGGACCTATGAAACCGCATGAATGTGCTATTGGCCAAAAATCGGTTTTATTTTACCTTTAGTTCACGCGCTTATAAATTCAACCTTTCAATAGATTTCTTATGAAGGAGGCCGAACTGCTGGACCTTGCCAGGAACTATGCCATGGAATACCTTCGCCAATTGCCGGGAAGAAGGGTATTTCCGGATAACGATGCATTAAAGGAACTCGAAACGCTGGCTCATCCCCTACCCGGCCCTTCTGCCGATAGCAGTGAAATATTGAGGATCCTGAATACGGTGGGATCGCCAAACACGGTCGCCAGTACCGGCGGCCGATATTTCGGTTTTGTCTTTGGCGGGACTTTCCCGGTGGCGTTGGCCGCAAGCTGGCTGGCATCGACCTGGGACCAAAATGCCGCAATGAGACTTTCATCCCCCATTGCCACTAAACTGGAAAAGGTAGCCGGAGGCTGGTTGCTGGAATTGCTGCATTTACCGACCGCCTCAGCTGTCGGCTTTGTAACGGGTACAACCATGGCTAATTTTTGTGGTGTGTTGGCCGCCAGGCGAACTATCCATGCAAGGCTGGGCTGGGATAGCAAGGCGCATGGGTTAGCCGGCGCTCCTCCCATCCGCGTGATCGTAGGTGAAGAGGTCCATGCCAGCATGTTGAAAGCCCTGATCCTTGCCGGCTTCGGGCTGGAGGAGCTAGTCAGGGTTCCCACAGACGAGCAGGGAAGGATGATTGCGGAAAAGGTGCCTGAACTGGATGAAGCGACTCTCATCTGCCTTCAGGCAGGTAATGTCAATACCGGAGCCATTGATCCGATAGAAAATATTTGCCGGCCAGGAAGGAAAAATGACGCCTGGGCCCATGTGGACGGCGCTTTTGGCCTTTGGGCCGCCGTATCGCCTGAGCTGTCCCATCTGACAGCGGGTTGCGAATTGGCGGACTCCTGGGCTATCGACCTGCACAAATGGCTCAATGTTCCTTATGACAGCGGCCTGGCCATCTGCAAGGATCCGGCGGCATTGCAAGTAGCTCTGTCAGTGAGCGCCGCCTACTTGCCTGATAGCGGGGAGGCGGAGCCCTATTTCTATACGCCGGAAATGTCCAGAAGAGCCAGAGGGATAGAGACATGGGCCGTTTTGTACGCGTTGGGCAAAGAAGGGGTGACGCGGTTGGTCGAACGTTGCTGCGCCCTTGCCCGACGGTTTGCAGCAGGGCTCCAGCAAGCAGGGTTTCGCATATTGAATGAAGTAACGCTCAACCAGGTTCTCGTTTATTTCGGCGATCAGGCCGTGACCAATAAAATCATTAAAAACATCCAGGAGGACGGAACCTGCTGGTGCGGGGGTACGGTGTGGAAAGGGTTGCCAGCCATGCGGATTAGCGTATCCTCCTGGATGTCAACGGAGGACGATATCGATGTAAGCATTGCCGCTATAGCCCGCATTGCGAAGGCGTAGACGATTCCAATCCTCTTTCCTCGACCAATGCTCCGATCAAAAAAAAGATTTTCTGTACCTTGTCAAAATAATGATTAATTATCGGGCGGCATTTTTGACGACCTGTTTGCTGACGGCCTGGATCACAAACGTCCATGGACAATTCACACCCGGCCACTCCATCTATACAGAAAAACCGGATGACCCGCAAGCGGTCTATTTCACAGCCGATGACAACACAGATGTCAGCCTCTCGTTACAGACAGCCATCAACCAACTAAAAAAAGATAAGAACTTCGGCATCCTTTTTATCCCCCAAGGCACTTATACCATATCCAAAACGATATACATCCCCGCCTCGATTCGCCTAATCGGCTATGGGAAAAACAGACCCCTCATTCTCCTAAAGAAAAACGCTCCGGGGTTCCAGGAAGAGGACCTGAAAGACAAAGGCAGAGCCCGCTACATGTTTTGGTTCACCAGCAGCATCCCCGACTCCACCGGAACGATCCATGACGCCGGCGCCGGCACCTTCTATAGCGCGCTATCCAACATAGATATAGCCATCGGAGATGGCAACCCCGCCGCCGTAGCGCTCAGAACCCACTTTGCCCAACATAGCTTCATCTCCCATTGCAATATCAATATCGGAAAAGGCAAGGCCGGGCTTTTTGACATCGGCAATGAAATGGAGGACGTGAAATTCTTTGGTGGAGAATATGGCATCTATACGACAAAAGCATCCCCCGGCTGGCAGTTTATGATGCTGGATACGTATTTTGAAGGCCAGCGGAAGACGGCCATAAAGACGCAGCAGGCAGGACTCACCATTGTCAGGATGCAGGTAAGGAACACACCCGCCGCCATCCAGGTAGACTCCGGCTATTGGGAAAAAATATTCATGGAAGATTGCCGGCTCGAAAACATCTCCGGCCCCGCCATAACAATCAGCGACGAAGGCAACGCTAACATGCAACTCAACATCCGCCGCCTCGTTTGCCGCAACACACCCATCTGCATCCGTTACCCAAAGTCAGACACCTTCACCAGGATCGCCTCCCCGATATACGAAATACAAAAACTTATATACGGTCTTCAGATGGATGACCTGGACAAAGAGACCCGCTATAGCACGGTCTGCGAATTCACCCCCCTCACCGCGATGCCCCCGCCCACCCCAAGCGATATCCCCGAACTGCCGCCGATGCAGGATTGGGTAAGCGTAAAAACCCTGGGGGCCGTGGGCGACGGCATCACCGATGATACGAAGGCCATCCAAAAAGCCATCGACGAACATCCCGTCATCTATGTACCACAAGGCTCCTACCGGATCACCGAAACCATCCGGTTAAAACCCAATACCATACTCATCGGCCTGCATCCCCTGGCGACAAATTTTGCCTTAAAGGAAAATACGCCCTCATTCGGGGGATTCGGCGAGCCAAAGCCATTGATCGAATCGCCCCAGGGTGGAACGAATATCCTGACAGGGATTGGTCTCTACACCGGCGAGAACAACTATAGAGCGGTGGCCTGCAAATGGCAGGCCGGCGAAAGATCCATGATCAATGACGTGAAATTCATCGGCGGCCATGGCACCATGCGCCCTGGTCCAAAAGTACCCTGGAAATGGGAAGAAATACCCGCGGCAGAACGCCGCCCAAATACGGGCCCAGAACAGTCCTGGGACACCCAATACTGGAGTTGCTGGGTTACCAACAACGGCGGCGGTATCTTTAAGAACATCTGGTCCGCCAGCACCTTTGCCACATCCGGTTTCTATGCCAGCAACACCACTACCCGCGGAAGGGTCTACGCCCTCTCCGTCGAACACCACGTCCGTAATGAAGTACGATTCAACAACGTCTCCAACTGGAATGTCTATGCCCTCCAATTGGAAGAAGAAAGCAGGGAAAGCTCGGAATGCCAGCCCATGGAGATGCAAGGCTGCCACGATATAAGTTTTGCCAACCTTTACATGTTCCGCGTCATCCGCGTCAAAATACCCTACCCCTATTCCATTCGGACCTGGGATTGCAACAAGGTCGAGCTGCTGAATATCCATAATTATAGCCAGATCAAATACACGACGGATAACCCCTTATACGATATCAATACAGATACAGAGGTCCACCCCACCGAACTATCCCGTCTATACATCAGCGGAACAACCCGGAAGATCGCCGAAACGCCGGCCAGCGGTCCTGTACAACTGCTGGCAAAAGGCTTCGAATTCGCCATCGGTCTTTGCAGCGACTCAAAAGGAAATATTTATTTTGCCGAACAACGGATGAAAAGGGTGTATAAATGGTCCGCGACTCAACATTCCCTCCAGCTGCTGGCCGACTTTCCCTGGGAACCGCTTTCCCTCGCCTGTGACGGTTTTGACAATCTGCTCGTGGTTTTCAAATACAATCCTCAGCCCGGTTTTCAAAGCCCCGATGATTTCAAAAACCCGCCGGACGCGGGCGGCACATCGTTCAGCGCGTGGGGCAACTCGGGTTTTGGCACATTTGTATATTCCATAGACCCCAACCATCCCGATGAGACGATCAAAATACTCAACGTCGTCCCCATGGGCTCCATACCCAATATTTATAAGGCCCTTTATCCATCCAACAGATGGCGCGACTTTCACGATTTCAATGAGGTAACCCTCAACAGGGATGAAAAGTGCTGGATCGCCCCGGATGGAAAGACGATCATCCCTATCTGCTATGATCTGGCCAGGTCGTGCGCGCTGGTTGAAGCATTCCCCGGAAAGACCCTGTTCGCAGTAGACGAATACGACAAGCGCACCGTAAAATGTAAAGTCGACAGCCGGGGCTACCTCTCCGACCTGAATTATTTTGCCGAGAAAGGCGAATTCAGCGCTGTACCCGACGCGCAAGGCAACGTATGGATAGCCGATGGCGACATCTATGTTTTTGACGCCAACGGAAAGCAAATAAAGTGGATCCGCGTCCCCGAAAGACCATCCACCCTGGTCATCACATCGGCAGACGACAATACGGTTTATTTCACGGGCCGGAAAGCCCTTTACAGGTTGACAGGCCAGGCACCAACCACCCACATTTTCAAGCCAACCGCTCAGTAGGGTTTTCTTTATTTGCCCCTTTATAAGAAATTATAAAAGCAATTTGACATCCCAACTTATTAATCTTAATTTTAATAGGTACCATCATGTAAATGAAACCTCCCAAGATCATAGCTGTATTTTTAGTTTGTTTCGGCATTGGCCTTCCCGGCCCTGCTCAGCATCCACCTTCAAAGCAAATCGACAGCCTTGAGGCAGTCTTGCCATCTCTGCAGGGAACAGCCCGGGTCAAGTGCCTCAACGACCTCAGCGAAAAATACTGGTGGCCTCCAAAAGTCGTCCCGGATTCGATCTCGAAGTGGGCGCTTCTTGCTATCGCTGAATCGCGGAAAATAAATTACCCGCATGGACTAACGACATCTTATATGCACCTCGGCGTAAGCGAGATCTATAGAAAAAACTTCGTAACGGCTGGATACTACCTTCACTATGCGCTTTCGGCCTACAAGAAGGAGCAAGATGAGAGGGGGATTGCCTGGGCAAGTCTTTGGCTTGGCCAAACACTTTATTCCGAGAACAAATTCGACAGCTCGATCTCCTGTTTTGATGAGTCCCTTCCATACCTCATAAAATCAAATGACTGGGAAGGCGAAGGAAAGGCAAGAGCATGGCTCGGGTTTTTGTACGAGGCTACCGGCAATTACGATAGTAGTTTCAACTACTGTTACAGCAGCCTCCTTATCAGGGAAAAAGCGAGCGATCATGTTTGCGTAGCAGCAGCCCTAAGCAACATGGGTCGCTTGTATATGGTAGTCGGGGACGATGAAGATGCTTTGGATTATTATCAACAGAGTCTCCAGTATGTCAAATTACATGGGATCGAACCAGCTGCCTCCAATTGGAACTACCTGGATGAGCCGCTCGGGATTGTTTACCGGTTAATGCACCATATTGATTCATCATTATACTACCTCGAGTACGCGCTCAAGCTTGACCCGACAAACGTAATCACAAAGGTTAGCCTCGGCGAGACTTTTTTGAGCCAAAAGAAATATGCTGCAGCATTACCTCTCTTCCTTGAGCCCATGGACCAGTTCCGAAGAGGGAAAGACGAATGGGACCTGATGCGGGTATTGCACGATGCAGCACAAACGCTGGAAGAACAAAGCGACCACAAGAATGCACTCGTTTACTCAAAAGAGGCATTGATGATTGCCAAAACAGGAAATGTAAAAAAAGCAATTATGGCTGAATATGGTCTGCTCGCCACCATATACAGAAACCTCCATACGATCGATAGTGCATTTTTCTATCAGCAAGGATTCGTTACCCTAAAGGACTCTCTCGAGAACAGCCAATTCCTTTGGCGCTTGAACAACTACAAAATTCAGTCTGACTATGCCAGAAAGGTCAATCAGATATCTGTCCTTGATCGGGAAAATCGCCTGAAAGAAGAAAATCTTAAGCGGGAAACGATTGCGAAATGGGTGTTCGCCGCAAGTTGCCTTACGCTGCTGGCCTTGGGCTATTTTTTGTACAGGAATCTGACACTAAAGAGGAAAAATGAAAACCTGGCATTCGTCCAAAAGACCTCAGAACTGGAAATGAAGGTCCTTCGCGCACAGATGAATCCGCACTTCATTTTCAATTCGCTCAATGCCATCAACAAGTTCATCCTTGAAAGTGAAAGGTTAAAAGCCTCGGAATACCTGGGCAAATTCTCGAAATTGATACGAATGATCCTCCAAAATTCGCAGGTCCCCTTGATCTCGATGGAAGCAGAACTTCAATCCCTAAGGTTATACCTTGAATTGGAGGCACTAAGGTTCAACTATTATTTTGACTATAAAATATCTATACCATCGGATTTGGAGGTCTCATCGCTGAAAGTGCCGCCCTTGCTTATTCAACCCTATGCAGAAAATGCAATATGGCATGGGCTCATGCAGAAACCGGAGAAAGGGAAATTGGACATTGAGGTCACCACGGAGAATGACCTCGTTTACATCAAGATATGCGACGACGGGATTGGCCGTGCAAACTCCGCAAAAATGGGGAGAACGTCTGATGGAATTCATAGATCCATGGGCCTTCAAATTACGGCGGAAAGAATAGCGCTCTTCGACCGTCTTACAAGGCAGGGTTCATTTGTGAATATTCTTGATCTGGTGGATGGTAACGGCGAGCCAGCCGGTACGGAAGTAACCATAAAAATCCCTTTGATCTATGATTAGATCCATCCTTGTCGACGATGAAGTAAATAGTCTGGATGCGCTGACCATTTTGCTCAACGAATATTGCCCCCAGGTCGAAGTGGTTGCCAGGTGCGCTTCACCGCAATTGGCGCTGGACTTGATAAGAAAACTTTCACCGGACCTGCTTTTTCTGGATATCGAAATGCCTGGCTTCAACGGCTTCGAACTTTTGGAGAAGTTGGGCAGCATCCCGTTCCAGGTAATTTTTACATCCGGCTACGATCAATATGGGATAAAAGCCATAAAGTTCAGTGCCTTGGACTACATATTGAAACCCATCGATCCGCACGAGCTCGTCGCTGCCGTCAACAAAGTCCAGGTTCAGAAACACCTTCCTACACCGGCACAATATGAATTGCTGCTTAGCCAGATGCAAAACCGGGACCTGCGGCTCAACAAACTTGCAATCCCCACCAACGACGGATATGTCCTGCTTTCGGTCGATCAGATAGTCTTTTGCGAAGCGAACGACAACTACACACATTTTCGTCTCAAGGGCGGTAAAAATATCACAGCGTGCAGAACCCTTAAGGAAATCGAGGAGCAATTGTCCGAATTTCCATTCCTGATAAGAGTACACCATTCGTATCTGGTTAACCTCAACGAGGTTTTAAGATATGTACGCGGAGAAGGCGGATACCTCGTGATGAATGATGGCACATCTATCAATGTTTCACGGAGCAGAAAGGAACCACTACTTAGGAAGATTAATTTCATTAAATAGTACCGATAACCACCCATTACTCCGGGTCAACTACCCCTCATAAGAAGTCAACAACTCAGTAACGCTTCCTCTTCGGGTCGAACGTCGGTAACTTTTACCAAAAGCTATAGATTATGAAACATTTTGAAAGACGCCACACAAGGGGCAAGATCCCTTACACTTTGCTTTGCGCTGTATTAATGGTCTTTTCAATAGGCTGCGTCAAGCACGGCCCAAATTCTAAGGATGAGGGGGCGATTGCAGATTATCCCAACGACGTATTGGATAAATGGATCTCCCTTCAGGTGAGATTAATGAAGGATGTTGTGGGGCAGCCAAACGTCATTTTTACCCGGCCCTACGCTTACTCCGGCATTGTGGCCTACGAGTCGATTGCCCAGGGCATTTCTGATGACAAATGGCTGACGATTCATTGGAACGGCCTCTCCGGGCTGCCGCAGGCAGACGAATGGAAAAGATATTTCTGGCCACAGACGTTGAACGCCGCAATGGCCGAGATCAACCGAAAATTTTTTCCCAAGGCCACTTCCGTCGACAGCGCAGCGATTGATTCATTGGAGTCCGCGATCCAGATTTCGTTCTCCGAAAACTCGGAAGTCATCCAACGCTCTTCGACTTTCGGCGCCTCCGTCGCAGATGCGGTTTTTAATTGGTCAGAGACGGATGGATACAAGCATGCAAGCGATCCGTATACTCCTCCCGTAGGTCCGGGTCTTTGGGTGCCGACGCCGCCCGCCTTTGCAGCTGCAAGCACGCCGTATTGGGGCAACCTCCGGCCGGTAGTCAGCGGAAGTACCGACAATACCCAGTGCGGCCCCCCGCCGTTCCCCTATTCTGAAGACCCCAGCTCCGACTTCTATAAAATGGTATTACAGGTCTATACCGCCTCTCAAAACCTTACTCCGGACCAGACGGCGATGGCATTATACTGGAGAGACATCCCCGGTGTAACATCGCCCGGCCATTGGCTCAATATTCTCCATGAAGTGTTGCAGCAAACAGGTGCCCGCCTCGGCCAGGCCGCGTTTGCCTACGCCCTTACCGGCGCCTCGATCAATGACGCGGGCATAATCTGCTGGCACTGTAAATACACGTACAACCAGGTCAGGCCGATCACTTACATTCGGGGAGTAATGGGCTATTCGGCCTGGAATTCTCTGCTGACCACCCCGGCACATCCCGAGTACCCTTCGGCCCACGCGGTCATTTCATCGGCCACAGCCGAAGCGTTCACCAGGATTTTCGGCAACATCGGCAGCTTCACGGACCATACATACGATTATCTCGGCTTCGCGCCAAGAACATTTTCATCGTTCAGGGCCATCGGCATCGATGCGGGCAATTCGAGGCTTTACGCCGGTCTGCATTACCAGCCATCCATCGACACCGGGCTGATCCAGGGAACCAAAGTAGCGATCAACATTTTCGATCTTATACTAAAAAATCCCTCAAAGTCCGACTACTAAACTTGTTCTATCCCTAACCCCGCCGTCGCGCAAGGAACGGGAGTTGCCGCTAGCTTTCCTGATCGGAATAGAAGGATAAATGCTACATTCATACCATGAAATTCCGACCAATACTAACGCTCTATATCTTAATTACGGCTTTCCCCTGTTGTGCTTTCGCGCAGCTCGGAACGGATACCTCCCGGGCAATTGATGCCCTCTTCGAAAAATACCGGCCAGAGGCTCCGGGATGCGAGCTGGCCATCAGCCGCAACGGCCAGGTTATTTATTCCAAAGCCTGGGGCATGGCCGACCTGGAACATTCCGCCCGGATGACGACCACGTCCATCAGCGAGGCCGGTTCCGTCTCCAAACAATTCACGGCGGCGGCGATCCTCCTGTTGGAACAGCAAGGCAAATTGTCGCTGGATGACGACGTCCGAAAATACATACCCGAATTACCCGATTATGGCCAACGGATCTTGCTCCGGTATATGATGCACCATAGCAGCGGACTACGTGACTGGGGATCGATTGCCGCTATTGCCGGCTGGCCCCGCACGACTAAGACGTACAATAACCAAGATGCCCTGGACATCATCACCCATCAACAACACCTCAATACGCTGCCCAATGAGGCCTTCGGCTACAGCAATTCCAATTACAACCTGTTTGCCATCATCGTGGAGCGGGTCAGCGGGATGAGCCTGGCGGCGTTCACCCGACAGTATATTTTTATCCCCGCGGGCATGACCCATACCTCGTGGCGGGACGATCATAAACGAGTAGTGCCCGACCGCGCGATCGCCTATGACCTAACTCGGAACATCTATGAGACCAATATGCCGACCGAAGATGTGTATGGCAACGGCGGCCTCCTGACGACGGCAGAAGATCTACTGAAATGGAATGCCTGGTATCTGAGCGGTCACCTCGGAAATCCCTCTCTGCTCTCCAAACAACTCGCGGTAGATAGTTTCCGTAACGGTCAACCCAACAAATATGGAGCCGGCCTGTTTCTTAGCGAGCGACATGGTCAACTACGGATCGAACACAACGGAGCCACAGCTTCTTACCGGGCCGACCTCGAAGCTTTTCCCGCCTCCGGGCTATCCATTGCCTGGCTGAGCAATACGTCGGCCTTCGACGGCAAAGGAAATATCGTTCAACAGGTAGAGGAGCTTTTCTTCCCCAAGTCCGGGTCGGGAACCGCCGCCGCCCCTGGACTCCGAAATGTCCCCGCCGACAGGCTTCCCAGCCTTTCCGACGCTGAACTGCAAGCATACACCGGAAAATATTACTCCGAGGAGGCCCAGACAGGCTTTACCGTACTTGTGAAGGAAGGGTCGTTGAATCTGTACCGGTCCCCGCAAACGATGATTCCGTTGACCCCAACCGGCAAGGATCAGTTCTCCACTGATGTCGGGGGTCTCTCCGGTGAAAAAGGCGAGATCGTTTTCTTTCCCGAAAAAAAACAAATGTCCATTTCCGTCAGCCGGGCCGAAGGAGTGATTTTTAATAAGCTTTAAAAGGACAATACAAAAAGTTAATCAACTCAATTATTCCATATGAATCTTATTTTTCGACCGGGAAAACCGGAGGATGCCAGGGCATGCGGAGCCATTTGCTACGCGGCATTTAAAGCCATTGCAGAGGCACACAATTTTCCACCGGATTTTCCGGATATTGAAATGCCTGTTGGGTTAATGAACTATGCTTTTTCTGCCCCGGGCATATACTCTGTAGTAGCTGAAGGCAACGGCCAAATAGTCGGCAGCAATTTACTTTGGGAGAATGAATTTATTGGCGGAGTGGGTCCAATAACGGTGGACCCGAACTGCCAGAATGCTGCTGCAGGGAAAAGACTGATGGAGGAGGTTCTTCACCGGGCAGAAGATCTCAGACTTGCAGGCGTGCGATTGGTACAGGCAGCTTATCATAACCGGTCGCTGGCACTCTACACAAAGCTGGGATTCGACGTACGGGAACCGATTTCTGTCATTCAGGGCGCTGCACCTGGCATTCGTTTTCCTGGTTATGATGTTCGCCCGGGGAATGAAACGGACCTGAATTCCTGCAACCGGTTATGTTATCGGATACATGGTCATGACCGCAGTCATGAACTACAAGGTGCCATGAAAGCAGGAACATTTTCAATTGTTGAATATAATGGAATAATTACCGGGTATACGACCCAGGTTGGTTTTCTAGGGCATACGATCGCAGCTACGAACGTCGGCCTGAAAGCACTGATTGGCGCATCTGCAAATTTTTCGGGCCCGGGCTTTCTACTTCCTTCGCGTAATGCAGAAGTGCTGCGCTGGTGTCTGCAAAACGGTTTACGTATTATTATGCCGATGACATTAATGAGTAAGGGACTGTATAACGATCCGGCCGGCGCCTTCCTGCCTTCTGTTCTTTATTAAAGCGGGTATCCCCTTTTTTCTTGAGCCTATTGCAGAGTATCAGAAGGTCTTGCATCTATTGTTTGCAGTATACCCACGATAAAGCCGGTTGGTTCTATTGCCATGACAAAATTTTTGATGTTCTCCGTTTTATATCCCTCAGCTAGTAATCGTTTACCCTCCGGCGTTGTATAATATTCTCTCACTTGTGCCTTAGGGTCTTTTGTTTTAAGCCACCCTTTCTTCACAAGTCCGCGTAAATCCTCATAAAATGAAAGGCATAAATCCGTCTTCGCCATAAATCTCTCCAATCTGTAGTCGTTTCCCCGTGAAGGTTGTGCATCGATAATCCGAAGCAAAAGCCATTCAATTGGTGTTGGAGCCGGCTGCTCGGAATAAGTTTGCTGAAAATCCCTCTCAGCTACCTGATAGTTAAGCCTGTCTTTTACCCCGGCAATTACTTCATCATCAAGTCTCCCAGCAATTATGCCCTTTTCAAGGTCATTGACAGTTAACACTTTTAATCTGCCGACTGAATGCTTACTCGACAAAAGCCGGAGTAACCTTCCGATTAAATGAACACCCTCCCCCTTAAAATAATCCGCCGTCATAAATTTTGAAACGTCGACGTTAAACTTTTTTCCGTACTCAACCAATAGCTCCCAAGCGTCATCACCATACACCCCAAGGTCCTCGTACAGGCGTGAACTATGGGTAACTTCATTTTCGTATACGCCGACTCGTTCGACTATAAACTCCTTCAATCTATCAAAATTTGAATCACCCATATTTGTATCGCGCGTCGCCCGAAATGCCCTCACTTCCCAACACAGAAAATGAAAACGTCCGATTTTAGGGCGTTTCAGCGATTTGTGTACCAGCTTAGTGACGAGAATGGGATTCACAATTAGCGCATCCCCCCTTGATGTATTACTCTCCTAGCGTCCAATCGAAACCTTTCTCACTATCCTCATCGGGAAACAACATATTGTCCATTGCCGTTGCTTCGGCGTCTTCCCCATCCTTATCATTCTCTACGATTTCATCAAATATTTTCTTAATTCCCACTTTGGATTCAGGGTTAAATCCTTTGTATAAAAAATTCATAACTTATAATCTGTCGAGCGCGGTAAAAAAAAAGTTCTGTCTTACGCGGGTTTACATCTTTCAGGGTCACGCCGATATGGCCCGCGATGCTCCCTCCTTCAAAGAATATGAACGTCCGGTATTAAAGCATTTATAGAAGAATAGTAACAGATTTGCAATCTATTTTAAAAGCGCTTTTAAAAGCTCCTTTGCGGGAACAATCTTGTAATTTCCATCTTTTTCACCAATAACCATATCCTCATCATTGGCGGCGTTGGCTTTAATGAGCTTTTGCACGGCCTTCCTAACCCCACCTAGTACGTTGTTGGATAATTCAGAAATATCGATATGTTTGTAATCACTGGTCATGCCCAGATTGCCTAAGTATTATATCCCAAATATCGCTATTTATTACCGTTATTTCACCTTTAATCGTACCATTGGCTATCAATCCCGGATCGCTTCCTAAGTTATTAATAATCATCCAATTGTCGCAAACAGGAATATACAGTTTGATTAAATTTTTCAAACCTGCATAATATCTACGCTCAATAATATAGGAAGAAATATCGTGACCGCCCATCCTAACTCGTTTCGCCACCCTCTCTTTTGCGACACGGGGTGAACTCAGCCAGAAATAAAGCAAAGTGATCTCATATCCCGCCATCCTGGCCTCTTTAATCAGTGATACGTAGCTTCTTGCTGCCAACGTCGTTTCAAAAGCAAAATCGACTCGTTCATTTATCAGTTGATCAATCCTTTGAATCATAAGTCTCCCCGCTTCCATGGCAACATTTTCGGGACTAAAGGGAGACAGTCCTGCGGCAATGCTATCAGCGTTCACAAACTCTTTGCAATTTAATATTTCGGGTAAGATCGTGTAACTGGCAGTTGTCTTACCCGCGCCATTGCATCCAGCTATTATATAAAGATTGAGCACTGCATCCTATTTTACCGCAAAGTCGGCAAACTCATTCTAATAAACAAAGCCTTTTATTTACTTCCCGTACACCTCAAAACCGCACCCATTTGTCCTTCTCGACGCTGAGATATTAATTACATATATGCCCGAGACTTGAGACAGCAGATCCTTAGCTGGACCACTACCGGAATGAAAAGACCAATCAAGTTGAAAATAGCATATCTTAAAAGGCAGTTATCTTTATTCCGCCCGGAGACTTCTTACCGGATTAGCCATAGCGGCCTTCACCGCCTGGAAGCTTACCGTTGCAAGAGTGATCAGCATGGCCGTCACCGCGACCATGATGAATATACCCACGCCGATGCTCGTCTTGAAGGGATAAGATTTCAGCCATTCATTCATGGAATACCAGGCAATGGGGCTTGCGATCGCGCACGAGATAAGCACGAGGATCACGAAATCCCTTGAAAGCAATTGCCACAGATTAAATACACTGGCGCCAAGTACTTTCCTTACCCCGATCTCCTTCACCCGCTGTTCCGCGGTGAACGACGCCAATCCGAATAGCCCAAGGCAGGAAATAAAGATCGCCAGAACGGCCACGATCGCCGCCAAACCTCCTACCATTTGTTCGTAGTTGAACTTCTTCGCATATTCTTCGTCCGCGAAATGATATTCAAATGGATAGGCCGGATTGTATTTATCGAAGACCGGCTTTATCAGGGCAATCGCCTTTGCAATGGGCATGCCGGGGTTGATACGGATTTCAACATAACCCACCCAGCCCTTGTTGAAGATAATAGTGAGGGGAGAGATGGGACGATAGGGAGATTCCATTTGAATATCGGGTATCACTCCCAGGACGATCATCGGCTTATCATTCCATTTCAATATTGTGCCAACCGGATTTTCCAAATGCATGCGTTTGACCGCAGCCTGGTTCAGGATGACGCCGTTGGAATCGGCGAAATCCCGCGAAAAATCTCTTCCGGCGATCAGCTTGATCCCCATTGTCTGGGTATAATCGTAGGCCGTGGCGATAGTCGAGAACAAGACTGTCTTTTCAACCGGCGTGCTACCCTTCCACTCCCAGCCGTTGTTGTTGCTGAAAAGCTCCGATGGTGGCGAATTGCTTTGGGTAATGGAAACGACAGCGCCTGTCCGGAGCAGCTCATTTCGGATAACATCAAAACTCTTTTCGATATCGTCCGACCAGTTTACGGAGATCAGCCCCTTATTATTGAATCCGATCGGCTGATTCTTTCCAAATTGTATCTGCCGATTAACCACGATCGTCCCGATCATCAGCACCACCGAACTGGCGAATTGCAATACCACCAGGATCTTACGGGGCAACGAGCTGCTTTTTCCCGCCCGCAGATGCCCCTTTAGCACGCGTACAGGATTAAAGGAAGAAAGATAGAAGGCCGGGTAACTTCCCGCCAGGAGACCGGTAAGGACCGTGAAAAGCACCATCACACCCCAAAACAGTGGCTTGGTGACCTGGAGGCTCATCTCCTTATCGGTGAGCTTGTTAAAATAGGGCAGCGAAACCAGCACGATCACCAGGGCGAGCAGAAAAGCGATCCCCGCGATCAACAAAGACTCACCCAGGAATTGGCCGATCAATCTTTTTCTTCCCGCGCCTATCGCCTTCCGCACCCCCACCTCTTTCGCCCGTTTCTCGGAGCGCGCCGTGCTCAGATTCATGAAATTGATACAGGCGATCAGCAAAACAATAAAACCCAGTATCCCAAACATTCTGACATACTTGATAAATCCGCCCGTATTTTTTCCATTATCGAAATCGCTGTATAGCCGCCATTTCCACATGGGATGAAGGAACACCTCCGGTTTGATATGCTTCACCATATTGTCATCGGTGAAATGAGCAAGCACATCGTTCTTCACCTTTGCATCCACTCCATCTTCGGTGGCGTTGTCATTCAGTTGAGCAAAGCATTGCCAGGAGTTATTTTCCCAATTGTCCTTATGATAAAGTTTGACCCAGGGATATATTTGTTCCTGTATTTGGAACGGGATCAGATAGTCGAAACTCAGCGAACTGTTTTTGGGCAGCTTCTCCACTACCGCCGTGACTTTCAGGATAGTGGAATTATCCAGCTTTATCGCCTTTCCCACGGGGCTATCATTCCCAAAAAGGATATGGGCGGTCTCGTCGGTCAGCACAATAGAATAGGGGTCATGCAGCGGCTCCCTGTCTCCTTCCAGAATCTTCAGCGAGAACATGTCCACCGCCGCTTCCCCGATAAAATGTCCGGTCTTGCTGATCTTCTTTTCCCCATACACCAGGGAGTGCGGCTGCCCCCAGTCGCACATCGCCACCGCCTTGAGATCGGGAAATTTACTTTTCAGTTCGTCGCCGAGGGAGTAAGGCAATGCCTGTTGCGTGCCCCGCCCCTCACCCCAGGTTTGGTGCATCATCACCTGATATAGCGTGCTATAGTTCGAAAAATGCCGGTTGGCGCTCGCCTCGTCATATATCCACAACCCGATGATCATCGCAACGGCCATCCCCGTCGCCAACCCGGCGATATTCACCAGGGAATATAGTTTGTTCTTTAAGAGATTTCTCCAGGCGATCTTGAAGTAATTCCTCAGCATACGGCGTTCTTTGCCTAAGGATGTCCCGGAATGCGGGATTGTTGCATGGTGAGAGAAATTAATTTACGATCGCTGATACCATGTGTTAATAAACCGTGGCCATTTGTCCCCAACACGATCACTCATGTATAAAATTATCAATTATCTTTACATGACAAGTCCCTCCTGCAAATTTTCATAACATGACAAAATCGACCGAAACATAGCGCAACAAATATTTGATATACGGGAAGGCATAAGGGTCCATTCCTTAGACAAACCAAATCCTCCCGATGTTGCTTCATTCCTGAACTCACTTTTTGTCCAGGCACTCCAAAACTCAATCCTACCCCAAAAAATTATTCACTAACTTTACCAAGCGAAACTCAATGAGTACATCAGAGAAGCCTAAGCCGATCATCACTGGAGACAGCCAAGCTCAGGGCATTGCGAAGTTCGCCACCAGGGTGACCTACGAGGACCTCACTCCCGCGCGGCGGGAACGCCTCAAAGTGAGCGTGCTCGATTCTTTGGCGTGCGCCATAAATGCCATTGGAGCGCCCCCAATCGTGGCGTGTCTGGAACAGGCAAAACAGTTCGGCGGTTCAGACGCTCAATGCACTTTGATCGGCGGCGGGCAAGCTAACGTCGTCTACGCAGCTCAGTACAACACGGCACTCGTCCGGTACATCGACTTCATGGATAGTTATCTTGGGGAGGGGGATCTTTGTCACCCGTCGGACAATGTTGGAGCAGTCTTGGCCACGTGCGAACACGCGAGACGATCAGGCAAAGAATTCTTGACCGCCCTGGCAGTTGCCTACCAGGTCGAGTCGGCACTAACTGCCAACGTTCCATTCATGGCAGTCGGGTTTGACCTCACAACACAGCTCTCATTCTCGATAGCAGCTGGAGCGTCCAAAGCGCTCCAACTGGACCAGGCACGATCTGCAGCGGCCGTCGAAATTTGTGGTGACGTGATCCCACTGTTGGTCGTGCGCACGACCCCGATCTCGCAATGGAAGGGCTTGAACTCATCCCAGGCGGCCCTGGCGTCTATTCACGGGGTCTTCCTGGCGTCCCGCGGGGTGACCGGCCCGAAGTATGTCATTGAGGGACCAAACGGGCTGGCGCAGGCAGTCGGCAAGCCGATCCAGGTCGACTGGGACCACATGACACTGGATTGCTTCGATCGGCTCGCTTTGAAGAGCTACAACACTGCGATTCCCGCACAATCAGCCGTCTTCTGTATGCTCGCACTACGCAAGGCTCACCCAGTTGGTCCGGCCGACGTTGTGAGCATCGAGGCTGAAGTTTTCCAGGACGCTTATGATTTCACCGGGGGTGGGCGATTTGGCCCGAAACACGATGTCCACACAAAGGAGGATGCCGACCATAGCCTCCCCTACCTCTTGGCTGTCGCACTCCTTGATGGCGATGTCCAGACCGCGCAACTCGAGGCCAGCCGGATTGCGAAGAGAGATGTCCAGGATCTGCTCCAAAAGGTCACGGTGAGACCCAACGATGGCTTTACGGCACGTTACCCCGCCGAACTCCCGAGCCGGGTGACAATACGGCTCCACAACGGCGAGTCCTTCACCAACGAAATCTCAGACTTTGCTGGGGCACCTACTCAACCATTCACCTGGCAAGAGATCGAGGCGAAGTTCGATAAGCTGACGGCTGGTCATGCTACTGAGAAATCGTGCCAAAAGATCAAGAATGCCGTGCATTCGCTCGAAGATATCCAGGTCAGTGACTTGATGAAAATACTCAGCGAACTCAAAGTATGACGCTCGATTACAAGAGAACATCCCTTAGCAGCGCTTTTTTCCACCGCCAGCTATCGCCAGAAAAAAATTTACAAATTTCTTCTTTCGAATCGCCTGTATGAGTAATTTAATCAGCGTGACCAAAAACAGCGCCAGAGCAACCGGGAAAAACCATGACCCGTATTGCATCGACAGGCCGAAAGCTTATCCCGATCGCACTCATTTTTACACAATAGTCTCATGGCTGATGGCAACAATTGCCGCCATTCGCTCCTGCTTTCGAAACGGATGGAGGAACGTCATTGGCAGGATTCTCATCAAAAAATCCCAATGGTTTTAACAGGAACCCCAGGTAGGCGGTCGGCATCACTGGATAATCCTCGGGCCGCGGGATATGGGTGTGGCCCATCGTATACCAGAGCACGATATCCCGGTCTGCGATCGGACGATCTCTGCCGGTCCAATGAATGAGCCCTTCACCGCCACGGCTTTGATTAGGATAGTCTCCCGCGGCATAATTTTCTCTTTCACTATAGGGGGTTACCCATATATGGTTCTCGACAAAACCCGCCCTCTTTCTCCAGTAGGCATTCCTGGAAGCGAAGGGAACACAGTTGTCGCCCGGCACAAATTTATAGGCCACAGGCTCGCCGACTTGATTCTTCCTGTTATGGTTGACAATTTTCCAGTAGCGTGCCGTTTCCAGGTTCAAATTTGATCTTGCCCTCAACTCCGATTTAAGCAGAGTTGACTTTGCGTAAAACGCGTTCCCAAAAGGGTTGCTGTCATCCGCGGGCTCCGCTTCTATATTTACCTCATATACTGAATTATCCTCCCCGTCAAGATCGAAATCGCAGCGCACATTGAAAAAGTGCTGGTGATTGGGCGCATACAAACAAGGCGCTACCAGGTTTCCATACTTGGGTTTGACGCCGTTTGGATAGGCGCCAAGAGAGAGAATACCAGTAAGTTTGATCTCCAATTGGATATTTCCGTCCTGGTACAAATACCAGAAAAAACCATATTCATAATTTTCCACGGTAGACACCGAAGAGATAACCAGTCTTCGTGAACGCCGTACTTCAGGCTTCCCGATCCTGCGATCGGTATGTTTCCAGAGAATACCGTAGTCCTCTTCGTGCATGCATATTGCATTTTTGATCGTCAGCAGGTTCCCTTTACTGTCGGTCATATTCGCGTCGAAGTACTTGATGTATCCAAGGCAGTCGCACCCGAGCTCCAGGCTGTTGGCACACGCCCCCATTCCATATTCGCCGGTGTCGAAGGCATTTTTTCTTCTCTGCGTAGCGGTGGGGTCGCCATAGGGCACAACCATTTCAGAAAGCGATGCCCGGTACAGGATCGACCTCTTTTCCCCCCGATCGTTGTAATTAAGCTGATGCAGGGTCAGGCCCTCACGAGGATTGAAACCGATCACAAAATTCCATTTTTGCCAGCTCACCTCATATCCATTTACAGTAAAACTTGGCCCCTCTGGTTGTACGATCTCCAGCGGCTTTATATCGGTTCGCCAATTTTCCACGCGGTCCTTAGCATAATTGCCGGCTAAAGGAGGCACTTTGACAAAATCGTATTCCTCCACCCGGATCACGGTCATGGTATTCAGGTCGACCACCGGCCTTATTCCCTCGATCGGATGGGCATACCCATTGTCCCCGGCATCGGCGCGCAGGAAGCACAATGGCCGGGCCAGGCGCATCGTGACTTCCTCCTCAGTTCCATAGTACCCTGCCGACCAGATATCGACCATCACCAGGCTGGTGTCGGTAACACCGTATTTTTTCATCGCATCCCTGAACGCTTCACTTTTCAATACAGCCTGCTCGCATTCGATTTGTTCGTCAGAAGACATGGTGGGCTGGACGCCGGGAATATGAGTCCAGGAAATCAAGGTGGCATGGTCGATGTCGACGACCGCTTCATAACACTCGTTCCTGCTGTTGTCGAAAAGCACTAGAAATGCTTCCCGGTCTATCCGCAAGCCGGGGTCTTTAGAAAACTCCCTGATCTTCTGTTTGGACGGTTCCTTCAATGCCACGGAAATAAACCGGATTTCCCTTCCGGTATTTTTCGTTCTGCGGATAACTCCGACTGCGCTGCTGATCTCCGATAAACTCAGCGGCGACAGCGGATGACCTCTTTTTGTGCTGCTTACTGTGCTGGACATTCCGATATATTTACAGTTACCGCCGCCTGGCCTATCAGCCTGGTAAAGGATTCATTATTTTTCCATCAAAATAGACAGAATCAATGGCAGCGCAGTCGTAACCTGATAGGTCTACCGGAAGTTATGACTTTTGATCCTCAGATTAAAATTTTTTTGCATCGTATACGAAAAAGTGCCCATACCCGGCAAGGGGGTATTTGCTTGTTATCGTCAATTCCCTTTGCTCATAACCGGAAGGTCCCCGAAAACCCATTGTGGTCCCAGATTAGTAACTTCCCAATACAGAAAATGAAAACGCCCGATTCCAGGGCGTTTGAGCAGATTTAGTTCCAGATTAGTAACAAAAAATCAAGCTACTTTCAGCTTCACCACCTCCAATTCCGCACCTTTTTCGATTGCGTCATTTCCGGTTTGCATAATAGCCCGGGTAGTCTCTTCCGTCAAGTAATAATGTCCGCAATTCGTGCAGATTTCCGCAGGAACCTCCTTGATTAACACAATAGCCCCATTTCTTTCAAGAGTTACCGTCACCGTCCCCTTTTCAGTAGTTCCGACTTTACACAATGCACATTCCATAATTAGCTCCTTTTTGATTTAAAACCAGGTTCCCAAATGCTCGGGTCTGGTTCATAAGCTGTAACGACAATACATCTCTCTTTCTCTACATCCTTTCCTACAACAATATGTATCGGCCTGTTATTAACGCTCGCCAGCATTAAACAACTGGGATACGGAGCAAAGTTACCTATAAAAAATTGGTTCTGAAAACCGGCCGTAAAGCCAAGAAATAGCTAAATATTTAAAATTCAGCGACTTAACATTCAACCTAGCAAACTAAGCCTTTTATTAACCTCGCGAATACTGCAAAACTTAGCATCCCAATTCTCGCCTTCCACCAGACCAAGCCACTGCCTGTATTCCTGCCAATCATTGCAGGAAGGCGTTTTTGAGGTTTCAACCATTTCATAATACCCATGTATCCCCCCAACATCCTCTGGAGGACAAGCGCCAGCTCCACCAATACAAAAAGGTGCTCCCGCCTCCTTTGCCTCAGATTTCTCAAAAATCACCTTATGTTTCCAGTAATCGCCAAAATCATAAATATAGTGACACTCCTGACCTGTCACTCTGAAATATTCATTCACTTTCATCTTCCTCGCGTCGACCACATCCTCATCTGGGTCCTCTGCGCTCGGGACACCATACCGTGTCGCTCGAGGTGACTGCCTCTCTATAAACTCGAACAAATGACTATTTTCCCATCCAAAAGCACCTTGTAAGGCCATATGCAACTGGTACAGGGTATAATTTGCCGGCACTTGAATTCTCCGCCATACTAACGGACTACTTCCCTCCAATTCGATATGCAATTGATAAATCACTATTCGGTTTTTAAATTATTCTTTAAACGAATTCCCGCCCACGTACAAGTCGAAATCAACCCCCAAATTCAATAGGCTCATTTGCTTTATCAAATCCGGACTTATATGTGGGCCACCAAGCATTGTATTACCATTATGGAATTCCATAGCTACTTGAATATAGCCACCAGCTTTCTCGACAAGTAACTTAACGCCCTCAATGTCTTGTTGTAAAAAGACCAGCAGGCTACGCAGCTTATCTTCAAATTCATCAGGCTCTGGATTGGGCTCAAACATAATGCAACTAAATTGATAGGTCGTATTCCCGGTCCGTCGTTTATCCCCCTTATTCCATCCAATTGAATTCGGCAAAATTGTATACGCAGCAAGCTCCTGAAAATCCAAGGTCGAAGAAGTCGCCCTGAAATAAACGGAGACATAAGGCGCGGTGCCCACAAATCTTACAACTACCTCGGGAGCCGTATCAAAGTATACGACAAAACTGAATTTTTCACGCTTTACAGGAAAATAGACGATAATTGTTCCATCCTGCATTTCCCTGTCGATTCGCAATTTGTCAACGTTATCCAAATCTATCTCATGAATCGCTAAGAATTGTTGGGTAACGCCAAATGTCTTTGTTTGAATTTCTTCTATTGCTTTTTGTATTATTTCCTTATCATCCATGGTTCTTAATACAATATACTTTCCCGAATTAAATCAGAAACCAAAAAATTTCATGTTTAGTCCCAAAATATGAAAACTTTTACACACTTCTCTGGTAAATTCCCCCGTTGAATATCAATATCGCTTGGATTTTAATCGAGACAGCCTAATTGACGCGCTTCACCCCTCATTTCTCCAACAATTCCCGGATGCGTGTATTAAAATTGGCCGCATTAATACCGACTAGCGATTGGGTTACCGCGAAATAATGCGCTTCGCCAGCCCCGCAATTCAGCAGTTGCAGAATACCGTTGGTCCCATATTTTTTCTCTATATACTCAGCTATGATACCGGAAAGCGTAGACCGCACTGAAACTTCTTTAGCAGGCCCAAATACCCCTCGCTGGTTTTGCCGGAAAAACGTAAGCAGGTCCACATCCGCGTGCACCGCCAGGTAGGCACGCAAATCTGTTTTCAGCCGTTCAAGCGTTATCATGCGACTCTTCGCATCCGGGTAGTAGGCATTGCCCCAATAGTAAGCTACCCCTTCCTCAGCATATGAATTGCGCGGACCTTTACGCACCTTATAAACATAATAGTGCACCAGATCATGCGAAAAATCCTCGTTATGCTGAATAGCAAAAATCGTTTGCTCAATGTTGAAGCCATCCCGTGTTTCCCCCGCCGTTTGGCTGTCGTAGGTGAGACCGAGCCATTGCATGATCTGCTGGTAATTATCCGACAAATAGAAATCAAAGGGCTCCGCCGGCAACCCCAGCTTGTTCGCTATTTGCCGGTTAAACTCATCAAAATCACGGGCCGCATTCGGATCAAAATCATGATCGTAAAAATAACGAATGGTACCAACCTGTGCAGGAGACCAGTTACGGGTATCATGCCATAACGGAAGATCGACGGTCGCATGGCCTTGCCGGAGTTCCACATCCAGGGTAAAAATCTGCCGCAACGAGTCGGCGATACGGCAGGCTACCATTACCCTATATACCTGCGTATCGAGCGGGTAACAATTGATGATCTCGTGCGCTACGCTTTCCCCCATTCGGTTTTTCAGGTATTCCAGCATTTCGCGCGTTAGTTCTTTCTGGTTCCCGGAGATGAGTTCGGAAGGAACATGGCCACGGCCGATAGCGGCAAAAACGGTATCCATTGCAGCCCTGATCTCTTGCGCCTCAGGTTGGCCAATGTTCGGGAAAGAATAACCCTGGCCTGATAGCGAAAGCGTAAAAGCGGCTAGTAAAGAAGTTAAAACTGTCCTCATTCGCAACCTAATTTAGTCGTACCGGATCAGCGTTGCCAATCCATCAAAACCACTCGGGATCTTCACCGGTAGGCGGTAAAGATAGTAATTCATAAATTCAGCCTAAATTCAACCATTATGGTCAGTGAGCTGATCTCAGGAAATAAACTCATGAATGCCGCATCGATATTCGCCTTCTAGCCAGTCTCGCTGTCCATTGCATGGCTTCCAATGTAGTTGTGGCGCACAATCATGCATCTGGATCGCTTCACCCGAGCCCCGCCGACTTACGCCTTAACACAACGATCCGTGAGGCCCTAAATCTTATCAGTGTGATGCTTAACGATCATTTTATCATTGCGATTGGCGGATGGGTGTCGATGAGGGAAAAGGGGTTGCTATAAACGCCGCGCAAAGCGCGCCGCCACGCCGGCTTCGCCGTCGTCACTTCCCAATACAGAAAATGAAAACGCCCGTCAATAGGGCGTTTGATAGAATTTGGTCCCAGATTAGTAACAATATTTGTGCAAACGAATCTACCGCGGCATAGAAACATGATCTTTGCCCTTTGAAATAGTTCTGGAACTTCTGTTTCTGGTATATGCCAAAGATTTACTTGCGGTTTTACTTGCTATAGATTCGATTGTTCGAGGCTTAAAATACCTTGTGTAAAATAAAGTAGCAAGTTGTATGTTTTTGATAACTCCTATCCCATAATATACACAACGAATAACCTCATATAAAGCATCTTTATCTCCCAAATTTGCCGCCCGGACATAGCATTCGAATGCTTTTCCTAAATTTTTCTCGGTTCCAAGCCCTTTTTCATAGCATACTCCTAAATCAAAAAAGGCATCGCCAACATCACCTTTCGATGCTTTTGTTAAATATTGAAATCCCTTCTTTAAATCTTTTTCCACATAACGACCATGTAAATACCATGTTCCCAATGCATAGCTTGCCATAGGAATATTTTCGCGTGCTGCTTCTTTCAATAAATCAAACGCTTCGGCATATTTTTTCTGTTTTGCCAATACTTCAGCTCGCTTCATAATCTGTTGCATAAAATCTACTTAAATTAACTATTAATTTGATGGAGGCCATGGACCTCTATGATCAGGTGGTCTTCTGCGGGGTGGGAAAGAATACCCTCTATATCCCCCCCGATCATTCCCTTTTCGCCGTTGTCCTTTTTCATGCTTAGGTTTGGTCGATGGTCTTCTTTTTCTGTGCTCTGCAGTCATCTCTCAACTTTATTGACAAACAATAACAACCAAATATACTTTAAATAATTATACTTTACAATTCCGAAAATAGCTGAATAATTTTCAATATTCGTAATTTTCAGAATGAATTCTATAAGGATGAAAAGAAGGGTGTTTTGACATGAGGCAGGCCATTTTATTGCGGGTTTTTACAACGAACAATACTACTGTAAGTATGGCATCGAATCAATGACAATCAAGAAAGTAGAATTGCTGAACGGAAACTTCGACTATGTTGGCGGATGCAAACCTCGAGAACCAGAAGGGTATAACCGCAATGCGCCCTTCCGTCACCCCGCCTCAGTAGTAGCATCACTTGTTTACGGATGTTATATGCAGTCCATTTATCTGGGCAACCCGCTGGAAAGCTGCTTTAATTCCGAACAGCGAGGTGCACACGGTTTTAAAGATCTTGAAAAGCTGGCAGGCATTTTTCTCAGATACCAGATGGACCAAGAAGCAAGGAATAAAGTATTTGAACTAATCGAGGATCAATTCGAGCAGATAAAAGAAAATACTGAATTCAAAGAATTAACTTCTATCGATATCGATGATCTTATAGCAAGCGATGAAACTGCCTTTATGGTAGATGTCGAACAGATCGAAATTCGGTTTAGCAGCTTTTTAAAAAAGCATGGCCCCTTTTATAAAGCATTCGTCGAAAAACTAGAAGCCATTTTTAACCACTATACCTGGGATCCGAATTAAATAGCCACCTCAAGCAAAGTCAAAAAAAAACCGCTCCTAATATTAAAAATAATAACCTGTGGAATATGCAGTTTTTCATTTTCTGTACCAAAACTTGTTGGACTTTTTATTATTTCGCCAATCATCTCCCCCTGCTGACAATCCAATCATAGAATCATTTCAGGTAATATTCCTTGGTGACAATACAGAAAATGAAAACGCCCGTTAATAGGGCGTTTTAGCGGTTTTAGTCCCAGATTAGTAACAAGAAACTAACCCCTTTTGCGGCCTGCCATTTTACATGAAGCCCAGCTTTATTTCTTTGCTGACCTTGTCCATGAACAATGAAAAATCATAGACAAAATGATTCAAAGACTTCCCAAATAACAAATAGCTGTCTTCTTGGTATTTATGGAGTGCCGCATCAGATCTATCATGCACTTCCTTCCCGTTTACGGTATAGGTTGTCTCAAAATGACCTAGTTGTGTGTTGAAAGCTGCGCGGGCATTTCTCAAATCGCTATAGAGCGAAACCCATTTGAAAAGCATTGAGTCACTTTCAAGAAGAACGGGATTCCGCATTTCCTCTTCCAATAATTTACCGGTGATACCCAATATGTCGTCTTGTTCCTGGGGGTCAGCCGTCCTCATATAATCATATTTTATCAGCACATCTTCGGTTAGCTGTCGACGCATCACTCTAAGTCTCATAATATTCCCTTTCCGTTCCAATCGGGCAAGATCAATGGATTTCTTTTGCTGTTCCTGCGTTATAGCAAGTTGAGCGGACAGTTTTTCAGCTTGGCTCGATATCCCGGTATCGACATTCTTTAACTCCCTTAATTCGCTACGCTGGTCGTCAATTTGCTCTTGCTGCTTGCTGGCAATATCTACCAGGGTTTTTAATTGTCGTTCATCATTTTGAACATCTTTCGCAATCTGGCAGGATTTCCAAGAAATGGCCAGTGACGCCAATCCCAAAACAAGAGCAACCACGGAATTAAATCTATCATAAGACATGTTCATGCGTATTTAATTCAAAGCTAAAAAACAAAACCTTCGCTAAGAAACAGTATTGGTGGGCAGAGCGGGCAGGCAATAGAAACGGGTGTTTTAGCATGTTATTTTGTGGGTCCAGCGATTGTAGACCCTAATTAGTGACAAAATTAGTGTGTGGAAATAATCCCGTAGCTTTCAAGGCTTTCTATTCTGAACTAACAGAGGAAAGTTCATAATTTTGGGCACTTTAACCCTTAAATCTTAACTCTCAATGATTAAGAAAATCACCTTGTGGGTAGCTTTTTGCATGGCACTGGGCTGCTCAGCTTCGGCACAGCAAATCAACTATACTCCAGATGGCAAATCTTTTCAAGCTGATTCGGAACGGACATTTCTGGTTATTTTTCGGCCCGATAGTATATCGACGCGTGCAGCTGGCTCAAATATCGCTCTGCCAGGTCTGCTCGGTAGCGTCGCATCTATTGGTCTCAATTTGATAAAAACGGCCTTGACCAACCAGGAGGAAAAGTATACTGCCAGCTATTCTGCAACATTGTCCGAGAAGTCACTTTTACGGCTACAGAACCCAAAGAATTCGGCCACTGCCCAATTGAACGTGGACTCCATTGGAATTTACCGCCTGATTGTGCTGCCTTCTGGCGAAAGGGACACCGCCTTTCGATTAATCCTCGCGCCTGAAACAGAACATTTTGCAGGACTATTTCGATTAAACGTACAATCCGTCTGGGTTCAATACGCCAAAGCCAAGGTCAAAAGGCTAGGCAACCATGGCAAAAGCCTCGATCTCAGTGTTTCCTTCAAATTAGATGCCCTGTGGCAGGAAGCGGCCACCACTGAAAATTCAGCTGCGCACGGTACAATCGCAGACTCCGTTCATATCTCCCGATCAACTTACACTATCAAAACCGCTACGTTGGGTGACGCCAGCCTTCTCCTGCCGGGGATTCGACCAGGACGCTATGTCGATTTGCGTACAGCTGGTTTCAAAACTAGCTGGTTTCAATTGCCTCCTCTCACCGCGATGGCGTTTGCCAATGAAGAGAATCATTATACGGCGGTCTATTTTAACGTGTCCGCAACCATTAAAGAAGCGAATCCCTATGGAGTTAACTCCAAAAAACTAGCCGACTTCCTATCCAGCAATAGTAGCGATATTTTGTCTACCATCAAGTCGCTATTACCTCAAGCTCCAAAATGACGCAGCATGAAAATAATCCTTCACCTTTCTTTGTCGTTTCTGATAGTAGTATTTCTTACTCCGAATAGCTTCGGTCAATGTACAAAAGATGTAGTCAATCATCTTCGTCGAACAGCGCTGATTATCGGTGTCGATTCATATGAGAATCTAAATGTTCTTCACAACCCCGTTAACGACGCAATTGACATGGACAGCTGCCTTACTAACCTCCATTTTGCTGTTCGCTTGGAAACGAATGTGAGCCTTCACCAAATGGATACCGCTATAACGGGTTGGCTCTCTACCCTTCCCAACTTCGATATTGCCTTGTTTTATTTTGCGGGACATGGCTCCGAAATCGAAGGTACTAATTATATGTATCCCGTAGACGGAGATGCAGACTCTAGAGGTATGGTGATAAAAACAGCTTATTCTGTAAAATCCTTGTTGGATAAAATGCAGGCCCGGAATCACAACGTAAATATCGTGCTGCTTGACGCCTGCCGGGACAGCCTCTCCACCCGGGGGCCATCAAAAAGATTGCTCAGAACCGGATTCGCGAATATCTCATCTTTTCAGAATCCGGGCGTTCTAATCGGATTTTCAACCGCCCCAGGCAGACGGTCGGGCGATGGCGGCACCAGAAACGGGTACTATACAACCGCTCTTCTTGAAAACTTAGATTTGCCTAATAAGAAACTCACTGACATTTTCGCAAAGGTCAACGATGCCACACAGGTCTTGTCGAGTTATCAGCAACTCCCGTTTATATCTTCTTCGTTAGGAGATCATAACAACTATTGTCTGCTCATCGATGAACGGTCGCTGGAGTCAAGCGGGAAGCTAACTGATACTTTCTATTCGCAGCAGTTGAGTAGTTTTAAGAAAAAGCCCATGCCGCCGATCGCTACTTGGCGCCACATGGCGAACGACGCTCTTCAAACTGGGCTAACCAAAATCGTTCAAGAGATCAATATTATAGCCGACTCCGTTAAGGACGATTTTCAACCCTATTCGATCAGCTCTAGTCCCCCAAAAATGGGAGATACGGCCGCTTCCAGCATTAATTTTGGCATCCGGTCATCCACTTTTGATAGCTTGTATATCATTCCACTTTTCACGATGAAGGTAACTGGCGATATGTTCATATTAACCATTACGTCGGAATCAGATGCTCACAGTGTGTTATCTGCAAGCCGCCTTCAACAATTTTTTCAATACGAGACTGACCATCTACTTGACCACTCGATTACCGACATTCAGCAATTATCCAATATCGACTGGGTTCGATTTACGGAAATGATAAAGGGATATTTCTATAGCAGGCTAGGGTTTTTAAATCAATAACGATCCGGCTCGCCTGTGCAGATGTCAAAATTCCAGCATCGACTGCAAGATCGGTTAAAGGGCCCTGCATCTTCGTCCTCTTATCCCAAATCCTGCAGAGCTGGTCCGAGCTGAAATCTGATATTTTCCGAATACTTCTTAAAAACCGCCTCACAAAATGTATTAACTTCCTTCTCTATAAAATCTTTCAAATAACCGCTGTTTACGAAAAAAGTCAAAAAGGTTCCATTTAATGTTTCGGAGTGTATACTTCTAACAAATGGGACAAAGTCAGTTCTCTTCACGCTGTCATTTTTCATATCGGCGTTCATAGTATACAATTCAGAATTCGTTACAATTAAGTTGTAAAAGAATTTGCAATACCTTATGGCCTCATTGGACCTAGGTGCATTGCCAGAGTTATACAAATACGCTTTAGCCATTGGGAATATCATAGAATCTATAAGGCCTGACGTTTGTGCTTCGATCTTGCTACCGTTCCTGACTACTTTACAGAATTGCGTTGCCTTTGTTTCAGCCTTCGTATAAGAAAAATGGTCTTCCAACTGCATGAAATAAAACCCATCAAATGTTTTCGTTTCACCTTTGCTGTTGTCAAAATATGTGTGATGAAGCAGTTGTATCTCTTGTGGCCTATAATATTTGTCGCCCCATGTCTTCTTCCTAACAAAAAAGACCAGGGGGTTATCGCTGTCTTTACATTCACAAATTAAATAGCAGACCCCACGAATATTTCTATCTTTTAGCTCAAACATCTGTTTGTGGGCCACAATATCAATTTCGCGTGATTTACCCTCGTCAGCATCCAGATAGGCATAGTTGGTTATGACGTCGAATCCCACATTCTCTATCAGCGACGCAATGTTTTGCTCGAATATAAAACCCGTACTTTGAACGGCGTTATTAATTTCTTCGATAGTAAAGCAGTTCATAACTATTCAAATTGCTCCATTTTTTCAACAAAAGGATCCTGATTTTGGCAAATTTTCTCAAGCTTTTCTCCCCACTGATCGCAACAACAGCTTTTCAGTTTTAACCATTGGTCTGTGGGTAGCGCCGTGTCAACCTCAATTTCACTGTCCGTATCTGGGTGATCCTTACAATTATTATCTTCAAAACGATCATTAAGCCGCTCGGCCAGCTTATCATTTGACAGGTTATGAACAAAATTCTCTGGATCAGATAACGGTGAGGAAATCCATCGCTTTATTGGGATAAATTTAATGCTCATGTTATACTCTTTAGTCTTTTCGAAATCCATTGCATACCTTCCTAAATTACGAATTCCATTAATGTGTTTAAGATATAGGTTTCCACAAAAATGGCTACAGTTGTGAACAAAAGGCGATATTGCGAACTTAATTAGTCTTAAATTGCTAATAATCATAGCATTAAAAGAAAGAGGCGGACGGTATTTCCGCGCTCTTAAGGTAGCTACCGATGTTCTATTTCACCGGCTCAAGCCTGAACAATACATCCCCGTTCACCGAGAACTCGGCCGTGTCACCAGTGAACGTGACATCATAGTGCTCGTTGTCCATCGTGTAAGTGTCCCCATCAAATGTATAACTCTGGCTCTCCTTCTTGGTCGCCTCCTTGCCAATATAAGTAATGATTAGTACCTCGTCGTTGGACTTGTATTCATGTTCAATAGTGGCCATGCTCATACCCAATTTCATTTTAAATATTGAGCTTACAGGTGCGATAACGTAGGTGTGTCCTACAAGTCTATTTGGATCTTCTGAACAACTGGCGAAGCATAAAGCCAGCAAGACCAATGCTAAATATGAGCTTGCGAATCCGCGGATGGTGATCTGTCTCTGTAGGAATTTCATAACTGTTTATTTGGGTGTTTGTTTGCCTAAACATCCTCTGTAATCTTGGTTGGGACAACAGTTATAACTGGAATGAATGCAGCTCAAGCATCGAGGTGCCTTTATTTCTGCAAAGTCAAGTAGTATGGTCTAAAACGACCATTTTCAAAGTTAATGCACAGCCTAATCACCAGAAAATCTAAATACCCGGAAATCTTAGTTTTTGGCCCAAAGTCACCCCCTCATTTACTTTCTCTTTGACTTTTCTTTATATTCCCAGTAGTCGCTAAGACGCGCGAAATCTTTGTGTGTGAGAATTCGCTCATTTTCATCAAAATCAAAGAGTTCCTTCGGGTGTACCCCAATTATTTTTGCGAAAAGACAGATCGATTGCAACGTAGGGTTCCCTCCATTCACACACTTATAGAAATGCCGCTCAAGGCCCAATTCACAAATCTTACCGATCCGCCTTTTGTCAAAAGCGACTTGCTTGAGTCTTTTACCAAAACGTCTACCAATTTGAATCTTTTCGTCTTTCGCTAAATCAACCCTTTTGTCTACTTCTCCCATAGGATACTGCCTTTTAGTGTTTACAGTAAACATCTAACGACCAAAGCGTTTATTAATTTTGATTCATGCAACAAAATAACAACTCCATACAACAAAATATCCTTCAAGAACTATTGGAAATCAAGCAGTTACTGGCCTTGAACAAAAAGGTGTGGACGCTTGAAGACTTCTGTGCCTTCACCGGGATTTCCAGGGCTTATGCCTACCACCTTACTGCAAACCGCAAACTCAAATTCTATCGCCCCTCAGGCAAGATGATCTTCTTTGATCCTGAAGAAGTTATCGAATTTTTGAAGCAAAATCCTGTGGATAGCCAGGATTCATTGTCCACCAAGGCAACACGTAATTTATTAAAATCAAAATAGGTACAAAATGAAAACGAACACAGCTTTTATCGATGTTAACAAGTTATTGAAGCAAACTAACCAAGGTCGGGATATTTATGAAATGATTCTGCCTGATCTTCAACGAGACGGTGACGACAAGTACAAAAAAACATTGAACCCCTTTTATCCTGACACTCAACCTGGCTTGAGCATTTACAAGGATGACAAAGGCTATTGGAGACATTTCGATCACGGCGAACCCTTCTACAAAGGCAATGCAATCGATATGGCCGCCCTGCATTACAACCTGGACCGAAAAACGCAATTCGCTGAGCTTTTGCGCCGGATAGTGGATGACCTAGAAATTGACCCGGCACTGGTTGCTAGAGTGGGCGATAACATCGAATTCATAAAAGAATGGTGGGAGGACGAAGAAGGGCTAGACATCGCCCACAGTTATTTCTCCAATTTCGGGATAACAAAAGATGTTCTAAAACGATTCGCAGTCAGAGCGGTCAGGAAATATCCTATTGTAGACGAGGATGGCAAATTGAACTGGAAATACACCCCTAAAGATAAAATTATGATTGCCTACGAAGGTATCCACCATACCAAGCTATACACTCCAGGGGCGGACAAGAATTTCAAATTTCAATTCGTCGGTCAGAAGCCTACGGATTTTATATTTGGCACAAGTCAGATTTTGACGAATATGCACTGGACCAAAAATTACAACCGCGGCCCCCTTATTATTACCGGCGGGGAAAAGGACGTTATGACTCTTACCGCGTTGGGATATGATGCAATCACGCTCAATAGCGAAACCGCAAGTTTACCGTCTCACCTGGAAGATTTTCTGACGCTTTATGACAAGGTAGCCGTCTTATACGACCTCGACGAAACCGGCAAGAAGCAGGCGGCTAAATTGGCCTCCGAACACAACTTCTCCGTTTGTACACTTCCGAACACACTTATCGAAAAAGGGGGGAAAGATGTTTCAGACTATATTAAAATGAAAATGCCAGTCGCCAAGCTACGCGAGCTAATTGCTTCAAGCGAACCCTTGGCATCGATGTCTTCAAAGGCGGTCTCGAACAACGATATTCCCAACAAAAAGCAAGAAGTATCAATCCAAACGCCTTCAACGGAACTTACATCAGTTCCGACCTCCGATGAATCGAAAACTCCGTTTTTGCCCGAAGAAGTATATGCTTTAATCCCGCAGATGCTCAAGACGCTTTCCGATCAATTTGACGATAGGCGAGAACGCGATATCAATCTCTTATCATGTATTACAATAATGAGTTCGTGTTTTCCAACGATTAAGGGCATCTATGGCGAATGTCCCATCGGATGTAACATAAATTTATTCATAAGCGCACCCGCTTCAGCTGGGAAGGGAATAATGTCATGGAGTAGAACACTTGGCTCCGGCATAAACAAAACGCTGGAAGAGAAATATAAAGCAGAATATGCAATGTACGAAGAAGATCTAGCAAAATATCATTCCAAAGACAAAGAGGAGAATATGCCAAGACCAATAGAACCTATTCAAAAAAGGTTATTTATACCGGCAAACTCGTCCTGCGCCTCCATCTACGAACATTTGTCTGCAAATGAGGCATTCGGGATCATATTCGATACTGAAGCAGATACCTTGTCTTCAACAATGAAAAACGACTGGGGCGACTATTCATACTTACTTCGAAAGGCGTTTCACCATGAGACAGCGGAACTTTCCAGAAGAAAGGACAGAGAATTCCTCAGGGTTGAATCCCCACACCTGTCCGTTCTATTGAGTGGAACCAGAAACCAAGTGAACAAACTAATAGATAGTGTTGAGAACGGTTTGTTTAGTCGATTTCTATTTTATGATTTTACTGCAAAAGTTGAATGGAGGGACATGTTTAGTTGGGGAGAATTCACCCGCAAGAAACTCTTCGATTCATATTCAAAATATCTCCTAGACTGTTGGTTAAAGGCGGAAGCATCGGGAGAAGTGGTGTTCATTCCAACGATGGAAGACCGAAAATTCGTTACTTCTTATTATTCTCAGAAGCTGACTGAATTGTATTCCATTTATGGTGACGATATTGTCGCAAATGTCAAAAGAACCTGTATAATGTATTATCGGATCGCTATGATATTGAGTACGCTTCATCATTTGGATTCTCCGACTTCCAACCGGGAAAAAATACCGAATCAGCTATACCTTAATACACAACAATCAAGATGTGCATTTCTGATCGTCGACACGTTATTAACCCATCTTGAATTTGTCTATACTCGCATGCAAAATACAGGTGCGCTCGCCAAATTAAACCCCCAACAACGAAGTATCTTCGAGGCATTGCCAAAAGAGTTCACATGGGCAGAATTCAAATCTGCTGCAGAAGAAATAGGTATTCGTTATGGAACGGTTGAAAAGTATCGACGGGACCTGATCAAATCCAAATTGATACTTTCCATTGAGCACGGAAAGTATCGAAAGAATTAACATCCAGATCAACCAGCAGACGGCCCCCGCATTATTCGGGGCCGTTTGCATTTTAGATATCTTATAAATCTTATCATCTTACGGGTCTGCATTGAGACACACAAACCCCGATAAGAGTTTGCCCTCGGCGAAGCTAGTAAAGGAGAATAGATTACATAGATAACAAATAACTATATGTTCGATTCCCCCCCAATTGCCTTACCCCGCCCCTTCCGCTTCCAATTCACCAATCGAAAAGTAAGACATAAGATTCGTCAGATCCGTAAGATTTCCAGCAAGATCCATAATCCGGCATGGGACCCCGTTCCTTAAATCAATTCAGGTATCCGGCTGGCTGCCTCAATCTTCTTTCGGTCGATCACCTTTGCATATATCTCTGTGGTTTTCAAATGCTTGTGACCGAGCAGCTTACTTACTGTATAAATATCCGTGTCATTGGAAAGCTGCAAGGTGGCAAAGCTATGTCGCGCGCAATGAAAAGTGATCTTCTTATGGATACAGGCATCATCCACCCAATTCTGCAGTTGATCGTTCATCCAGGAATGATATGTCAACCCTTCGAAGATCTCCCGATCTCCCGGAAGGCGATCTCCAAGTATCTTAATAGCCTGTTCCGATACCGGCAGTACTTCCGATCCCTTTGTTTTCTTCTGAGTGTACTCGATTACCCAGCCGCTGGCATCCGAATAGCTTATCTTCTTCCAAGTGAGCGCCCGGACATCGCTCCACCTTAGACCGGTGAGGGCGCTGAATAGGAACGCCTTCCTCAGCAGCTCATTTTCTATGGGTGTAGCCACCAGCTTCTTCAATTCTTCAAAAGTCAGGAACTGGCGGTGCGTCTCGGCTCCTTTGATTCCCTTGACCCGAGCACAGGGGTTCTCCTTGATCATCTTATTCATATATGCCTCCCGTAATGCCGCACTTACCTTGTTGTAATAAGACATAGCGGAATTCCTGTTCAATTTCCCCTTCCCTCTCCGGCTGACATCCTGAAGCAAATAATCCTTAAAGCCTTCCAGGAATCGATCATCGATGCCCTCCAAATTGTAGTCGTCTCCATCACAATATTCCTTTAAATGCTCGTATGTGCTCTTCCAGTTGCCACCGTTGCCGTTCGATCCGGCGGCCTTCTTCTCCGTTAGGTGCTGGAAATAATCGAGGAAGCCGATCTTACCTTTCTCGCTGCTTACAAAGCCATTTCCCGATGTCTGTATATCGAGCATCCGTTTAGCCCGGATTGCGTCCGCAAGCAACAACGTTTCTTTGTTGTGCTCCTTCTCGTTGTTCGTTTTTGGGTTCTCATATACGTAAAGCTTCAGCCATTCGTATCGAACCTTCTTCCGAGGGGCTTGATAAGCTAGATATAAACTGGACATCTTCTTCTTTGCTTTTGGGGTACTTTCCCCGGATAGCTTGCTGGATCGTTTTCTAAGATGAATTCTCATTGTTTTGCGATTTTTTGTGACTAATCTGGGACTAAACTTCCCCAGACTATCGCAACCGCACAACAGACCTCCCTATTTACGGGGGTTTTATTCACATATTCCGAAAATCAGTATATTCCAGTATAGAAAATACCCATTTTTTGAAGGAGGATTTCCCGGATTCTTCATTCAAAACCGGCATTCGAATAGCAAATCAAAATAGATCACTTTAAAACCGGTTTTAAACACCTTAGAAGCCGTCAAATTTCGATTCAATTGATTATTCCGAAGAAGAACTACGCTTAAACGATCGCCGGCTTATTCGAAAACCTCAATGTTTAATACGCGTCCTGCGTACACGCCTCCTTTTAAATTGATTTTCCCGGATTCCAACCTCCTTATAATCGTCAGGAATAACTATCGCCTTGCTTCTCCTGCCTCGAGCTCCCAATAATCGATAATAGAATTCAGTCCGAAGTTTCCGCTTACGGGCCTTCGGCGGTTTAGCCCTCGCTTTATCTAATGTTTCCAGAAATCGATCAAATGCTCCGTAAGCGTATTCGATATCGCTTCTATTCAAATGCTCAATCGTCAGAACCCGAATATTTCCAAGCCCCTTGTACCGGTCCACCCGAAGTATTTTATTGCCACCATAAGCATCTGCTATCTTTCCCATCCGCACCCACACGTTAATATTATGTATTGAGAATCTCTCGCCGCTAATTTGCGACCCGTACCCCCTTCGTAGATATTCCAAAAGATCGGAGGTCGTAAACTCATTTTGCTCAAACTTTATATTCATTGGTATTATTAATAACCGGAAATTCCTCCTTAATATTCAGGCCTTGCCCTTCTCTATAAAATCCGGTGATACTCCATTGGTTACCCTTCCTTTCACCGCCTGATTATAACCGTAAAATCAAAGAATTTACATCAGTATCGCTTATCCATACTGAAATAACTCTTACCACCAATATTACTTTGCCAAAAATAATTCCTACAAAATCGTTGGTCAGGTACCAACCTCGTAGGAAGGTGCGCTCAGATTGGGGTTGCGCTGTTACTCCTGCGTCTGGCCATCGAAAAGGTGGTGGGCCTTGTCTGGGCCTCCGAGCGAAGCAACTCGCGCCCCAATCTTTCAAGTAAACTTTAAACCTCACAACGTTATGAACAAAGAAAACCTTGACATGCTGAAGGGTATCCTTCAAACCCTCGGCTTCACCAACGATCCCGAATTGCTTCCTCGATTGGAACAAGAGCTCTCCCAGAATCAATTCAACTTCCAGCTCACAACAAAAACCAGTTTTGACGATCTAACCTCCATCGAAGCCATCCTATACTTCTATAGGCCAAGCCGAGACACCTATACTCGCCTTGAGATGTACGATTGCCGGTTGACCTATCTCTCCGAACCATCTAAAAGTCTATTTCAAACCTTCGATATTGACAATGGAAGCGGAATAACGTTCCGGGAGGCGTTTAACCTACTTGAAGGGCGGTCTGTCTATAAATCTCTGCCGCCTGAAAATAGCGATCAGTCTCCTGTTTGGATCCAGCTGGACTTCGATAAGCAAGACGATCACGACAACTACGTATTTCGACGGTTCCGATTGGGAGATAGTTATCGTCTTGAAAAAGCCCTTGAATTATATCCAATAGCAGAACTGAGCAATGAAGACGCAAAAGCTCGCCTGATAGCTGAGTTACAACGAGGCGATCTTCCTATTGTCACCTTCGAGGTAAACAGACCCAAAAAGATGTATATCTCCGCCAATCCGAGATACAAAAACCTCAATGTTTACCCGGTCCCTGAAAAGAACAGAAAATATAAGTTTGGCCGAAAGTACAAACGTAACAGATATTAATCCCTATGACTTAATGGCCCGCCGCTTCGGTGACGGGCCTATCCTTCCTCCAAAAACAATCAAATTGTCAAGCAGAAAACAACGACTTCAACAGATACAGGGCGACTGGACAGCCGCCGAGATCCTCATCTCATATAAGCCCGGTGTCAAATTCAATGCCTTCGTCACGAGCCAAGTTGAAGCGTACATATTGATTTACTCACTTTGGGATAAAAGCCTTATCCATCTGCAAGAGCAGTTTATGGCCGTCTTTCTGAATAACAAAATGCAGGTGATCGGCTACAGAACCCTGTATACTGGAAACATGACTTGCTGTTGCATAGATATTCGGCTTCTGGCAAGCCTCGCTCTCCACTGCATGGCTTCATCCGTAATCGTCGCTCATAATCATCCCTCCGGGTCACTTGAGCCCAGTGCAGCTGACATACGACTAACCAAGGCGATCCGCAAAGCACTAAATTCTATTAGCGTGACGTTTAACGACCATTTTATCATTACGGTTGGCGGCTGGCTTTCGATGAGGGAGAAGGGGCTGCTTTGAACAGCACTTCCTAATATGTAGAAGGCCTCCTGAAAATCATGAGGTGGGTTTACTTAGCTCTAACACCAAGGTATTGATACCTTGGATATTTAAAAATCGGAGTAATCTTAGTATCGTCTGGAAGCCAATACTTACTTCTACCCGCTGGAGGATGAAGTGGAACTGATTTAGACCCCTATAAACTGGACAAATTGGCTATCAGAATAGAGACATGTTGTTGATAGATTTTCTTCTGTTTCGGACGTTTTTGGTTGGGTAGTTTTATAGGGAATGGATATATTTTCTTCGGCCCAGATTTGATCCGGGGTTTTGTAGCCGATTCCTCCGTGGAGTCGCTGGGTGTTGTAAAAATGATAGTACCTGGCAATGGTCCAATCGGCTTCATGGATGGAATCGAAGATATAACGGTCGATCACCTCCCGTTGGATCTGGCTATGCAGGGATTCGATGAAGCCATTCTCCTGGGGTGAAGCAATATGGGTAAACTCCTGTTCGATGCCCATTCCTTTAAGGGCTTCACGCAGGTTATGGGCGATGAACTGGCTGCCGTTGTCGTTTCGCAGGATAATCCCTTCTACCTGGTAGTCCTTTCTCAATTGACTGATCAGGGCGATTACCTGCGGGTGCCGCATGCTGTAATGAAGGGCGTAAGCCAGGACCTTACGGGTGTAGACATCCATCAGGGTAAGCAGATAAGCCTGTTTTCGATCGGCATGGATATAGACGTATTTGATATCCATGGTCAGGTACTGCAGCGGACGATCGGCCTGGATCTTCCGGAACTTGACAAAATTTCGCTTGCCGGTCGTTCGGATGGTTCGGCGATAGACCAGGTGGCCTTCTTTCATTAGCCGGTACACTTTCTTGTGATTGATATGATACCCCTGCCGGCGCAACTCCCTGGCCACTTTCAAATAGCCATAACAAACAAACTCCTGGTTCAACAAGGTGGTGATCTGGTCGACTACCCGGGCATTTTCGACGAGTTCGTCGGGGCCATGGCGGGTATGGGTGCTGGGCTTAATGCCTTTGGGGTTTCCCGACGGCTTATAGTAAAAGCTACTGGGTGCCAGCGACACCCATTTGATCAGCTCCCGGGTGGTGACGCCCGTCGTCTGCTCATATTGCTTGGCTACCATCATTTTAATTTGTTGTGGAGGGCAGTTTTTTTTAAAAGCTCCGTTTTCACTTCGAGCTCCAGGGCCTGCTTGGCCACAATTTTCTTCAACCGTTCATTTTCCTCCTGCAAGGCTTTAACCTCTGGCGTTACGGCCTCGGTGTGCCGCTTCAAACCCTTGACACCCCCGGCATCAAACTGGTCCTTCCAGCGGTTATAAACGGAATTGGACAGATTGTGCTTTCGCAGGATAGCCGTTAAACCCTGTTCCCTGGCCTCCTGAATGAT
>Ga0210383_10000142_pt1 | contig 74033 bp, 56 predicted proteins | sample IncBWC14OmetaG_FD_160072 | JGI IMG/M metagenome (GOLD analysis project Ga0210383, IMG submission 160072) | Forest soil microbial communities from Barre Woods Harvard Forest LTER site, Petersham, Massachusetts, United States - Inc-BW-C-14-O ...
GAACACGAACGAGGAGTGCTACCTCTTTCAGAAGGCGGCCCGGCTGCTCGGCCTGGCTTACGTCGAGCACCAGGCCCGACTTTGACACAGCCCCACGGTCCCCGGTCTGGGGGCCTCGTTCGGGAGGGGGGCGATGACCAACCACTGGATCGACCTCCAGAACTGCAAAACGATCCTGGTGGAAGGTAGCAACGTCGCCGAGAACCACCCCATGGCCTTCAAGTGGATCCGGAAGGCGCAGGAAAACGGTGCGAAGATCATCCACGTCGATCCGCGATTCACTCGGACCTCCGCAGCAGCGGACATATACGCGCGCATCCGGCCCGGAACCGATGCGGCGTTCCAGAACACAATGATCAACCACATCCTCGCTAACAAGCTGTATGACGAGGATTACGTGGTGACCCACACCAACGCCCTGTTTTTGGGCGATGAGGCTTTCGATTTCAAGGACGGCGTTTTCAGCGGGTTCGACGCGGAGAACCACAAGTACCACACGGAGACTTGGGGATATCAGCTCGATGCCAGGGGAAAGCCACGTGTCGCCAAGAGCCTGGATGACCCGCACTGCGTTTTCTCGCGCCTGAAGACCTTCGTTTCGCGGTACACGCTGGAAACGGGTGAACAGATCACTGGGATTCCGGCGCAGCAGATCCGGCAGATCGCGGAGATGATGGCGAAGAACCGGCCGGGATCCATCCTTTACGCGCTCGGGATGACCCAGCACACGACCGGTGTGCAAGGGATACGGTCGTTCACGATTCTGCAGTTGTTGCTCGGCAACATCGGCAAGCCAGGCGGTGGCGTCAACGCGCTGCGCGGCGAGCCGAACGTGCAGGGCGCGTGCGACATGGCAGTGCTCTACAACTACATGCCGGGTTATCTCAACTCCGCGTCGAATGCCGAGCCGACCATCCGCGATTACGTGCGCAAGAACGGGATCGCCGACAGCCGGTACCTCGTCAACACGCTAAAGGCGTTCTTCGGTGAGGCGGCCACCGCGGAGAACGATTATGCCTATGCCTGGCTGCCCAAGCGCAACGCTTCCAAAGACTATGGAACCTTGCCGATGTTCGAGGATGCTCTCGCGCGGAAGCTGAAGCTCCTCTGGATCGTTGGCCAGAATCCCGCGGTCACTGTGCCCAACCTTAAGCTGACGTTCGAGGCGATGGCGAACCTCGAGACGCTGGTAGTCCAGGAGATATGGGAGACCGAGACCGCAGCGTTCTGGCGGCGGCCCGGCGTCGATCCGAAGTCCATCTCCACCGAGGTGATCCTGCTTCCCGCGGCGTTCTTCATGGAAAAGAACGGAACCATCAGCAACTCGGGCGGGATGGTGCAATGGCGCCATGCCGCCGTGAAGCCTCCGGGGCAGTCCAAGTCCGACGGCGAGATCGTGGATCTCGTCTTCCGCACGGTGCGCGATCTGGTCAAGGACTCGAAGCAACCGAGGGACGAGATCATCCAAAAGGCCTTCTGGACTTACACCACGGCCGAGGACGTTCTGCGCGAAATCAACGGTTACGCCCTACGCGACAATCTGGAGACCGGCCTGAAGGCAGGCGAGCTCGTTCGTAAGGTCAGCGATCTTCGAGCCGACGGTTCCACCTCGTCCGGCGCCTGGATCTACGCGGGCGTCTTCGCTAACGGAGAGAACCTCTCGAAGCGCCGCGATTCGAAGACGGATCCCGGAGGCTTTGGCCTCTATCCAGGCTTCGGGTGGACTTGGCCCAACAACATGCGCATCCTTTACAACCGGGCGTCGTGTGACCGAAACGGCAAGCCCTATCCGGGCTCGAAAGCTATCGTTTGGTGGGACGAGAAGACCAAACGCTGGACGGGATACGACGTACCGGACGTCCCTGCCCTGACCGACGGACCTGCTACGCCGAACGGCCAGCGGGCCTTCCACCTCGGTGCGGAAGGCGTGGGGCGCTTGTTCGCAGCCGTCTATTCGGACCCGGACGAGAAGCATCCGGGCTATCCACGCGATGTGGCGTACGTACCGAAAGACGGTCCGCTGCCGGAGATGTACGAGCCCGTCGAGAGCCCGGTGGAAAACATGCTTCACCCCAATATGAAGAGCAACCCGATGCTTAAGTATCCGCGCGTCGCAACGCATCAACCCATCGGCACCGTCGACAAGTATCCCTACGTGCTGATGACGTCGACGGTCGCCGAACACTGGTGTGGCGGCTCGACAACCAGGAACATCCCTTGGCTCAACGAGCTTATTCCAGAACCGGTGGTGGAGATGCCGATCACCCTCGCGCAGAAGCTTGGAGTGAAATCGGGAGACTGGGTCATAGTCTCATCGGCGCGAGGTGAGCTGGAGGTCAAGGCACTCGTCACGCCCCGCATGAAGGAGCTGAAGATCGGCGATCGCCAAGTCACCGTCGTCTGGATGCCGTACAACTGGGGATACCAAGGACTGTCCACTGGCCCGAGCGTCAACCACATCACGATCGATGCCGCGGATCCTGGAGCGGGAACCCAAGAGACAAAGGCCTGCCTCGTCAACGTAGTCAGGGCTGGCCGTTCGACCGCGCTGAGAAACGGTTCTTCGGGGAGACGCCACACATGACGAGCGCCTCAGCCACAGGTCCGATTAGGGCGACGCTGATCGACATCACCAACTGCATCGGCTGCCGGGCGTGTCAGGTAGCCTGCAAACAGTGGAACGAGCGCGAGGGCGAGGATACCGAACTGGAGGCCGAACTGGGCTTCCAGAACCCGGCGACGCTCAGCGCGAAGACGTACACGCTCATCGCGTTCCACGAGATGGAGAACCCGCAGAAGCCGGGAGGCTTGGAGTCCGCCTTCGTTATGCAGCGGTGCCTCCACTGCCTGGAGCCGGCCTGTGCCTCCGCCTGCCCGACGACGGCGCTCTACCGGCAAGACGACGGTCCGGTGACTTACGATGCTGATAAGTGCATTGGTTGTCGATATTGCATGCTAGCTTGTCCATGGGACGTGCCGACCGCGGAATGGAACACGCTCGCGCCGAAGATCTCGAAGTGCACTCACTGCGCTGATCGCGCCGATCAGCCACTTCCGCTCGCGTTCAACGGTAAGCCGCTGTCCGACGACGCGGGCAAGCGATTCGCTTCGAGCATCGCGACTCCCGCCTGCGTGAAGGCGTGCCCCGCCGACGCTCTGCGCTTCGGAACACGGGACGAGATGTTGGCGCTCGCGCACAAACGGATATCCGACCGGCCCGACAAGTACATCGACCACATTTATGGGGAGAAGGAGTTGGGCGGGACGAGCGTGGTGTACCTTTCGGCCGTGCCCTTCGAAAAACTCGGCTTTCCGACCTATGGGGACAAGCCCTTTCCGGCGTTCACAAAAACAGCGCTCGGCGCCGTTCCCGCTGCCGTCATAACCGTAGGTGCCCTTCTCGGGGCTGCATACGCGTTCTTCCGGAAGCGGGCTCAGGGGGCGGCAGATGGTTCGGCTGCTTCAAAGCACTCCGCTGACCACGGCCACGCCGAATTCGAACCCCTCCAGAACAAGCTGATGACCCCTTTCAACTGGATCCTTCTCGCGCTTATGGTGTTCGGAAGCGCCTCGTTGGTCGCGCGCTTCGCACTGGGGCTCGGCGGAAGCACTCACTTGTCCGACACCTACCCGTGGGGCCTGTGGATCCTCTTCGATCTCGTGTGGATCGCAGTGGCCGCGGGCGCGTTCGCGATGGCCAGCGTGATCTATGTCTTCCAGCGAAAAGACCTCTACGCGCTGGGTCGCACAGCGGTCCTGATGGGGCTCCTGAGCTACTCCTTCGTAATGGTGACTCTGCTCGCCGACCTCGGCTTGCCCTGGCACTTCTACCAGCTTGGCCTGCAGGCTCCGGAACACTCGGCCATGTTCGAGGTTTCGTGGTGCGTTGGCCTCTATGTCACGATCCTGCTGCTTGAGTTCCTGCCGGTTCCCTTGGAGCGCTGGGGATTCCAGCGAGCTATGGCGGTCTGGCGGCGATGGAACGGCGCGTACGTGGTGGCGGCCGTGACCCTGTTCGTCTACTTGCTTTCCCGCAACCTGGTCTACGCCCTCGCGACGGCCGTGGTCTTCGGCACCCTCGCCTGGATATTCCGCGCTCGAGACGCGAGGGCCGAACCGATCATGCTCGCGATTGCCGCCGTGACTTTGTCGACCATGCATCAGAGCTCGCTCGGCTCTCTGTACCTGCTGATGCCGAACATGCTCGCCCCGCAATGGTGGTCTCCTGTAATGCCCGTCTCGTTCTTCCTGTCATCGATCGTGGCCGGCACCGCGCTCGTGATTGTCATCGACATGTGGATCGCCAAGGGGTGGCACCGCCCGCTCGAGATGGTGCGGCTTGCATCCGTCGGACAAATCACGTTCTGGGCGCTGCTCGTTTATTTCGCATTTCGCCTGGGAGACATGGCGCTCCGCAACCAACTTTCAGGAGCCTTCGCCGGAAGACTCGGCATGACATTCGCGGCCGAGATACTCATCGGTGGCGCGCTTCCGCTCGTCCTGCTGGCCCGTAGGTCGCTTCGGCAGCGTGCCGACGTGCTCTTCTTCGCGGCACTCCTTGCGGTCCTCGGCGTGACATACAACCGTATGAACGTCGTCCTCTTCGCGATGACTTTTCGAGGCCGGATGCCTTGGCGTGCGCCAGAGAGCTATGCGCCGTCGATCGTCGAGTGGGGGATTTCTATCGGCCTGATTGCCGCGACAATTTTCCTCTTCGGCTTGGCGGCCCGTCTGATGCCGATTCTTTCCCGGGCAGAACCCAGCGAGGAACATTTGAGCCGATGACTACGGACCTTTGGTTGGAGGCGCATTCGTACCTTCGGCCGCTCGCGGACCTGTCCGCGCAAGTCGATCGCGTGGCGGCCGAAATCGACGTCCTCGACGCCCGCATTCCCGACTGGGAGGATTACCGCGCTGACTTTCTCGCCGGTGTGCCGCTGCTTTCGAGCACCACCGCGGCCGTCGATCTCGAACCTGGTGGCCGAATGGCGGGAGTGCTTCTCCGGAGACTGGCCTCCGAAACGTCATCGGGCAGGCTCGCAGCGGAGACCCGTGCTCTCGAAAGGGAACTGCAGCGTGAGCCCCAGGTCTCCCGCCGCGTCGCGGACTTTCTGCTGGGCGACGAGACGCTCCGACCGTCGTTCCCCGGAATGTTGCGTTATTTGGCGTGGACGGCGACAGCGCGGTTCCTTCGCCCCGTGCTGAACGCCTTCGACGGCTGGCGAGACCAGGAACAATGGTCTCGCAGGTATTGCCCGACGTGCGGATCTCTACCCGCGATGGCCCAGCTGCTTGGCGTCGATCCCGGGCGCAGGCGTCTGCTCTCGTGCGGATGCTGCGGCACGCGCTGGCAATTCCGGCGAACCGGGTGCCCCTTTTGCGAAAGTGTGGACGATCATCGGCTTTCGGCCCTGGCAATCGAGGGAGAGAAATATCTTCGAATCGACTACTGTCAGTCCTGCCGCGCCTATCTCAAAACCTATGATGGAGTGGGGAACGAGAACTTGTTTCTGGCGGATTGGACTTCCGTTCACCTCGACATTATCGCCCACGATCGTGGACTGAAACGATTGGCCAATTCGCTCTACGAACTTTGACCAGTTCCATCTCTGGTCGCGGAACGACGTCATCTCCGGTTCTAGTGGGCGTGCCAGTCCGTAGGCTGTCCAGCGCCCTAGGGATTCTCCCAGTGGAACGGCTGCTATCCGCCTCTTAGGCTCAAGAGAAACTTGGTCGGTCAGAAGTGGTTATCATCAAGCTCGGCCACAGTCAGAGTCAGCTTTTGTTTGAAAAGTGAACGGGACCACCAATCCGTGCGATGCGCCCGAATCTTCTCCAGGCATACGTTCTTCATACATGCCTCGAGGAGGCTCACGATGAAACTAACTACCCGCGCGTACCTAGTTGTCCTTACCACAGCCGCGGCGGTGAACTTGGCTATGAGTCAAAAGGCACCCGAAGCGCCAAAGGACGGAAATAGCGGCCGGGAAATCGGGAAATCCTACTCGAAATTACTGCCCGAGCAAAAACGTCTCGTCGACGACTACATCGGGCATTACAACCAGACCATCGGAAGCAAAGTTGTACCGCAAGAAGCATACGATAGCGCACGCTTGTCAGTCCGAACGACGTTTGACGCAGTAACTCACGCACTCTTGAAAGCGAAGTTAACCGACGTTAACCACAAGAATCTCGGTCACGCGATTGATCTTGTGGACGCAGTTGACGAAGTGATGGGGGAGGAATCAACGGTAGGAGGCGACCGTCAATTTCGCCTCTACGTTTATCTGAAGCCCAATGCGATGGACACTCTCATCAAGAGCCAGGAGTTCTATCGCGATCGCGACAACACCATCTATCACAAAGGTTTTCCAATCTGCTACCGCCTGAAGAACGGCCCACCGTCGATTCAATTCTCGATCTCTCGCGACAGCAAAATGGCAGATGTTGACGTGGATTACCGCTCGTCAGGTTTTCCGAAGAGTCTGGTCAACGGGCATCTAACGGCTTCGAACTCAGACGTTCGCGCGGGCAACAATCTCGACAAACATGACCAAAGATGGGCCGGGCTGAATGGATGGTGGCGCGAGGTGTTCGGAATTTTGGGAAGTGGAGTGAAACAACCAAAAGAAGAGACCGCTGAACGCTTGGGTCGCATTCCCGTAAATCCCGCCATCAAAGGCAATCAAGGGATTGACCAAAGTGCGCATGATTTCCTTAAGAGTTGGGTAGTCGACAAACAGGCGAATCTCTCGGTCGCATATTTTTCACGTCGCAGCTACCCGTGTTTAGAGGTCATCACGAAAAAGAGACGCAAGCCGATTGCCCCGGGCATGATGAGGTTGGGCGTGGTAACGGCAATGAATAAATTCAACGCAACTGCGGGCACGGTGGGTTCTGTTGGGGACGTCTTCGAGCCCGCAGATCAATGGTTGCCGGAATTGAAAGAAGCCAGAAACGCGTACACTTCAGAATTTCGTTTGGTAAGCATACCTTCGGATGTCGGAGCGGATGTAGAGTGCGTAGCCGTGCCGGATGAGGAGGGGAGAAAACGTCCGCAAGAGAAGTATTACGGGACCTCATTCAGGGAGAAGCAGGGCGACAGCGGCCACAAAATGATGTCGCTACTTTGGGCACAGGAAGCAGGGTACTGGAAGATCATAGCCATCCGCATCGAAGACAGCAGCGACGCGGGGATTCTCCCAAAGCACGCTGCAGTCACCGTACCCGCAGAGGAAGAGCCCAAGGCAATTGCCGGCGACCCAGACGCAGTAAAAAACATCACCCAGTTCTATGAAACGTGGATTGCGAAACGGGATAGCGCGCAAGCTTCCAAGTTCGTATCGCAGCGGTCGTACCAGTGTTTAGGTGCCTCTTTTACGAGAGAGCAGAGTCCGGCGTCTCAGGCGACGGCGATAAGGTCGGCCCTGGACCGGGTGCTGCAGAGGGTTGCGACAGGGAACAAGCTCTCCAACTTGATGTTTAGCGTCCAGCCGGCCAACGATCTGCTGCGACCCGTAGAGCAGGAAGATTCACAGGCATTCGCGATCATGGCTGTACCGGATCAGAAGGCGGACAGTTTCTTGTGCCAGAACCGGCGCTTGCCGGAAAAAACGCAGGAATTGAATCCGGGGGAAGCGACGTACGGCGCATACTATTTGTCCGCGAGCCGACTGAATTTCGGTGAGGAGAAGTCACCAGCGCTTCTCTTGCTGTGGACCAAAGAGCAACCGGGCTGGAAAGTAGTCGCTTGGGCGGTAGAGCTGCCTTAGGCGGCTTGTCCGCCGTGTGAATTCGACGCGCTGCTACGATCATCAGAGCGGCTCTCGGGCGTAGGCACATCGGTGGACGAAAAGACAAGCGCCGTTAGGAATCACTGCTTCGCATCGCGCATCTCCTTTGCGAGGTTCGGAGCTTCGGAGCTCAAGCCCGCAAGAAGAGCGAAGCGTGTGACACCGCTCTTCATACAAGAAATGGCCCGAAGTAGTCCTTCCTGGCTCAGGATTAAGACAACGGAAAGCGCGAGAATTGTCAACATTGCGACGGCGGGTAGAAGCAGCACCACGAGAATTTCCCGCACTATGTAGTACTTTATTGCCGCTGTGAAGAATGACAAAGCGAGTATGATGCGAACCCGGGTCCGCGATCTTTGCGTTCCAGTGCGACCTTGACTTCTTCGACGCAGCATTTCGTTCCTAAATCAATATATTCATATTCGTCGGCGCGACAAAAACGCATTTACATGCGTTGTGCCAAAGAAGCTCGAAAAGACAAAATGCCAGAGCCTCGTGATGACTGCCATCCGATGCATCCTAAGTTCTGGACCTGCTGCGAACAGATCTTGCTACCACCAAAACGATAATTACGAGCAACACCAGACCGACTAGTGGAAGGTCGCGTCCCGTGAACGGACTCCTTCTAGCCGGCGGCCCCGGCGTTTCGGTTGCCTCCGACGGTGCAGCCGTGGGTGCTCCTTCGGCGATCAGCAAAGGAGGCTCTGCTGCTGCAGTTGGCGCGGGCGCTGGCGTCGCGGCACTTGCACTCTTTTCCTCCGAGGCAGTCACACTCTTCTCTTGGGATGCGACTGGTGTCTCCAAAACCACCGGAGGCGCCGGCATTGTACCCGTCACACTCCTCTCCTGGGACACCAACGTGACCGGAACCTCCACGATTTTTGTTGCCGTGACCATCATTCCTTTTTTCAGACCAAACGCGTCAACCATTTGCCCATCCACGTTGAACTTCTGATCCTTGGGGATCTTGAACGATTGATTCGTTCCGTCTTCCAGCGTCAATATCACTTTGGTCGGAGCCCCGATATACCAAACCTTTCCTTTTATCGTCTCGATGGTGGTAACGACCTGCGGCGTAGTTGTCGTGGTAATCGTGCGCTGCAACTTCATGCCTGGCTTCAAGTCGTGAATTCCTAGCTGCTTCCCGTCAACTGTAATCTTGGCGCTCTCCGGAATGCTTTCGAAATGCCTCACCGAGCCATTTTCCATTTTCACAATCAAATCATTTCCTCTCACGGCCATAACCTCGCCGCGGTCCACCCGAACCACTTCCTGGCTTTGGCCGGATTGTATGCTCGTTGTTGTCTGTACCTGAGCTCCGGCGCTCTGAGCAAAAACAACACAAAGTGTGACGACAGCCAGCACGAGCCCGTTCTTAACCCAATTGTTGGTTAGCTTCATGTTCTGATCTCCTTCGCCACGTTCAACGCGCATTTTGCCCACCTGCATCTTTTGTGTTCAAACAGACCGGGATCGAAGCAGCCCCATCATCCAAGCGCTTTTTCAGTAATTCCCGCGCAAAATCGTGCAACAAGAGATTCGCTTCACTTTCTTCACCGTGTGCCTCTATTTCCTCCCGCGCCTTAGACACCAACGCAATCAACTCAACATCCGAAACTCTCTCACCAACTTCCGCCTTATCCTGCATCACTGCCGCCTTGTGTACACAGTTCTATTCGGGCGGAACGCACCGACCGAGTGAACCCTGGCTACGTCATCGTGGCCGCGTTTCGTGATCGACAGCTACTTCTTGTTAAGGTCGTCGTCCTTGTAATACTTGGTACCCTGCAGGGTCAACTGAAGGGCGAGCCCATTCTTGGTGATCTGGTAGACCCACACTCCCGGGGCAACCTCAGCCGCTCCTGAGAAGGCTCCGCCCTTCTCGCCCGCTTTGGCGGCAGCGTCCGCTTGCCCTGAACCGGACCAGCCGGAGTCCAGAAATTGTGCCAGGGCTTTATCGTTCTCGAAGACGAACACCACGACATAGTCTTTCACTCCCATGCCCAGACCGGCCCCGACCGAACCCATCTTCATGAAGGTTTCTTGCTTGCTCTTGTTGTTGACGGCCAGTCCTGAGCCGCGTGCCGTGCTCAGTAGCAATACGTTCACCCCCATGTTGTCGAACACGGCGTATCCCGCCGCTTTCTGGATAGCTGTTTGAGAAGCAGGTTCGAACTTGTATAAGTCCTGCAAGGACTCGGCTGCCATCTTGCGAGTTTTCTGCCTTTTTTCCTCGTTATCATCTCCGGCGATGCACATAACCGCGGACACCATCGTAATGACGAGAATCGAGGCCATCATCTTAAATTTCATCGGAACACTCCCTTCCCGAAGTTCTGTGATCGAGATGCTGAGGTTATTGAGAGGACTTGGAGCACCCTGCTTACAGCTCAGCGAAAACCATCAGGCCCACGTTGTATGAAGATTCCAGATCCGGGACAACTAGGGAAATCCCTAAAGCTCTAAATCGAGGAAAGTCACCGAACCCTTTGCCGCCAACTGCGTGGTACTTAACACGATTGGTTTCCTACATTCACTCACCAGTCGTGCGACCAGAGCTGCAAGGAAGAGTTGACCACCAACACCTTCGACGATCGCGATGCTGCGCGCCACATCCGCTCGCGGCACGATATCGCCATGCCCGAGAGTGGCCAGTGTCACGAAACTGAAGTAGATTGCGCTCGCCTGGGTAAACTCGCCCGCGAAGGAAAATGTGCCCGGCTTCATCTGCTCGAGAACCCAGTACAAGAGACCGATGTATGTACCCGCGAGTAAATAAGAACTGAGGGCTGAGTACAGATGTTCCGCGTCAACCTGCGTCGCGCCGATTGCGAACCGTAATGTAGCTACAGCAGCGAGCAGCCCAATAAGCGTCCAGCTTCCGAGGGCCATCTCCGACAGGGCGCGATGATCAAGCCAAGCTGTCACCAGACGCGCTAGCCGGGCAACCACAATACCAACGAGCAGATAAGGGCGGTGTCTCACCCCGCCAACTGGCAATATAGCTGCAAGCAAGCAGGCGGCGAGCAATGACTCAATCAGCGCTCCATTGAAGTTTAGGGCACTGAAAATCGGTGCCGCCACCATTGTTGCAAGGAGCGTATAGAACAAGATCGTATATCGATGGCGGAGATAGCTGCGCCCGAGACTCTGCGCTTCACTGTTCGGGCTACTGTTAGGTCTGCCCCCTTTCGGCTGCATAATCACGTCTCTTGAGCCGCTGGCGGACTCTGATCTAGCCAAGCGAGGAAGAGCTTGTACCCTACCGACAGAACAATCGCGCCGACGAACAAGCCAACAAGGCCCAACGCCACGAATCCGCCAATTGCGCCGAGGAAGATCACCGCCGTGGGAACTTCGACTCCGCGCCCCAGCAAAAGTGGCTTGAGGAAGTTGTCTATCAGTGCAACAACGACACACCAAGCGAGGAAAATCACGGCTTTGGTGACGCTTGAGATTGTGAACATGTAAATCACCACGGGTATGAGGACGACCACCCCCACCTGCAGCACCGCGGCGATTAGAAACGCGATAGTCCACACGCCCGCGCCAGGCAGTCCAGCGATAAGAAAACCAAGGCCCGCAAGAGTCGATTGGATCAATGCCACCCCAAGAATCCCGCTGGTAACGCTGCGGATCGTGGCTCCAATCAATTGCTGGAATTCGGGCCCCGAGGCTCCAAAGAGACGACTGCACAAAGAGGAAGTCAGTTTATATGCGCTCTGAGCGTTCGCCAGAAGAATTCCAGCCACTACGATGGAAAGTGCGAATTGCAGTACGGTGAGCCCGAATCCGCTGGAAACCGAGAGCAACCCTGGGACTGCCGTTTTGATATACGGAGCAAGGTTTCTTACTACCTCGCTTACGTTCCTCGACGCCAGGCTCCACGCGCTGTTCAATCGAGATCCAATGATCGGCCAGTTTTCGACTCCCGCAGGCGGGGGCGGGATTATTACGGTTCCTTCCTTGAAGTGGGATGCAACCGTTTGAACACCCCCGACTAGCATATCCGCGAGCAACACCATCGGGACAATCAGTAGGGCCAGACATAGAAGGGCGAAAAGAACGGCGGTCAGCACGCCTCGCCCGCCTAGCGCGAGCTGCACCCTTTGAAAGCGTGGGTACGCTGCGACTGCAATGATAATGCCCCAGGTGAGCAGAGGAATGAAGGGAAGCAGTATCAGGAGACAGGCGGTGGTTAACAGAATCGCGAGGCCGATGTGGATGGAAGCTTCGAGTGCGAGGTTTAGTTGGGTTCTGCCGTCTGCAGGTTCGCGGAATCTCATTATCGTCTCTCCTGCTTGCTGAACGCTCATCGACTCTCCGCCCAAGAAGATTCTCCGCGGTCACACTACCAGCGATCCGGCAGTCACGTCCGGCGCAAGGAATTTATGACCGAAGCTGATTTTGCCGCTACTAGGAATTTCCCCAGTTGTATGGGAACGGGGCTAAGTCTGAAACCGGCAGGCGAGAATTTGCAATTTACGATTCATTGTGCGGGTGAAGTGTAATGGTAGAGCTCGTAAAGAGATGGATCCGTTCGGAAAATGCCGGACGCCTCGCTAGGGATTTCCCCAGTTGTTGAGATTATCTGCTGAGTTTATCAAGGTATCCACAGGTCACACCGAAGCGGCTGGCCCTCCCTGCCGCCCCCGAACACACAACAGGACTCGGGACCTGACAATCACCCCAAAAAACCGAGTCCTGTCCCTCCAGCGGCAAAGTTTTTTCGGCTCTCCTTGGGGACCATCTAAAAACTGTGGCGCGATGTGTTTCACCGCACTCTTTAACTGCCGAACCTTGACAGTGGCGTGAACGCGCCATATTGCGCGGCCGCACGCAGACTCAAACGTCTAATGGAGCTGCGACCGGCTCCAGCGGCACCCACACCTCGATTCGCGTTCCTTCGCCAGGCTTCGAATGAATCTCGAATTCTCCGCCTAAGTGGCGTGCTCGTCCTTGCATACTGAGTAATCCCAGCCCAGGTTTTTCCATCCTGTTCGTATCGAATCCCGTGCCCTCGTCGTACAAAGAAAGGAATAATCTGCCGCCAACATGATACAAACTCAATCGAGCCCTTTTCGTACCACTATGTTTCTTCACATTCTGGAGTCCTTCCTGGGTGATGCGAAACAAACATAAAGCAACATCAGGCCTAATGCTGGGCGGAATATCCTCGGATGTGAAATCGACTTCTATACCTTGCCTGGCGCCAAACTCTCGACACAGAGACCTCAATCCAGTGACCAATCCCAAAGTGTCCAATGTCGACGAATGTAATCGATGCGACAAGTCGTGAAGATCGTCGCCAAGCTCACTAATTGACTGCCTGAACTCGTCGAGTGTCTGTTTCAGCGTATCTGGTGAATCAGGAAGTGTTTCCGCAGTATTCTGCAATCCGAAGGCAAGCAGGGCCAAGCGTTGGCTAAAATCATCGTGTAGTTCTGACGCCAATCTGCTTCGCTCCTTCTCCTGCGCCTTGATCAGGTGGTCGCTGAGTTGCACCTGGGTGTTTCGCGACTTCCTCAACTCCGCTCGGCTGTCCTGAAGGTAGATCGAAAGAAGAGACAAGGCGAGAATTACGAGTAGCCCACTGATCCAGATCCATTTGGTGCGTTCCCATATCGACAATTCGCGGAAAATCACTGTGCTTCCGGCTGGAAGGTCGCTTTCTTTGAAGCCCCACCGATGCAGAGCTCGCCAATCAAACATATAGACGTCGCTATTTCTCACCAAGGGAATTTGCTCCGGTTTCTCACCGTCGAGCATCCTAACCGCCATCCCAGCAGCGACCTTACCGTCTGCAGCCCAACTCACCACATAGCCGCCCACAGTTCCCTTGCCGATATCAACGTCATCGGTGACAAAGATGGGCGCATTCGCAGCGTCGACAAGCATAGGAACGGATTGGGATGCGTCAATAAAGTGCGCCCCCGCAGCATCCTCCACCATGGACGTGTGATAGACGATCGTCTTGCTCGGCAACCGCCTTAGCCGTTCAAGGAGCGCGGGCATGTCCAGGTTCGTGAGATATGTGAACTCGAACTGCGACTCGTACTTCCGCAAACTTTCCTTAGTCCCGGCTTCAAGGGACCGGTCAAAAGCTCCGACACCACCTACGACAACCACGTGCTTCGTATCGGGCTGCAAGTGCAGCGCCGCGAGCAGGGTCATTTCGGGCTGTGCTACTCCCCAAACACCGGTGAAATGAGAGTCGGGCTTCAACTGGTCTAACATTTCTTCTGTAGTGCCGCAGAAGACGACTGGAGTGTTCGGAAATGACGTTTCATGCGATTCGACCATAAACTTGAGAGACCTAGGTCCAACAGTAATGATCACATCCGGCTTGCGGGTTGCGTATTTACGAATGTACCATTCGTGAAACTTCTTTTGGGAAGCCTCGTCTGGAAACAGTGTAGCTTCGATGGTTTCGTCATAGAGTTCGATCTGGTATCGAGAATTCTCTAGACCAGTGACAATCTCCCGATCGAGAGCCGCAATTCCTGGCGACGAAATAGAGTTGAAGTCATTGAAAATGAGGACCCGCCGAACTTGCTTGGTCTGCTGAGATCCAATAGTTTGAGGAAAAAGAGAAGTCGCAATGGCAATTAGCAACAGGATAAGCATTGCCGGCCCTGGCCGCCCGCGAGGATGACGGTCGGAGTCGAGCCCACGAAGGTGTCCAATTTCACCCAACAAGCTGCGCTCCACAACAGGAAAAAACCTGCAAGGCCATTCCCGACTCAAGTCTAACTCTAGGTCACCTGAAGAATATCGTTGCTGGACAGCTCGAACATGCCCATCGAACAAGAAAAGTGTTTAATCGCCAAAAAATATAACCCTGGTGGGAACTCCGGCCCTACGTTAGTATCCCCACGGTTTTAGTGGTACTTCCTCGCGCGACTGCGAGACTCGGGAATATTTTCCCCACTACTGTGATCTGGGGCAGCCCCGATGAGTCAGGGTTCACAACTCAACCGCCATAAGAGGCTGTGCATAGTGTCGGCCAGCGTAATGGCCATTGCAACTCTGCTTAGTACCTGTTTATACGGGCAAACAGCCTCCACTGGTGCGCTGGCCGGAATGGTACTAGACCCATCCGGTAACGCGCTGCCTGGCGTCGTCTTACTCCTAAACTACCGCGATACAGGCCGCACCGAGTCCACAACTTCCGACGAACATGGAAGGTTCAGTTTTCTTCTTTTACCCCCTGGCGCGTATCAACTACAGGCCAGCAAAGCCGATTTCGATACCCTGAACCTCACGGAACTGCACATACCTCTAACCGAAACGCTCAGAGTCGTACTGCGCCTGCAACTTGTAACACACTACGAGCGTGTAATGGTCTCCTCCCAGACGGTGATGGCTCAAACCGACAGCGCGTCCTTGGGAAGAGTGGTTAATGAAAGCTCAGTCCGCGACCTACCCCTAGTGACGAGAAACTTCGCGCAAATAACGGGGCTTTCTCCTGGTGTGGCTGTCGGGGTGTACAACGCCGGAGAACTCGGGCTCGGTGGAACCGCGCTGTCTCAGATCGCCCAATCCAATGACGGGATCTTCGTGCACGGATCTCGCTCCTATGACAACAACTTTCAGATCGACGGGATAAGCGTCAGTGACGTACAGGGAAGTGCTGCGGGTAGCGGAGGAATTCCTATCCCTAACCCCGACAGCATACAGGAGTTCAAAGTACAGACGGGACTCTACGATGCAGGTTTTGGACGATACGCAGGTGCCAACGTCAGCTTGATCACAAAAACGGGCGGGAACGATTTCCATGGCACAGTCTTTGAATTCTTTCGGAACGAGGTTCTCAATGCAAACGATTTCTTCCTCAACCAAGCCGAGCAGCCGCGCCCGGCCCTCAAGCAGAACCAGTTTGGGTTTGCATTTGGCGGACCGATAAAGAACGAGAAATTGCTCTTCTTTGCCTCGTATCAAGGAACGCGTCAGATTAATGGTGTTGCAGCTGGTCAGTCGAGAATTGCCTGCACCTCCAGCTTAAGCGAGCCGCCATTAACCAACGATAGATCTCCAGCGGCACTCGGGAGGCTGTTTGGCGGGATGACAGGGGCGTTGGGGGGAGTCGCCCTAAAAGCGGACGGTTCCAATATTAACCCGGTGGCTTTGAACTTGTTGAATCTCAAACTTCCCGATGGATCTTTCTTGATTCCGACTCCGCAAACGGTGGAAACAACAAAACCATTCGCACAGCAGGGTTTTTCGGTTTTTGTGGAACCCTGCCACTTTAACGAGAATCAGTTCTTGACCAACACTGATTACCTCGCGAGTGCTAACAGCAAACTCTCCGCTCGTTTCTTTCTTGCTGATGATGATGAGACCATCACGTTTCCCGGAAATGGGCTCAACCCGGCGGGTAACACTCCTGGATTCCCGAGTCCCAGTGATTCTGGCTTTAGAGTCCTCTCCATCGCCCATACCTATGCTTTCCGCAACGGCTGGCTCAACGAGGCAAAGTTTGGCTACGTCCGAACGAGGGCTAGCTCGGAAGCCCAAACCCCATTCAACTGGTCAGACGTTGGAGTTGCCGAAGGAGAGATGAACTACAACAATGAGCTTCCCAGCTTGAATATTGCCGGTTCGGTCAGTTTCGCATCGGGATTTCCGCGCACGATAACTCAAAACAGTTTTGTGTTTGGTGATGATCTCAGCTTTGTCCGCGGAGCTCACACCATCCGGCTCGGTGGTTCGATAACCAGATTTCAAGACAATATCGACATAATAGGACTCGGGTCGTTCGTGCGGTTTCTCAGTTGGCCGGATTTTCTGCTGGGCCTGAATGCGAACGGCAACGGCACGGAATTTAGCAATGTTTTTGCGTCGTTTGATGACTTCGGGCTGACATATCGAGCTTACCGGGCGTGGGAAGGTACAGGATTTGCACAGGATGACTATAGAGTTGGCAAGTCCTTAACCCTCAATATTGGCGTTCGATATGAGCGCCTCGGTCAGTTCGGAGACGAACTGGGCAGGAACTCGAGCTTCGATTTCAGCAGGGCCGGTGCCAACCCGCCGCCTGGCGGAAGCCTCGCGGGTTATATTGTGGCTTCCAACTTCTCCAGTACGCTCCCGCCCGGTGTCACTCGAGCGAACAATCGATTTGGGAACTATGGTGAGGGACAAAATACGATCGCTCCACGAATCGGGTTTGCATGGCAGTTATTGCCCAGGTCAAGCGCGTTGGTACTTAGGGGAGGTTACGGTATTTATTACTCCCAGCCAACCGGCCAAGCGTTTTATCAAAACGTATTCGGCGCTCCGTATTCTGATTTTCGTTTGAACAGCGGTCAGTCAAATGCCGGTGCGACTTTCCAGTCGCCTTTCGCGCAGCCGTTTCCTACCCCGGAGTCCTTCCCTATGTTTCCCGCCTACTCACCAACTACCGCCACGACCATTTACGGTGTCGCCCCCGGCTTTCGACCCACGATGGTGCAGCAATATTCACTAAGCGTTCAGACGGAGCTCCATCCAGGTTGGTTGTTGGAAGTCGGGTACGTAGGCACCCGTGGAATACACTTGGTGCGTCAACGTTCCCTGAATCAAGCCCTATCAGCCTCTCCGAACAATCCAATTAGGGGGGTGACAACGGATATTGTCGCAAATATTTCTTTGCGAGTTCCCGTGCCCGGAGTGCCTCCGGACTCTCTTGTCGAAATGGAGTCCGAGGGCAGTTCCTGGTACAACGGACTGGAAGTGAGCGTGACCAAACGCTTGGACCACGGTCTTCAATTCCTCGCCTCTTACACCTTCTCAAAGGCACTGGACACCGATGGCGCCGACATTAACTCAACGTCGTCAGGAAATGCACTGACGCTCGGAGACCAAAACTCCCCGCAACAGCGCTGGGGACGCGCCAGCTTCGACCGGACTCATCGGTTCGTTCTAAGCGCAACGTGGAGTCTCCCCAACCCATCAGCCGGACTCGAACGGGCGTTTCTCGGCGGTTGGGACGTCGCTGCGGTAGTTACGATTCAATCCGGCAGTGCTCTCACCATCTCCGACACCAATGCCAATAACGTGTTTGGGATCAGCGAAGACCGAGCGCAACTGAGCGGAACCTGCTCGAAAAGCCAACTTGTCAAAGGAGGCTCGGTAGAGTCGAGATTGGGAGGCTATTTCAATGCCTCCTGTTTTACGAGTCCGCCAATTATTGGCTCGGATGGCATCGGAACGGCTTTTGGGAACAGTGAGACCGGAATTGTAGACGGTCCCGGTCAAGCGAACCTGGATCTCTCACTGTCAAAAACTGCGATCACCAATTGGCCCGTAGAGAAAAGTAGTCTTCAATTTCGAGCCGAGTTCTTCAATGCGCTGAATCATCCCCAGTTTGCCAACCCGGATACGAACTTCACTTCACCGACGTTCGGCGTTATCACCAGCACTGCTGTCAACCCGCGTGTTGTCCAACTGGCGCTAAAGCTTGCGTTCTGACAATTCTGCCCTTAACGGTTGAGTGGACTTCATAGAAGGCCTGGATCGATGTCATACCTTCCGCGCCGCCGATCCTCGCCAGCGAGCCGCAGGTATCGAGTTCGTTCTGGAAATTTGGACTTAGCCATAAATCCTAGCCCACTGGGGAAATCCCTAGTGGCAGTGGGGACCGGGTCGCTGTAAATACCGAAATCGGGAGTAACCCAAAACTGTTCGAACGGTTGGGCTGCTGTCGGCTCTTGGGCGGAGAGGCGGCAGCCCATTTCCTCCTTCGGTTCCAAGAGCCTGAGAGAAAAAGGACAAATGGGTATTCGCCTCCAAGCTTAGACGTTTCCTCGAGGAGTGCCGCCTGTCCCCTCCAAGGAAGATGATGAAATGCGAAGCCAAGTCGGCCCACCTCAAAACGCGAGCTCCAAGGCGATTCTGGAAGTTCTCGCGGCGCTGGTTTCGGCTCTTGCGATAACCGCCCTAATGGGACTAGCCCTGTTAGGCTCGGCACTTGCCATAACAGCTTTAATGGGACTAGGCCTGCTATTTGTGAGTTTAAGGTTGACTGCATAGTGCCGCGCCATGGAAATCACTAAATTCAGTTCGCAACTTTTCTTCGCCTTGGAACAAGCGACGCTACACATCTGGCGATTCCTGAAGCAGTTCACCGAACGCGCAACGAACGCCGCCCGGAAAATACGAGACTTAGTCGCAGGCTCCGTCGATGCAGTCCTTGTGGCGAGCGCTAAAGTCGCCAAATCCAGTTCGCAACTCGTTGTCCCTATAAAACAAGCGAGGCTGCACCTTCGGCGGGTGCTGAACCCACTCACGGAACGCGGAATGGGTGCCTTCCAGAAAATACCGGAGATACTGGCAAGCTTTCTCGATGCAGTGGCTGTGACGAACGCCAAAATTGCCAAATCCAGTTCACAACTCCTTGTTGCTTTGAAACAAGCCCCGGCACGTCTTCGGGAGACGCTGGAGCCGCTCACCGCACGCGGAAAGAATGTTCTCGATAAATCCCGGCACCTACAGGATGCACGTCGCGCAAAAGAGAATGTTTTGCGGGACTTACTGGCCAGCTCTGTCGATGCCGTCGTGGTGACCAACATTGACCGCCGATTAATTGCCGCAAATCCTATCGCATTGCATTTGTTCGGTGTCTCGGAAACCAACGTAAAGCAATTCACCATTGACGCATTTCTCTCCGAAGGTGAAATTCTGCACCTTGACGGAAATGGTTTGCCTTTCGTCAGTCGCGAGGAGACCCGAGGCGAGTGCAAGATTAGGCGTCTGACTGGGAACCTGCGAACTGCAGATTATGTCTTCGTCGCAAATTTTGTCCCTTTTCGCCATTTATTCATATTCCGCAACATTCGCGTATCGGTGCCGAAAAGACGAGCGGCCGCCGCCGGATAAAATGCAATCACCGGCAAAGTCACCGACGCGTAGCTAGGGGTTTTCCTAGTTGTGAGGTGGTCGAGTGGAACTTAGTATGCCCTTGGATTCTTATCCGTCAGGCTATCAAGGTAAATTTTGCGGCCCATGTGGGCGACTGTTTTCCTGAGTCAAGGTATCGGACCTGCCCCAGAGGGGCTGGAGGTGCAACATGATCTGGCGTCAAACTCGTCGGCTGAGATTACTTTTCATTCTTTGCCTCCCTGCGGCTTGCTTCGGCCAAACCGCTGACGGCAGTTCAACTGTCGCGTCAAATCCTCTCAACGTGTACGCCCCGCCTTGCATTTCTCAGGTTAAACAGTACCTCGCCGTGAATTGCCAAATGACTCCGACAGGAGGAGCGCAACCTTACAGCTATTCATTTACGGGGGACTTCCCAATTGGTGTATCGATGTCCACTGGTTTGGGTGGTGGCTTGATAAATGGGACGCCCACAGGGATAACTGGCGTTCAGGCCACCGTGACCGTAACCGATGTCAGAGGTGGGACCGCCTCAACCTCCTTCATGATCACGCCCGCAGGCTTAACCGGCTCAGGCCCGTGCGGGAGCTCAGTCTGCGTCACGGGAGCCGGCTACGCGATCAAAACGGCGGAAGGCTATACCATCACAACGTTAGCCACGGTGCAGATGGCGGCAACAACCTATTGGAGTGATGGCAGCACTCTCGATGTAACTTCCCGGGCGACCTGGGACTGCGCTCCCAGCCCGCAGTGCGGTTCCATCTCGACAACTGGCCTTTATACGGCTGGAAAGTCCGTTGGTACCTACCGCGTGACAGCAAATTTCTCCGGAGTTGTAAGTAACGGGGGGGCGGGTGTCGCGGTTACCGTGGACACAATCGAGGCCCACACCAAGGAGAGCGAGCGAGTAGCAAATTCCGGCATGGTCATGAGGGAAGTCCTGCAACTGGGGAGTGGCATACCAGCCGCGGTACTACAGAAGGCAGAATGCGTCATCGTTATACCTTCAACCCTCAAGTTCGCCGCTGGTGTTGGTGGAAGCTACGGGCGCGGCGTGATGACTTGCCGCGGAGGTCCCGGTTTTCAAGGGCCGTGGAGCGCTCCGTCAATGATCGCGCTCGGCGGGGGCAGTTTTGGATTGCAGTTCGGCGGGCAGGCCACGGACTTTGTTCTTCTCCTGATGAATGACCGTGCGGCCAGCAGCATATTGACAAGCAAAGTGAAGCTCGGTGCTACGGCGTCGGCTGCCGGCGGTCCCGTTGGACGTGAATCAACTGCCGCCACCGATCTATTCCTACGCGCAGAGATACTTTCGTACTCACGCGCTCGAGGACTGTTTGCCGGTGTCTCGTTGGACGGTTCCACCTTGCGTCCCGACAACCGCGCCAACCGCAAGCTCTATGGCAAAGACGTCGCTGCGAAAGCGATCGTCCTCCAGGGTGAAGTCTCGCCGCCATCCTCCGCGCTCGAACTGCTATCCGTGCTGAACGCAAAGTCACCCACCAACAAATCAGGAGGCGGGTCCGACAAGGGCAAATGAACGCATTCCAAGCTCAAATTCCACAGCGCCCAATGGTTTGTTTAAACAGGAAGCTGCAGGATTTGCACAAGAATTCCGCGGGTATGGCGACGTGTTGTATCAAATCCCATTTAATCTAACAATTAAGAAAGAGAGAAAAGCCAGGCCAAGTTGAAAATGTGGGATTAGTTTCTCCCGTCCCTCCGCTCGGGCGCTATCGTTTCGAGGTTTCCAATGATTTTTCGTTTAACTACAAGGGAGACATGGGGTCTTTTCGTGGCCCTCTGCATTTTGCTCGCTCCGGCGATCGCTTGCGCCCAGGAATCACATGCCCCGCATTGGAGCTACGAAGGTAACGGGGATCCGAAACATTGGGGTTCGCTTGATCCCGCGTTCGCCACTTGCAAGGTGGGCCATAACCAATCGCCTATCAACATCAGCCACGCTAAACTCGCCGACCTTCCTGAGCTAAGATTCGCCTACGAAGCCGTCCCTCTCAGCATGATCAACAACGGCCACACAATCATGATCAATTACGCGCCGGGTAGCACTCTTACAGTCGGCGACAAGACCTATACCCTCAAACAATTTCACTTCCACCACCCCAGCGAGGAACACGTCAACGGGAAGGGCTTCGACATGGTCGCGCACCTTGTCCATTCCGACTCAGACGGCCACCTCGCCGTCGTAGCCATTCTCTTCAAGACAGGCGCCCCCAATCCGCTTCTGCAAACTCTTTGGAAGAATATTCCTCCAGAGCTCGACAAAACCATCGAGACTTCTACGGTCTCTGTGAACGTAGAGGAACTCTTACCCACACAACGCGGTTACTACACGTATAGCGGCTCGCTCACCACGCCGCCCTGCACAGAGGGAGTGCCCTGGTATGTTTTGAAGTCCACATCCAGCCTGTCTGACGAACAATTGGCTACCATCACTAAGCTGTATCCACACGATAATCGCCCCACCCAGAAGCTGAACCATCGCGAAGTGCTCGAATCCAAATAGCGCCAATGTTTCTCGAAGAGGCGCCGGTATCTAGATGGAGGGCTCGGGGGACGCAGGGGTTAGCTGCCGATAAGCGCGTTAAAGGCACGGTTGTTGCGGTTCATGGTGGGGCTTGAACGGTCCTCAGGATTGCTGTTCGGCAACGACACGGTCCATTTCTTTTGTGACAATTGTTTGGGAGCCGTAGAGAGGTTCACCGCTCAGAAAGAGAAGAAGGAAATGAAGGACCGCAAGACCCGCATTGGGAGTAACCCAGACACCGCAGGATTATTCGAGGATATCGACGAACGTTTTGACACGATCGACGAGGACACGGATGTGAAAATTCAAATGCTAGCCTGCATCTTTTCAGGAACCAGAGACTATCCGGAAGAGTTTCACCATCTTTACCTCCAGCCCTCACTGGATGCGGGCCTCACCTTGCAAATCTCTCTAGAGGTGCTAGTCGATGGAGTGCTTTTCCCCAATTGATTGTCGACGATTCCCGGCTGACATTTGAATCGAGGTTCGGCGTCGCACTTGGCGGTAAGTCCCCTCAAACTGCCAAAACCCCCTCTTAGGCCGACGATTCGCGCGCAAGAGAATCTGGATTTGCATTCCACTCGTTTTCTCCTTGACGGCTACTCCGCACTCAACTACGGTGAGCGAGTATCAAGAGGGAGGAATTTCCTCTCGATACAGACTGACAGTTGCAGTTTGACTGTTCGCCCACCAGACAATCCCTCGAAACACGTAAAACCCGCCCAGAAAGAAAGTGATAAAAATGACTCCAGATGAACTCAACAGCATCGCAGTTGAATTGAAACGACTCGGCTCTGAACTAAATCTATCCGACCAGCAGAAAGAGGGTCTCCGGACCTTCTTGACTGAGAAATATGAAAAGCTACAGGAATATCGAAAAACGAACCCAAACGTCTCGAAAGAAGACGTTCTCCAATACATTGCTAAGAATCGAAGCGTCGGGCGCGAGAAACTTGAAAAGTTCTTGACGCCTGATCAGCTTTCGAAATGGGATACGGAGATGTCCAAGGCCAAGGACTTCCTCAGCACGCGAGCTGCATCTGCATAGTCCCTGGCGAAAATAAAGGACGGGGCGATTGTCTACGACAGTCGCCTTTTTTATGTCTGGAGTACCGGCGCTCCGAATGTCCGATCAGTGCGCTTTAGTTTCCTGTCGTTTTTTCCAGGTAATTGCCCTGGAGCAAGTTCAAGGCTGCTCGGATGCAACGATGTGTTCAGTTTCGCGTGGGATAATTTTACCGTTGCAGTTCAAGCAGCTTCTCAACCCTTCATGGGCGCTGGAACATGGATGCTAGTGCAACTAATTTGCACGCCCCGCGTTCGAATACAAGAACAGAAATGGAGTGTATCAATTCGTATTCTCATAGTTGATGATTTTGAAGATTGGCGACGCCAAGTTCATTCGCTGCTTCAGGCTCGGCCCTCGTGGCAAGTCATCGCCGAGACGTCGGAGGGATTAGCAGCGGTCCAGAAGGCCGATGAACTGAAGCCGGATTTAATTCTGCTGGACATCGGTCTTCCCAAACTAAATGGAATCGAAGCCGCCCGACAGATACGACGACTCTCCCCCGACTCCAGGATTATTTTTCTAAGTCAGAACAATGATCTCGACGTCGTCCGGACAGCTCTGGGCACGGGCGCGCTGGGTTACGTTCTTAAAATAGATGCCGGATGCGAACTACTACTCGCCGTGGAGGCAGTTCTTGGGGGTGCGCAATTTGTCAGTAGCAGCGTAAAAGGCCACCCATTCACCGACACCTGAGCTGACAAATTCCGTCCACCGCCATGAGGTCGAATCTCCGCGCTGTTCGAGGTCATGCAACGACTGCCCGGACTTTTCACGGCGGTTGGCCTCACGGAGGAATTTGTCCCGCCGCGCGTCGGCGCTCTCGTGCAGACCTCACGCTGGCGGAACGATCGAGAGGAATATATGATTCCTCCGGTCAAGGGTCCCCGCTGCAAGGTGCTAAGAGTCCTCAGGTGAACCATGTCCCAAACGCGTAGTGATCAAGACATAAAATCTGCTGGGAATTACGGGCGAAGCGCTCCTCTAGGCCCCACAGTCTGCGACGGCGGTTTAAATTTCAGCATTTTCTCCCGTGAAGCTTTGGGTGTGGACCTACTGCTGTTCGATCGACAAGACGATCCCCGGCCATCGCGTGTGATGACCATGGATCCTTCATTGAATCGCACGTACTACTATTGGCACGCATTCGTGCCGGATCTCCAGCCCGGACAAATTTACGCGTATAGAGTCCACGGGCTATTCGATCCAAGCAATGGGTTGCGCTTTGATCACGACAAAATTCTGTTGGACCCCTATGGCCGCGGAATCGTTGTGCCTAATGACTACAGACGTGACGCGGCATTCAAAGCCGGAGAGAACACCGCCGCGGCAATGAAGAGTGTTGTAACGGACCCAACGACGTACGACTGGGAGGGCGACACTCCCCTGAGGCTGCCATCATCGCGGACAATCGTGTACGAAATGCATGTCCGCGGCTTTACGCGTCATCCCAATTCCGGCGTGGCTGAGAGGACCCGAGGAACGTATCGCGGCCTGATCGAGAAGATTCCATATCTACAGCAACTCGGAATCACTGCAGTCGAACTCTTACCTGTTTTCCAATTTGACGAACAGGACTGCCCGGCAGGCCTTGTCAACTACTGGGGATATGCACCTGTCTCATTCTTTGCACCTCACTCCGCATACAGCTCGCGCCAGGATCCCCTCGGCCCGCTTGACGAGTTCCGCGACATGGTCAAAGCGTTTCACCGGGCAGGTCTCGAAGTCATCTTAGACGTTGTGTTCAATCACACGGCTGAAGGGGATCATGCCGGGCCAACTCTCTGCTTCCGCGGAATAGACAACCCCACTTACTACGTCCTCGATCAAGACCGCTCGCGCTACGCCAACTATAGCGGGACTGGGAATACGCTCAATTCCAACCATCCCATCGTACGCCGCCTGATCGTGGACAGTCTCCGCTATTGGGTAGAGCAGATGCATGTGGACGGTTTCCGCTTCGACCTCGCTTCGATCCTTGCTCGCGATTCCAACGGTCACTTGATGTCCAATCCCCCGATTCTGTGGGATATAGAGACCGATCCGTTTCTCGCGGGGACAAAACTAATTGCGGAAGCCTGGGATGCGGCTGGATTGTACCAGGTCGGTAGTTTTATTGGAGACAGCTGGAAGGAATGGAACGGACGATTTCGTGACGATACACGGAGTTTTTTCAGGGGCGAAGAAGGCTCATTGGCGAAATTCGCTGATCGCTTGGTCGGTAGCCAGGAAATCTATCGCCACAAAGAACGAGAGGCGGAGCAGAGCGTGAACTTCGTAACATGTCACGATGGTTTCACACTTAACGATCTGGTTTCCTACAATCACAAGCACAATGAGGCTAATGGCGAAGAGAATCGAGACGGCGCGGACGACAATAGAAGCTGGAACTGTGGCATCGAGGGCCCGACCGACGATCCGGCGGTCGAAAAACTCCGAAATCGTCAGGTAAAGAATTTCCTATCTGCCACCTTGCTTTCTCTAGGTTTGCCGATGTTGCTGATGGGTGATGAAGTGCGTAGGACGCAACTCGGCAACAACAATTCTTACTGCCGGGATAACGACGCCAATTGGTTCGATTGGTCCCTACTCACCAGGCATGCGGATGTACTTCGGTTTGTCCGATTACTCACCGCAAGGCGCTTATTGCGAGGGACGGAGGCCGAGCGCCAGCGGTTGACGTTGACTCAATTGATCAGCAAAGGAATTGGTGGTTGGCACGGGGTGAAGCTCAACGAGCCTGACTGGGGCAAAAACTCGCATAGCATAGCGCTCAGCGCCGAATTGCCGATGCAGGGTATGCGTGTCTACTTCATCTTCAATAGCTATTGGGAACGACTTGATTTCGAGCTCCAGCCGGTCGACTGCGATGAGCATTCGTGGCGTCGATGGATCGACACCTCTTTAGATTCTCCGCAAGACATCGTCGAGTGGCAGACGGCACCGTTCGTTCCAGGCCGTACCTATCGGGCGGGTCCTAGGTCGGTGGTCGTCCTTTGGGCAAGTTTTGCTGACATGGCGGGTCCTCCTTCGTAGCGCTAGGGCTTCCCCTAGTTGTTCCTATATCCGGTCAAAATTAGTGTTGTCTTCAGACCGTCTTATCCAACGGCGCGGCGCACCCCCACGCTTCTAACTCGTGACAAGTCCGCTTAACCAATAGGCAGGCGCTAAACACAAACGAACTGATGCTTTCAGAACAATCGACACTATTGGCGAACCTTCATCGGATTGAATGAATGGGGCTGGGACAACTTACTGTTTTCTGGGAAACACGGACCGCGGCGCACTCTGTGCCCGGAATAAGAGTGCGGTAGAAGGGCGAAGATGAAAACGAGTCTCCTATGGGCAGCAATTGTCTGGACGGTTGTGGCGGCACCGACGGCATGGGCCCAAAGGGGTATCGAAATCACGCCCTTCGTCGGCGGACAAATCAACGGTGGACTGGATCTCTCGACTACCATTTACAACGGCATCGACCTGCAAAACGGTCTGAACTACGGGGTTAGCGGGGGCTACGTGATCGGTAAGCGCACGAGCGTCGAATTCACATGGAACCACAACCAGGCCGACGCCCTCGCTCAGTCCATTAGTGGTGGCGCCGACCGGAAGGTGTTCACGCTCAACACCAACCAATACCTGGGAGACTTCCTGGTGCACTTCACGGACAACGAAGACCGGCTGCGTCCATTCATCCTCCTTGGCGCTGGCGTCACCAATCTTTCTCCCGACCGAAGTCACCTAAGTAGTATTACCCGCTTTGCGTGGGCATTCGGTGGGGGCGTAAAATACAATCTCAGCAAGCATCTTGGATTGCGTCTTCAGGCGAAGTGGTCCCCTGTCTACATCACTACAGCAACCGAAGGCATCTGGTGTAATCCGTTCTGGGCTGGTTGCTGGGCCAAAGGGGATAGCATTTTTCTCCAGCAATTTGACGGTACTGCCGGGTTAACGTTCCGGTTCTAGAAACAACTTGATGGTGTTATTTGTCTTTCGAGCCGGGATCGATCTTAGCCAACCGGGACTTTTGCTCACTCCGGACCACCATTAGGGATACCCCTAGTTGCCTGTCGACAAAAACAACGGATAGAACATCAACTATCGGTCAGGCGGATCCGTGGATTGAGGTCCACGTACAGCCCGCTCGGCAGCCCACGGAGAAGTTCCACTGGGATTTCGCTCTCGGTCAATGCTTCGCCTTCGTGTGCGGGGGAACAGGCTGCTCAGTTCCTGTTGATCTAAAGCGTTGCAGAAAGATTACCGATGAGAATGAAAACAACAACCCGACAAGTGGACTTCGTCACGATTGTGGACATCAGCGGCCAGATTGTCCTCGGGGAAGAATGTACCTCGCTGAGCAATTTGATCAGCGGCCTGCTAAACCAGGGACATAATCGGATTCTACTTAATCTCGCCTACGTCAGTTGCATCGACAGCGCGGGCTTTGCCTACCTGATCGGTTCCTTGGCTAGCGTGCGAAAGCGACGAGGCGAACTAAAGCTGCTCAATCCTACGAAAAAAGTACTGGCCGTTCTGCAGCTTGGAAAGCTGCTCACCGTCTTTGAAGTCCGGGAAGACGAAGCTGCGGCCGTTAGGTCCTTCGGCGAATCGGCCGCGGCAACTGCATGAATGTCGTCCCCACGGGACTGTAATTCTTCACTTTTAAATAATGGGAGCCGAAACGCCTGGTACGTCCGGTTAACCGGAAAAGTGGGCAGTGCATTTCAGGGAGTAGAGGAAGACACCGCCGGTGCAGTGACGGCAGAAGATGCCTGCGAGATGACAATGAATTCGAATGATTTTCCATCGAACTTGAATTTCATCTTATTTTTGTCAAGCGTGAACTGGACCGCAGTGTCCAAGGGAATGATGTGCTGATCCGAAGGTTTTGGCTGGCGAATCGTGTAGTCAGTGGTGCCAGAACGGACCACATACTGCTGGCACAAAAGATCGATGTCCTGCTTCTTGGATTTCTTTGCGCCGCACGCGACAGACGTCTGGGAAAGGATGGTTCCAGGGCGCGGACTGGGGCCGGCGAAGGCAACCGTCGCACCCAGAAACAGAGAGACAAGAACACTTAGAGATTTGTTCATGTGGACTCCTGGGCGAAAACGGTAGCCGTGACTTCCGTCGAGATCGATCGTGTACCTTCGGAGCGGATCCGCTAACGATTCACTCGCTGCGACAAAGCAATTGCTCCCACTTACCGTAGGTTTACTATCGCTTCCTCTCAACTAGGGAAATCCCTAAGATCGCCCGAAGGGGCGGCCTAACCTTCCAACACAGCAGAGCGAAAACATAAGCCACTGGTGCGGAATCAGCCATTCAGCCCGGGCAGAGATTTCAGCAGAGCGGAGACGCCATTCCATAAGATTTGTACGCCGATGCAAACCAGCAGAAACGACGTGAGGCGCATGATAACGCTCATGCCGGTGGCGCCAAGCACTTTGGCAAGCCGGTCAGCGAAGCTGTAGCAGAGAAAGATACTGGCGGCGATCAGCACCGAGCCAATTACGGCTCCAACGATCGCATAGAGCAAGGGCAGGCCGCGGTGCGGCCCGTTGGCACCCAGCGTGATGGCCACGGAAATCGTGCCGGGACCGACCGTCAGAGGCAGCGTGAGGGGGTAGAAAGCCTTCAGAGACAAACCAGTCAGTTCTACACTTCGACTTACTTCCTGACGAGAAACGATTTCCTCATCCTTATCGTTCAGCAAGGCCCAGCCCGCGGAAATGACTACGAGTCCGCCGCATACTTGCACAACCGGCAGCGATATGCCGAAGAACGCCAGAATATACGTCCCGATCAGATAAGAGCCGATGAGCAGCATGAATCCATTCAGCGCTATGCGACGAGAAAGAAGCCCGCGGTCTTCCTGCGAGTAATAGTGGGTGAGTGATAGAAAGATCGGAGCTCCACCGAGAGGATTTACAACGGGAAGGAGCGTAGTAAGAATCAGCAGCATGGTTTTGATGAGCTGGAACATAGAAAGATTGCCATCCACTTTGCTGCGTTAGACGGCCTCGGCGAAAGTCATAGCGGTAATCGGCTGATTTGGCTCTCGGGGTTGCACGACGGGCGGTATCGCGCGCGCTGGCAAAACCCTAGGGCTTTCAGCAACGCACAGCTGTAGATCGTACGGAGCCGACTTTCGTCGGAGTACTAGGGTTTTCCCTAACGGACATAGAAATCAGGGCTGGCTCGAGACTTGGCGCGGATGAAAAAACAGTTCCTGCAACTTGCCCTTGCCGAGGGCCCTTTGTAATTCGGTGAATCCAAAGAACGGAATGAGCAACACGAACAGGAGGAAAGTTAGACGGAGAATCCCCTGCCACGTACCGCCACCAAGATTGCCAAAACTTTCGTCGAAAGATTTCCCCCGATAAAGGCCAATGGCAGCTGCTTCCAGAAATTTGAACACAGTCAATAAAATAGAAAAAAGGGCCGACTTCACAAGCGTCGGGTAGATGAGTGGCGCGTCATTGCGAAGATCGCCCAGATGGAGTTCTCTTCCTGCAAGCACAACTTTCCCAAGCACGAGAGCGTTGACGAGCGCAAAGCCCTCCTCTGCAGCGGGGACATGATTCTCGGCCAAAACGACGGATCGATAGAGCGCGAACAAACCGAAAATCAACCAGAGGTACAGCGCTATCACGATAAATTCCTTTGTCGCTTTGTAGAACTTTCGCTGCAAAACTCGACTCTGCGGGCCGCTCCGCGGGGCTGATTACCATTGTGAGTGCCAAGTCAGAACAATCGTGGAGCCGAGCACGGCCAAGACGATTCGGGTCAGTTTTTGGTTTTTGTGCAGTACGTCCCGGGATGGAGGCGGATTATTCGGTCAAGGAGTTCGGACGGTCACCGAATACCCCATAGACGCACGGGCCGAGAGGGGGAAACCCTCGGGCGAAGGAATCCCAACCAAGGCCCTGCTTGCTTCACCTTTCCTAGCCATTCGGTGACCGAGCATCAGTCTGTACAATCCTGTTTCTGCGCAGCAATTTAGGGCTTCCCCTAGGTCCGATTGAGAAAGCAACTCGGAACTGTACCGTGGGAGGGCGCTGCATCCCGGATTACCGGACTTGTGCCCTTCGTGCAAATTCGCTTGTCCGCTTGCGCTATGCGTACAGGCTGCTCAATTTTGAACAACTTATTTGCACAGGGGGTGTTATTGCCTAGCGGGGCCATCAAGAGGTATTTTCATTCGGTCCTAGGGGTAGGGCAACCGTTGGCATCAATCAGAATTCTCATAGCTGATGATTTCAAAGATTGGCGACGCCAAGTCCGGTCGCTGCTTCAAGCTCAGCCCGCTTGGCAAGTTATCGCCGAGGCCTCGGACGGACCAGAAGCTGTTCAGAAGGCGGAAGAACTGAAGCCGGACTTAATTCTACTGGATGTTGGTCTCCCAAGCGTGAATGGAATCGAAGCCGCCCGACAGATACGACAACGCTCTCCGAACTCCAAGATTATCTTTCTAACTCAGAACACTGATCTCGACATCGTCCGCGCAGCTTTGGGCACCGGGGCGTTGGGTTACGTTCGTAAGATAGATGCTAGACGCGAACTGCTGCCTGCCGTGGACGCGATTTGTGCGGGCAGGCAATTTGTCAGTAGCAGCTTGAAAGGCTATGAGTTCACCAACAGCTCAGAAGAGAAAGCCGCCCACCGCCACGAGGTTCAATTCTATTCTGATGGCGCAGTTTTTCTAGACGCCTTCGCTCATTTTATTGCAGTTGCCCTCGAGGCCGGTGATGCAGCTATCGCTGTCATTGCCGAGCCACACCGGGACGCCCTTGTTCTGAGATTGAAGGCACGCGGCTTGGATCTTGATGCTGCCATTCAAGAGGGGAGATACATTCAATTGGATGTTGCCGAAACGCTCTCCACCTTCATGGTTTATGACATGCCTGACGCGGCTCGATTTGTCGAGGTTGTGGGTGGCGTCTTTGAGGCAGCCGCCAAAGCCGTGAAGCGAGAGCATTGTCGCGTTGTGGCTTGTGGAGAATGTTCGCCCTTCTTGTGGGCGCAAGGCAAGCCAGACGCCGCGATTCGCCTTGAACAACTGTGGGCCGAGGTAGCCAGAACCTTTGGGGTGGACACGCTCTGTGGGTACGCATTAAACAGCTTTCACGGCGAGGAAGACGACCACGTTTTCAAGCGCATCTGTGCGGAACACTCAGCCGTTTATTCTCAGTGAGAAATAAGACGCAATTCTAGGTTAGCCAGCTGTCGCGGCCCCTCCCTTTTGGAGTTGGCGCAACTCACCTTCCGGCACTACAAGCTCTGCGTTACCACAATCCAGGCGGACCATGGATATCTCCGCGCAAGAGAACCCAAAGCCTGGGAAGCCTTTCGCACCGGATTGCCCACGGTCGGCGAAGCTAATTAGGCGCGAGAGGCTACGCAACTGTCAGTTCGACCAGGGTGGCGACACCTTCGACCGCCTAACTCTTGATTAAGTCCGATCAGCGGACATCTGCTTCTCCGGTAATTCCAATTGTCCGGTTTGCCCGCTATCAGGCACAGCAGTGCGGCCCGTAGTGGCGCTTGAACAATCTCAAGATTGCGCCTACGCAAGGACACCGTCCATTTCTCTTGTGACAATTTTGTCGAAGCCGTGAGAGAAGTTCGCCGCCCAGGAAAGAGAAGAAGGAAATGAAGGACCGCAAGATTCGCATTAGGAGTACCGCAGACACCAAAAGAATATCCAGGGAGATCAGCGAACGCCTTGGCTCGATCGACAAGGACATGGATCTGAAACTACAAACGCTAGGGTGCATCTTTTCAGGAACCAAAGACCATCCGGAAGAGTTTCACCAGCTTTACGTCCAGCCATTGCTGGATGCGGGCCTCACCTTGGAAGACTCGCTGGAGATGCTAGTCGAGGGAGTGCTTCTCCCCAATTGATTTGTCAACGATGAGAGGCGCCCGGTTTCGTACCCGGCCGCACAACCCCAAGGAGCAGCGCAAGATGACTGGTAAAGTGAAATGGTTTAACAGTGAGAAGGATACGGATTTATAGGACGGGATGATGGTCCGGATGTTTTCGTTCATTACTCGGCAATTCTGAGCGATCGATACCGGACCCTAAAGGAAGGAGATTCAGTCGAATTCGAAATCGTGCAAGGTCCAAAGGGGCCTCAGGCCTCCAACGTCGAGAAGCAGACGTAGTAAAATATTGCCGCACGACTCCTCACACCTTTCCCGCAACCGAAGTACTCGACCGTAACTGCGTCGCTGGAGCTGGGGAAGTGAGATAGGCAGTGATCCGTCGAGCAGTGCTCAGTGATTCTGTTGTGATGACGCGGAGATAAAGTTCTACGTCACCCCGCACCAGCGGAGTCGCTTTGTTCGACCTGGCGCAGTTCATCTTTTGGCAAAGAGAATTCCGCCACAACACAATCCAAGCACACAACAACCTCAGAAAATACCCATACGAGGGGCATATGAATGTTTTTCAGTTCGGCAAAATGCATGGTGCGAGAGTTTTATGGCAACCTTCTACGACCGGTGCGTCTTGCCTTCGTGCTTCAGAGTCGCCTTCACTGGCTCACCGGTGGTGCTGTCCAGTATGCCAACGTCTGCTGGCGAGCGTGCAGATCACATCCTAAAATTCGCATCTCGCCTCCTTCGGTCCGAGCTCTGTAGGGTGAACACCGAACAGTCTACTCGGGCCGTCGCGAGGCCGGCATCGTTAAGACATCACTCAGCACTTGGTCCAATTACGAAGCGAATCTGGCCCTCCGGCACTAGCTAGGGATTCACCTAGTTGTTCAAGAATCCAACCAAACATAACGTCGTATTCGACTTGCCCTACGAGACAAGGCGGCAAGCTGTAGATGAGAATTTGCGGAAGCAGGCCCTGGGCCAGAACAGTCGTCGAGTCTAAGATGCTGCGACAACCCGGCATACCCCTGTTTCCCCTTGAATTAGTGAATGTGGAATGGCGTAAGTCGCAGAGAGTCATAATCAGCATGGCCGAGAATTCAATCGATAGGCAGAAGGTTCGCCACGATCTGAAAATCGCCCGGACCAAGCTGTTCGTGCAATTTTCAAAGCATCCCAAAGATGGCCGCTTCGCATTGGCAATCAAGATTATTGACGATCAGATCGCGAACTGCACTGAGTGGATTCGAACCAAGCAAATGAGCGCGGGAAAAGGCGCTTCAGCCCATTCTTCAAAGGTCCGACTTGGAGGTTCAATTTCATGAACAACACTACTTACAGAATTATTAGCTCTATGGGGGCTGCGCTCGTGTTGGCTGCTGCGGCGGCTGCTCAAGAAGAAGGAACGCTGAAGATGTCCGTCGAACCAAAGGAGGCCTACACCTTTGTCGACGGGAACGCGATAGGTCCAGGGAGTAGGAGTTTCGATCTCCCACTCGGCGTCCATACGGTGGTAGTGGCCAACTACGGTTACAAGTTCTTCGAGAAGGAAGTCAGCATGGACGGTAGCAAACCCACTGTTTTGAAGGTATCGCTGGAACCGTCCGGGTCGGAAGTATTCGGGCCGTTTGGCCGTATTCAATTGGAATTGGGGCCGTTGAGTCTGGTTGATGCAGGCGACCACGCAGTTCTGCTGAACGGAAAAACAGCCAATTACTTCGTGGGCCACGTCGATGAAATGAACAACGATATCATCTGGCATCAGGAACTAATCGTTCCGGTCGGGAATCATATAGTCACGGTCACTAGGAGGGGGCAGGAAGTCTGGTCCGAAACGGTCACTGTGGCTGCGAATCAGCGCGTAATCATTGACATCTCCAACGGAAAGCGGAAGACCAAGGATTGGGTGGCCGGAGCGAAACTCAAAGCTCTGCCGCGTTTCACTGCGGGCATTGCGAGCGCACGAATCGTAATCGCACCCGTGAGCGGAGAAATCACTGCTAGTCCAGCCAAGATTAACTGTGGTCAACCGAGCCAATTGAAATGGACGTCCGCTGAAACTGTCGGCGCCGACATCAGCGGGTTTAGTCCGGTCCCGGTGACGGGCGATCGTACGGTCTCGCCAAAGCAAACGACGGCCTACGAATTCACGGCAACCGGTCCGGGAGGCGTGACCAAGTCCAGTGCGACAGTCGACGTCAACACCGTGGTGCAATCCTCTCTAACTGCGTCGCCCACGGAAATTCAGTACCGCCAAATTGGCGACAAGATCATTCAGGCTGGCGATGCCACCTTAAATTGGTCGTCGACGAACGCAGATTCCGCTTCTCTCACCCCCTTTGGAACGGTCGAGCCAAACGGAAACAAATCCCTGGCCGTGAAACCGACGCAAACGACGGAAGGCCCCGTCGACGAAACGATCAAGTTCACACTGACGGCAACAAATGCGTGCGGCGGTTCGGAAACGCAAGTGGCTTCCGTTCACGTTACCGGTGCTATCGAGCCTATGCCTGAGGTGCTGCCCCAAAGCGTGTTCTTCCCAACGGACTACCCGACCGCCGAGAATCCGTCGGTGGGACTTGTCCGCAGTCAGCAGGAAGTTTTGAAGACTCTGGCGGAAAGGTTTACGAAATACCTGCCATACGATCCTGAAGCTCAGCTTTCGCTCGTCGCGTACGCGGATGTGCGCGGCCCGAGCGAGCACAACCAGGGGCTGTCTGAGCGCCGTGTGCAGCGGGTTAAAGAGTTCCTTGTCTCCCAAGGAGTTCCCGAAGGTAGGATCAACACGTCCGCCTATGGATCGGAGAAGCAACTCGACGAGAGCGTGGTCACAGACTTACAATCCCAGAATCCCAACCCACCCTCGGAATCCCGTGTGCAAGACTCGCGATCAACATTGCTCGCTTACAATCGCAGAGTCGACGTCACCCTGCATCCCTCAAACCAGGAGTCACCGCGTTTCTATCCGAATAACGCTCCTGACTCGGACGTCTTGTGGCAACTAGCCAAACCTCAATTGACCGTGGTCGAACAGAATCAGTAGGTTTGAGATGAATCCCGTGTCGTCCTACCCTTCTCCGAGACGGGACCATGCGCTCTGGCATTAAGCCGTTCGCCAATCGAGCGGCTTCACTTGTTGCCCTTACTGCTATCAGCGCTTCGATGGCGCGATGAATCAAACGCTTCGTCCTTTCGACGGATGGACGCCGCAGACCATGCTTGTGGGACACGCCTCACTGCTTTCACAATGACACCACCGTTGCCATTATTGGAAAACGCCACAAAACAGGAATTACCACACCCGGTAAGTCCGAAGGCGGTGAACATCGCGGCACAGCGAATTGTTCTCGGGAAATGGAATCTACTGCACCGCATGAAAATCCTCGAATATACAAACAGCCCCACGCCGGCGTCCGCGGAGAAAACGTATTCCTTGCAGCTGGGACGTGTCGCCTAGGAGAACCCCTAGTCAACTCCGAGTAGTACATTATTGATGCGGCGGGTTCATATTACTCACTTCTGGGCCTCGTCGCGCACCATACGGATATGTATCCTCAGATTATAGAGTTGGGGTCTGAGTGACAACGGCATCCACAGGCGACTGGCGCGCTCATCCAGTTGGTCCAACCGCTCAAGGAAATCCTTGTCGGCCTTGCGGAATCCGCTAACGGTCAACTCCTTTTCGAGGACTCTCAATTCAAAGTAGAGTCTGTACACTTGGCGGCTCCCAATCCACTTAAATATCTGTGGTGAACCTCGCACCAAAGGGTATAGCACCCCCACCACCGGAATAAGCAACACCAAAATTTGCTGGACCAATACTGCAAGCCAGAAAGGCAGGTGGCGCTGAAGGAACGGCGAGCCGGACTTGTGGAACTGACGCGCATGCGTGCTGAGCAGCACGTCAATGGATTCGGGAGCTGGGAACTCGCCCACTCTGTGGAATAGTCCGGGTCCAGAGTGGATCTGAGACGCCGCATCAAGCAGCAGGTACTGAATAGCTGGATGGAGATCGCTGCGCACGATCAAGCTAGCCTTCGGCGCGATCAGCAACACATCCGTTGGCGGCCGGTTTTCGGCCAGGTCGGCCACCCCGGCGGGTAACACCAACTTGTTCAAGTAGGGATACAAGGCGACAAAGGCGTCGGCCCTTCGAATACTGACGAGAGTTATTTCCTTTGCTGTCAAAAGCTGCTGCACCGCGGGCGTTTCCCAGGCGTCCATGAGAACCGCAGCGTCAATATCTCCACTAACTAGCTTCGCCGCAGACTCTTGCGGTGTGAGTGCCAGCAACGTTCCCGATTTCTGGTCAATTATGCCTACACGCGCGAGAAACAGTAATGACAGCGCACGGCTGGCGCTGCCCTCAGGGCCGATGGAAATGCGCAGGTTGCGAAGCTGCTCGTGCTTCTCCAGAACTTGTCCACGGCAGAAAAGCCAGAGTGGTTCGTAATACAACGTACCGAGTGAAACCAAGCCGCTCGACTCCTGCTGATTGGTGATGCCGCCCGGAATGATCGCGATGCTGATGTCCGATTTTGCATCCCGCAGATCAGCCAGGCTTTCGACCGCTCCCGCCGTTGGCACAAGCTTTAGTTCGATCCCGTCTCGTGCAAGAAGCTCGCGGTATCGCCTCCCTAGTTCGGCACTGAAGCTCCCCTCCGGGTCAATCGCCATCGTTACCGAACGCGGCGGCGTCGGGCGCAGTAGAGCGAAGGTCAACCAAATTCCAATTGCTGTAAGCACAGCAATCACGATCGCCCCGATTACGGTGAGGTGCCTATTGACGTGCTCACGCTTCGGAATATTCATCGCGTCATTCGCGGGAGACTCTTGGCGATGCCCGCGAGCATCTTCAGTAGCGAAGACAGCTTAGTAATGAGACAGTTGACCCGAAAATCCTGGGATATCCCACTAGGGAATTCCCCAGTTGCTTGGGAACGGGAATACCTCTAGGAAGTTGAACACGGCCCCGAGGCGAAATCAAAGCTCGCTGCCACTCGGGGAGCCGCGAACTAGACAGATTGTAAGCACTTGCTCAGCAAATCGCACTTCAGAACACTTTGGGCCTCGTGGACGTTGTGCGCGGGCTCCAGGAGAATGGTCGTGAAAGCAAATTTGTGGACTGGCATGTTGGCGGGAATGTTGCTGGGCGGCCTATGCGTGCTGGGGGAGGCCAAGCCACACGGAAAGACGATGGCCCAGGAGTCGTCTTCTACTTCGCAGTCTACGTTGGTGACGGGGCAAATCGCCTCAGATCAGGATATTGATCTTATGCGCCACGACTTGCGCGACAAGAAACAGGAAATTATTGCCAGGAATCTGCCGCTATCCGAGGCGGAAGCGGAAAAGTTTTGGCCCATCTATGAGCATTACACCAATGATTTGAAGCACATTAATGATGAAAAGTACGACTTGCTTAGAAATTACGCGCAATCATTCGGAAACATATCCAATCATGATGCCCTGATCTATATCCGTCGCTCGCTGGAAATCGATCAGGAAGTACAGGCTCTTCGTTCCAAGTATGTTCCGGTTGTCAGCCAGGTCTTGACCGGAAAAGGGACGGCCGCGTTTTTTCAACTGGATCGTCGCATCGGCATGATGATGGATATACAACTGGCCTCGCAAATTCCGCTCGTAGAGGGCAAGCAAAAGTAGCGCCTCTCTTCAGGCGAGATAGGAACCTGCCCATCTCTGCGGTAATAGCGATACGCAGCGTTCAAGCCGAGTTTGGGATTCAGTGCCCTGTGACTCGGAGAAACAACTTCTCAGGGGAACGGACAAGAAGTTTGCCCCGTTTTTTGCCGATTACGCCGTTTCTTTCCCAATTACTGATCACGCGGCTGGCGGTGTAAGGAGTGATGTTTGCTGAGTTCGCGAGTTCTTCGTTGGTCACATCGATTTCGATGAAACCGGATGCGTTCTCCCCGATGCTTTTTGACAGCGCGAAGACGATGTGGGCGAGCCTTTCGCGAGCGGTCTGAGAAACCAACGCCGTGTGAGCCGCGACGTACCAATAAAGATAATTTGTTCCGATGAGCAGGAGGTTTTCCAGAAGTTGTGGGAAGCGGCGGGCGAGAACTTGGATTTTGGGCCGGTCCCAAACGAGAACAGTGCTCTCTCTGACCGCTTCCGCACTAGTGACATAAACTGAAGGTTGGGATACCAGCGCTGTCGCCCCAAAGACATCGCCCGGGCGAATCCACATCAGAATGACTTTTTTGCCGTTGGAAGTCTCAAAAAAATAACGAGCTCGGCCCTCCCACATCATTAGGAGATGATCAGCAGGCTCTCCGTGGAACGTCATAACGGACTTGGCTGGAAATCGGCAGGATCTCGCAGCCGCTAGAATCAAATCTATTTCGCTAGGTTTCAACCCGCGCAGCCACTCCGCGTTCCGGTGAACTTGGGTGGTGCGGAATCGCGACGCTGCCATATTCCTCCTTTTGCTGGAGAACGAGAGTTCACGTAGTTTCAACTAGGTTGAAGCGGAACACTCGAGGCTACGACTGAACAGAAACTCAGTATCTAGATCCACTGACGTGGCAATCGCTAAATCTACAATTGCTACAAGAATAGATGCTTCCGCCATATGAGAAAGCCGTTGGTTCGTCCTCGAGAACCTATCAAAGTGTAGCGCCGTTCGCTCCTAGGGATTTTCCTAGTAGGGTGGACTGGGCCAAACGTAAGGCGTTTCAAAACTCGCGTTCCCACGGCTGCTCAACACGACGCCCTCTCGAAAGGCGGCAAAAAAAGCCAAGTCAGATGCACTAGGAAAATCCCTAGGTGTGCCCAAATTAGAGGCGGTGATATTTTCGGAGCGTCGAGCCGCTTTGCAGCTCAAGCCAGAAAGACCATAGCACCAGCTCGATATTGCATGCGTCGCCTTCAGCCGAGATTCACCGGCCAGAGCGGGCGGCTGGAAGCCGGAGCAAGCAATTTGGGTAAAGGAGAAAAGGTGATGAAGAGATCCATCCTCCTGGCTATAGCTCTTCTCGTAGTCGGTGTCACAACTACCGTCGCGCAAGATGTTCGTTACGATTACGACAAGGACAAAGATTTCTCGAAATTCAAAACCTACAAGTGGGTGTCTATCAAGGGCGCCGACCAGGTGGACGAGCTAACCAGCAAACGCATAATGGCTGCCGTCGATACCGAACTTGCCAGCAAGGGCCTGACAAAAAGAGATGATGACCCTGTTGATCTCTACCTTGCTTACCAGACCGCCATCGGCACGGAGAAACAGTTCACGTCGTATAACACCGGCTGGGGTTACGGCCCTGGCTGGGGTGGTGGATGGTATGGATATGGTGGTGGGATGAGTACCACCACAACCTACGGCTCCACATCCACCGTCTATGTCGGCCAGCTGGATCTTAGTATGTACGACCCGGCCAACAAACAGCTCGTTTGGCGGGGAGTCGCCACGAAGACCTTGGACCCCAAAGCTAAGCCAGAGAAAAAGGAAAAGAACATCAACAAAGCTGTCCAGAAACTGCTCAAGAATTTTCCACCTAAACAGAAGTAGACTAACGCCATCGTGCGCCTGCGTCCGTAAAGAGAGATGTTCTTGAAGCGCAGATTTTGGTAATACTCAAATTGTCCTGCCTCTATTTAACTTCCGCAGCGAGAGTCCAGCGTCACTAGGAAAATCCCTAGGTGCTGAGAAAGAAACCGGTTGCTAGCATTCGCCGCCGTGGGTAAGGACTCGTCAACCGTAGGTCAACGCCACGGATATCTCCCGATTGCCGATTGGCTATTTCATCAGCAGAAGGATTGGTTGCGGCCCGACCTAATTGCTGGCCTCACTGCGGCTGCGGTGGTCATTCCCAAGGCCATGGCCTATGCAACTATAGCGGGACTTCCCGTCCAGGTTGGCCTGTACACCGCCTTGGTCCCCATGGTGATTTACGCCGTCATGGGTACCTCGCGCCCGCTCAGCGTCAGCACCACCACGACCATTGCAATTCTGACGGCTGCCGAACTCGGCGAAGTTGTGCCTAACGGAGATCCATCATCTCTACTCAAGGCCACTGCCATGTTGGCCCTTATTGTCGGAGCCGTTCTCACTCTTGCTTTCTTCCTACGCCTCGGTTTTATTGCCAATTTTATTTCCGAACCAGTATTAATCGGCTTCAAGGCCGGTATTGGTATCGTCATCGTTCTCGATCAGCTTCCCAAGATTCTCGGAGTTCATTTTCCGAGAGGGGCTTTTTCTCATAACGTTCTCGCCATCGTCCGCAGTATTCCGGGAGCCTCCCTTCCAACGCTTGCCGTCGGCTTGATCATGATCGCCCTGCTTGTCGGCCTCGAGCATTTCCTTCCGCGTTCCCCGGCGCCGCTCGTTGCTGTCGCTGTGGGCATTCTTGGCGTTCGTCTGTTGGGATTGCATGCATACGGCGTGGAGTTAGTGGGGCGAATTCCCCAAGGTCTACCCTCGATCATCCTTCCGCAATTTTCTCTCGCAGAGGTACTCTGGCCCGGCGCACTAGGCATTGCGCTTATGAGCTTCACTGAAACCATCGCTGCGGGCAGAGCCTTTGCCAAGACGGATGAGCCACCCCTTCGTCCGAATCGTGAGTTACTTGCGACGGGGCTTGCAAATGCCGCAGGTGCATTCCTTGGGGCAATGCCCTCCGGTGGCGGCACCACGCAGACCGCCGTCAACCGACTTGCCGGCGCCCGTTCTCAGTTCGCGGAGATTGTGACTGCCGCGGTCGGCTTGGCCACGATTCTCCTCTTCGCGCCCGTCTTGGCTCTGATGCCTCAGGCAACTCTCGCCGCCGTCGTCATCGTTTATTCCATCGGTTTGATTAAACCATCGGAATTCCGGGCCATCTTGAGCATCCGGCGAACAGAATTCACATGGGCCCTTGCCGCGCTAATTGGCGTTGTGCTCCTAGGGACGCTCAAGGGCATCCTTGTTGCCATCGTCTTGTCCCTCGTAGGCCTGGCATCTCAGGTCGCGAATCCCCCGGTCTACGTGCTGGGCCGAAAGCCTGGAACAAATGTCTTCCGGCCACGTACACGGGAGCATCCCGATGACGAGAGTTATCCCGGGTTGTTACTGCTCCGCCTCGAGGGTCGCGTCTTCTTTGCCAACGCTCAACACATCGGACAAAAGATTGGGCTGTTGGTCAGCGAAATGAAACCCGCTGTGGTTGCAATCGACCTCAGCGGCGTCCCTGATCTGGAATATACCGCTCTTAAGATGCTGGCCGAAGGTGAGCGACGGTACCGTGAGCGCGGCATTTCTCTTTGGCTGGTCGGACTCAACCCAGGCGTGTTGCAGATGGTCCAGAGGTCGCTTTTCGGTACGGCACTTGGCATCGAAAGAATGCAATTCAGTCTTGAGCTCGCGGTAGCGCGATACCTTCAAAAGTCCCAACCTCGCGCCAGCGACTGGGTAGCGCGTCAGCAATCTGAGAGTGAACACACCTAGGAGAACTCCTAGGTGCGCAAATTCACAGAACAGTTTTTCATAGGACCCTCATTGGCCCGTCTGATTTTATTTACCTTTGAGGTGGGAATTTGCAACTAACCCACCTTGAAGGCCGGTCACGGGTACTCGCCCGTAGGATTTCCGGTCCCCACATGAATCTGCTGACCTTCATTTCAACGCTGCTGTTACTCATACTTTCGCCTTTGCTGGGCTCTTCTGCTAGGGCACAAATCTCACACAAGAAAAATGTCCTCATTTTAAGTGAAGTGGGCTTGTCGCATCCCCTGACCGTCGGCTTCATGCAGCAGATTGTGAGTGGTGTGGAGGAAACGCCGAATCGTCACGTCGAATTCTTTTCTGAGAGTCTCGACCTGGCCTCTTTTCCACTCAAACCTTCACCGGAAGAGGCCCGAGACTGGATCAATAAGAAGTACGGCTCGTATAAATTGGACGTCGTAGTAGCCGTGGGTCCCGGCGCAAGCGACTTTCTCTCAAAGTACACGCAGTCCATCTTTTTGGACGTTCCCATCGTCATCTGCGGCGCCAGTCCCGGGCAATTGAATAACCCAAGGCTCGATTCCAGATTTACGGGAACATGGCTGGAGTTTGAACCTCGCAAGACCCTGGAACTGGCCTTGCGCCTTTTCCCCGATACCCGCCACGTATTCGTAGTGGGCGGTAACTCCCGGTTCGACAAAGTCGCGATGTCCTTGACGAAATCGGCAATCTCTTCCGTTGATACCAAAGCGGAAATTCGGTATCTCACGGACGCGGAAATGAGTGCATTACTGAGACAACTCGCGGAACTGCCCAGCCATTCCATCGAGCTCTATACTTCTTTCTTTCAGGATGCCGCCGGAAATAAATTCCTCAATGCGACAAGGGCGCTCCCGGCAATCGCGGCAGCCTCCAATGCCCCGGATTTTGGCATGTCCGACACCTATATCGGACATGGAATTGTTGGCGGCTATGTGATGCCTTTTGAAAAACAAGGGAAGATTACTGCCCAAATTGTGTCAGAGCTACTGGATGGGGAAAAACCACAGGATATTCCGATGCAGACCATCCCGGGCGTCTACATGTTCGACTGGCGCGAACTGCAAGCTTGGCACATCCCCGAAAGCAAGCTCCCCGCGGGAAGCATCATCATGTTTCGCGAACCCAGCCTTTGGGAGCGTAACAAATGGACCTGGGTCACGGTACTCGCGATTATCCTCGGTCTCTCCGTTCTGGCGGCCTATCTTCAGCACAGCCGGAAGCAACTGAAGGTTGCCCGGGATAGGCAAATGCAGCTCAGCGGTATGCTGATCAATGCCGAGGAGCAGGAGCGCAGCCGGGTGGCGTCCGAACTCCACGATGACTTTAGCCAGCGCCTGGCGATTCTCGCTCTGGGAATAGAGAGCGCGGACGATGCTATCCCGAGTTCGCTACCAGGCCTTCATAAACAATTGCGCGAGCTCATAAGCTCTACAAGTGAGCTTGGCGCCGACCTTCACACCCTGTCACACCGGCTGCATTCTTCCACCATCGAGAGCCTCGGACTCGTTCCCGCACTCACCGCCTTGTGCAAAGAGTTCACCGTGCAGCAAGGTGTCGCCGTACACTTCGCCGTCGACGACATCCCTCGATCCGTTCACCCCGACACCTCTCTTTGCGTTTTTCGAATCGTTCAAGAGGCCCTTCGAAATGTGAAGAGGTACAGCGGCGCCACGCAGGCGGAGGTGGAACTGCAGATGGCCGGCGACAAATTGGAACTCACCGTGCGCGACCACGGCCGTGGCTTCGATCTCGTGAACCTGCGCTCCGATACGGGCCTTGGGCTCCGTAGCATGCAAGAGCGCGCGCGTCTGTCAGGTGGAAGATTTGAGATTTATTCGCAACCCGGAGATGGCACCGTCGTAAAAGCCTCCATGCCGCTTAAACCTCCAGCAAGGAGCGCCACGCCCTAAACTCGCGGATGAATTGGTGCGATTACTCCCGAACTGTGTTATAACGTGGGTAGTGCGACTTGAATCACAGCATACCGAACTCAATCCTATTTGAGTGGTAGTTCTGAAAAAGTCACATCCGCCCACCTTCGTCCATACTCATTAGCGCGCTCTCGCTACGAATCTAGTAGAAAGTGAGTCCCCTTATGGAACGCCCCTCTTCTGACAGCTCCGGTCGTAAACTCTTAATTGCGGATGACCACCTGATCTTCGCTGAGGCCTTAAAGGTCTATTTGGAGCGAAAATATCTGGTGATCGGTGTCGTCTCCGACGGTCGCGCCTTGATCGACGCGGCCCTTTCGCTGAAGCCCGATGTCACCATTGCGGATATGGCCATGCCTGTCCTCAACGGACTGGACGCTGCCCGCAGAATCAAAGAGCAAGTTCCCAACATGAAGTTCATTTTCCTCACCATGCGCGACGACCCAAATCTCGCTGCCGCCGCGCTTGAGCTCGGTCCCATCGGCTTTGTCCTCAAGCACTCCGCGGGTCCGGAACTGCTCGAAGCGATCGACCATGTTCTGCGCGGAGAGTCTTATTTGACTCGGAAGTTGCGAGCTGAGGACTGGGTAACTTCGAAGGCTCGAGCGCGTCAGTTCAGCAAGGAGCTGACCGCGCGCCAGAAAGATATCGTTCAACTATTCGGCGAGGGAAGGGCTATCAAACAGATTGCGGACATGCTGAGCCTGAGTGAGAAAACGGTGGAATTCCATAAGCACCACATTATGCAAGCCTTCAACCTCAAGAATAATGCGGAATTGATCTTGTTTGCACTGAAACAGGGTTTAATTTCGCTTGACCCCGAGGTTCCTGGACAGCGACAAGCATCTGGCAGTCGCCGATAATCTACACAAAAGGCTGGATCACCACCTAGGGATTCCCCCAGTGGTTTAGTACAACCGCGCCTGTCATTTTAATCCAGCAGCAATACCGCGTAGGAATGCGTCGCGCGGACAGCTGATTATTCTGCACGGAGGCGAACTTTGATTCGCCCACGCTTGTTCTTGGCCGATGATCACCCCGACTTCTTGAATCTCGAAACGGCTTTCCTGAAGCCTCATTTTGAGCTTATCGGCACGGCCTCCGATGGAGCCTCGCTGGTCTCGGAAGTTCTGCGTCTTAATCCCGACGTTGTTGTTTGCGATATCACCATGCCCGCAATGAGCGGAATTGATGCGGTCCACAAACTTGTAGAGTCGGGCTCAACCGCCAAGTTTGTATTCCTTACCATCCATTCGAGCGAGGAATACATCCATGCTTGTCTGGATGGAAGCGCCCGTGGATTTGTTACGAAATCCCGAATGAAAGCCCACTTAATTCCCGCAATCAATGCGGTTCTCGATGGTCTCCCCTATATTGCGCCCTCCACTTCCACTTGATTCAGGACTTTGTTATGCATCCAGACTCGGTTTAGGGGTTTCCCTAGTTGTTCATTTAGCTGAATCAGCCTAAATGAATACCCAGTACGAAGTTCAACAGGCCAAAATCGGGTGCAATGTCGGAGTACCCATTTGGCGGAGTCGCGAGCGTATGTTGCGGGTCAGCATGCCAAGAGCCGTTAGCGGTTTCGAACGCCTTCTACTCGTCTTGGGATGCCTGCTGCTGTTTTTGTTTGTTGCCATTCACATCTACACCGTCATTTACTCGCATGCGGCCATACGCGCATTCTGGGGAACCCAGTCCCTTTCGGCGCGTGTGCCTGCCGCCGGCTCTCACCAGAATCCCGCCATCCCTGATTTCCATCTCTGGTCACAAAAACGTATCGAAGCCTATCAGGCCAGCCTTATCGGCGGTGTGTCCCGGCCTCTGGCAGTGCTCAGGGTACCCGCGATCAATCTCGAAGTTCCTGTGCTCGAAGGTACAGACGACCCGATACTAAATCGCGCTGTCGGACACATCGAAGGCACCGCTGTTCCTCGCGAAGCTGGCAATATCGGTATTGCCGGACACCGCGATGGATTCTTCCGTGGGCTCAAAGATGTTCATCTTGGCGACACCATGGATCTCTTCAGCGAGACGGGAAACTCTCGCTATGTCGTGGACGAGATTGTCATCGTTTCACCGGACGACGTGTCTGTCCTGGCGCCCAGGTCCACGCCCGCTCTCACGCTCGTGACTTGTTACCCATTTTATTTTGTCGGCAGCGCGCCCTTGCGATACATCGTCCACGCCGCCATCACCGATCCGAACAATCTTGCGAATTCTGGGCAATCACGCTCTCCAGCTGAGGAGCATGGAGGCCAAGATTCGCGCTGATGTCGGCTCTCAGCGCGCGAGTGGTGGGTTCGAGAAGTCTCAGCTCAATTTAATTTGGAGGATTACAGATGAAGTCCTTGAATATTCTCTTGGAAAGGGCCCTCGCAATGGCTGTCGGGATGTTTTGCATTGGCTTTGCCACTTCTACACCGGCTCAGGTTCAAACCTCAACCTCGACTACCCAGGGTTATTCGACGAAGCAAATTACCGTCGAGCACGCAGAGGTCGTGCTTGTCGATGGCAATGACCTACTGCTCAAAATGGATGATGGCAGCATGCGCCATATTCCCAATGTCCCGGAAACCGACAGAATCGATGTGGATGGCAAACAACTAGGAATCCATGACCTGAAACCAGGCATGAGACTCCAACATACCCTCACCGTCACCACCACCCCTCAGGTTGTTACCACCGTCCAAAGTGTCACCGGGAAAGTTTGGCACGTCTCACCACCTAATTCGGTCATCCTTAGATTGGAAGACGGTACACATCAGTCCTTCAAGATCCCCAAAGACCAGAAATTCAATATCCAGGGCACTATGACCGATGCATGGGGGCTGAAGAAGGGCATGATCGTGACGGCCACCAAGATCGTGGAGGTTCCAGAAACGGTAGTCGCTCATGATCGGCAAATCACCGGAACGATGCCGCCTGCTCCACCGGCTCCGCCGTCTGACGTACCTATCCTTGTTGTTCTGACAGAACCGACACCGGCCGCCACCACAACCTCGGCCGATGCGTCGGCCCCGGAGAAGCTCCCGAAGACAGCGAGCGAACTGCCCTTGGTTGGTCTCGTCGGCCTTCTGTGCATTTTCGCGTCGTTTGCAGTCAGGCTCGCTCGTACAAACCTGGGCCTTTAGCGTTCCACCTACCGAGGGGGAGTCTGTTCGCGGCCGGCTCCTCCTCCCTGGAGTTCGCGTTTGCGGTGAATTGTGGAAGTTCAATCATGATGAGAAAAACTGTTAGCTCGCTGCTCGGAAAAATTGCAAGAAATACTGTCGCCATACTGTGCTCTCTTCTCCTTTTGCAGGTTTGCGCCGCTCCTGCAGCTCAAACGCAAGACCAAGCTGCCGGGTCGGGCCAGCAGGAAGTTGCGGCAAAAATACCGGCGGATCAACTCGACTCCCTCGTCGCTCCGATCGCGTTATACCCGGATCCGATGTTAGCCCAGGTGCTCGCTGCTTCTACGTATCCGTTGGAGATTGTTCAGCTGCAGCAATGGCTGGAGAAGAACAAAACACTAAAGGATAAGGCCCTCGCTGACGCCGTGGCGAAGCAGCCTTGGGATCCCAGCGTTCAGGGTTTGGCCGCGATGCCAGACTTGGTGAAGCGTCTGGCGAGTGATGTCCAGTGGACCACCGATCTGGGGAACGCGTTTCTGGCGCAGCAATCGGACGTGATGGATGCCGTCCAGCGCATGAGGAAAAAGGCGCAAGATGCCGGCAACTTAAAATCTACGGAACAGCAGAAAGTGGAAACCAAAGTCGTGGAATCGAAGCAGGTCATCGTGGTTCAGCAAGCCAATCCGGAAGTCGTTTACGTCCCAACGTATAACCCTACCGTCGTGTATGGCCCGCCAGTTTATCCCTATCCTCCGATTGCCTATCCGCCTCCGGGCTATTACGCGGCAGGCGTGGCGATTTCTTTCGGTGTTGGTCTCGCTATGGGAGCGGCGTGGGGCGGAGGCTGGGGATATGGGTGCGGTTGGGGAGGAAACAACGACATCACCATCAACAACAATAACAATTTCAATCGCAATTCCAATATTAACGGCGGCAACCGCAACAACATAAATGGCGGCAACCGCGTGTCAACGCAACCGTCTCGCGGCGGCGCTGGCGGCGGCAATTGGCAACACAATCCACAACATCGCGGCGGTACTCCTTACGGCAATAAAGCCACTGCCCAGAGATATGGCGGCACAACCCGCGGGGCGTCGGCCTCTGACCGGCAGGCTGGGGCGCGTCAAAACGCTTCTCAACGAGGGGACCGGCCTCAAGCAAGTACGCGCGACGCCTCGGCGCGCGGGCAACAGCCGCGTTCTAACGACCGCAGTTCAGCCTCGGGAAATCGCCCTTCCTCGGGTGGCGGTGGCGATCGCGTTGGTAACCGAAGCGTGTCCCCCAGTTCAAACTCGCGGTCCGGTGGCAGCGCATTCGGTGGCAGCAGCGGCGGTGCCGCTCGTGCCAGCAGTTCCCGCGGCAGCTCCAGTATGGGCTCTCGCGGTGGCGGCGGACGTCGGAGGTAACGAAACCATGAGAGAAAAACAGATGATCTCGCGATTCACTACGAAATTCCGGGCATTAAACCTGAGGTTCTTGTTTTCCTCGATGCTGGTTCTGCTGATCTCGCCAGCCTTGGCTTCCGCGCAACAGACGCAACAGAGCAGTCCACCCCAATTGACCTTCGCGTCCGCAGAAAAGGCCGCCGCCGCTCTCATTCAGGCCTGCGAGACTTTCGATGTAACGGCTTTGATGAGGATTCTCGGTCCGGAGGGCGAAGACTTGGTTTCTTCAGAGGATCCCGTACGCGACAAGAGCATTGCGGCTGATTTTGCCGCAAAGGCCCGCGAGCATACTGCGATCACTGTCGACCCAAAGAGCCCCGATCGTGCGACCTTGTTGGTTGGCAACGACAATTTTCCGCTAGCGATCCCCATCGTGCACAAAAACGGCTCATGGTTCTTCGACACCAAAGCCGGTAAGCAAGAGATGCTTTACCGCCGCGTCGGTAGGAATGAACTCGACGCCATCCAGATCTGTCGCGGATTCGTGGACTCGCAACAGGAGTACGCGATGACCAAACACGATGGTGCCGAAGTGAACCAGTACGCGCAACGCGTCATCAGCACACCAGGAAAGCAGGACGGATTGGTTTGGCGGAACTCCGACGGCACCCTCGGTGGGCCCATCGCCGAAAATATCGCCGATGCTTTGCAGCAAGGCTACGCCGATAAATCCAAACCTTATCACGGATACTTTTTCAAAGTGCTGAAAGGCCAAGGCCCCGCCGCGCCTCTCGGCCAGATGAACTTTGTCGTGGAAGGCGCAATGATTGGGGGCTTCGCGCTTGCCGCTGCCCCCGCGGATTATCGCGTTACCGGCGTGAAAACCTTCATCGTTGGCTACGACGGCGTCGTTTACCAGAAAGACTTGGGCCCGGACACCCTAAAGATCTTCAAAGACATGGAGCTGTACAACCCGGATAGATCGTGGACTCCCACGGAAGACAGTTGGCCGCCGGATGCGTTGGACGTGTCAGTTTCGGCGCAAAACTGATGCGTCAAAAAGATGGTTGCACCACCAGCGTGGCAGGCCGGAGGCGATTCGAATGACCATGGAATTTCTTTGCCGAGTACCTGCGCGGCTGAATCCTCCAGACACTTCTACCGAGTCACGCGGAATCTCACACCATCGAATGATCCGCAGTCTCTCTCCCCCCGCCGCACAACTCTTCTGTCTATCAGTGCTCGTGTTTGTCACGTTCACTGGATGTTCTTCCAAAGAAGAAAAACCAGCCCCTCCTCCGCCTACCGTGACCGTGACCTCAGTCGTCCAAAAGCAGGTCCCGATCCGCCAAGAATGGGTGGGAACCATGTTGGGCAACGTGGACGCGGAGATTCGCCCCAAAGTGGAAGGGTTCTTGCTCGCCCGCCTCTACACGGAAGGTTCGTTCGTTAACAAGGGGCAGCCCTTGTTCCAGCTCGATAAGCGTCAAGCGCAAGCGGCGGTAGATCAGAGCGCCGGAAATCTCGAGCGCGCACGCGCGTCATTGGCGCAGACTCAGATCGACGTCCGCCGCTACGCGCCATTGGTGGCTCAGAGAGCGGTGAGCCAGGCAGAACTCGACAAGGCGCAGAGTGCAGAGCGAGCTGCTGCTGCTGCGGTGGATGCTGACCAAGCCGTCCTCGATAACGCCAAACTGAATCTCGCTTGGACCACCGTGCTTTCTCCCATTTCCGGGATTGCCGGAGTTGCCAAAGTGGCAATCGGGGACCTGATGACCCCAAACACGGTCATGACCACGATTTCGAATGTCGATCCTATTTATGTCGACGTCAATATCGCCGAGCAAGATTACTTGCGATTTCAACGCGAAAAACCTGCTGGCACCGGCAAACAGAGCGTCGAATTGATTCTCGGAGACGGCACTCTTTATCCGCGCCGTGGCCGCGTCCTTTTCTTGAATCGCGAAGTGGATTCGCGAACAGGTACCATCCAGGTCCGTGGCGAATTCCCAAATCCAGGAAACGTCCTTCGCCCAGGCCAGTATGCGCGTATCCGGGCCATCACCGAACTGCTTAAAGACGCTCTCTTGATTCCGCAACAGGCGGTTTCCGAATTGCAAGGTGTCTATCAAGTCGGCGTTGTCGGCTCGGACAACAAAGTCACCATCCAAACGGTCAAACTCGGTCCTCTCTTCGGCGACATGTGGGTGGTCGAGTCCGGCCTTCAACCCGGCGGCAAAGTAATCGTCGACGGCTTGCAACGTGTGCGCACCGGCGTCACCGTTGCAGCTAAACCTTACAACGATACTCAAGCCAACTCCGTTGTCGGTGGGAACTAGCGGTGTCTAAATTCTTCATCAATCGTCCAAACGTCGCCATCGTTATCGCCATCCTCACCGTCATTAGCGGCCTGGTGGCCATGGCCAAACTGCCGGTTGCTCAATTGCCGGATATAGTCCCTCCCCAAATCAACGTATCGGCCACTTATACCGGCGCCGACGCCCTCACTATTGAACAATCGGTTGCTACACCTCTTGAACAACAGATGAACGGCGTGGACAACATGCTCTACATGATGTCCACCAACGCCAACGATGGAACCATGACCCTCAAGGTCACCTACGACGTCGGCACCAATGTCGACATCGATCAGGTCAACACACAGAATCGCGTGTCGCAAGCCAGCCCGAATCTCCCCACCTCCGTCAATCAGTACGGTGTAACGGTTAAAAAATTGATGGGACTTCCGCTCTTGGTCCTTTCTCTCTACTCACCTTCGGGAGCTTATGGCGGTCAATTCCTCGGCAACTACGCCACCATTAATGTTAACGACGCGCTGTTACGCGTTCCCGGAGTTGGTCAGGTCACTAACTTCGGCGCTGCGGATTATGCGATGCGCGTTTGGGTGAAGCCGGATCAGCTAACCAAGCTCGGCATGACCGTCTCTGATTTAACCACTGCTGTCCAGCAACAGAGCGCCGTTAACCCCGCTGGTCAGATCGGTGCGGAGCCTGCCCCAAAGGGTCAGCAATTCACTTACGCCGTCCGTGCCCCCGGGCGACTCATCAACGCCGAAGAATTCGGCAACATCATCGTCCGCCAGAACTCTGACGGTTCTACCGTAAGACTCAAGGATGTCTCTCGCATCGAACTCGGTTCTCTCGTCTATCAGCAGATCGGCCGGTTCAACGCTAAGCCCGCGGTCATCATCTGTGTGTACCAAGCACCCGGCTCCAACGCCTTAGCTGTCGCAAAACAGGTCAAGGCGCAAATGGACGATTTGAAATCGCGATTCCCCGATGGCCTTGAATACACCGTGGCGATGGACACCACGTTGCCCATCACGGAAGGCATGAAAGAGATCGTTACCACTCTCCTTGAGGCCATCGTGCTCGTTATCATCGTAGTATTTCTCTTTCTCCAGAATTGGCGCGCTACTCTCATCCCACTCCTCGCCGTGCCCGTTTCTCTCATCGGTACTTTCGCCGTCTTCCCGATGCTCGGCTTTTCCATTAATACGCTCTCTTTGTTTGGCCTCATTCTCGCCATCGGGCTGGTGGTGGACGATGCCATCGTTGTTGTAGAGGCCGTTGAACATCACATCGAGCATGGCTTGTCACCTAGGGACGCCACCTTTAAAGCTATGGAAGAAGTCACCGCACCGGTAATTGGTATCGCGTTGATTCTTTCTTCGGTCTTTGTGCCGATGGCAGCAATGGGTGGTATTAAGGGCCTGCTGAATCAACAGTTCGCCATAACAATCGCGATCTCTGTATTAATCTCTGCGTTCAACGCGCTAACACTATCCCCGGCACTCTCCGCCCTTTTGTTGCGCCCTCGTAAGAAAAGCAGGGGCCCCCTCGGAAAGTTCTTCGATTGGTTCAACGTGTGGTTCGGAAAAATGACCGGGGGTTACGTTAGCCTTAGCGGAGGTCTCATTCGGCGCTGGGGCGTCTCTCTGTTGCTATTGTTGGGAATTTCTGTCGTGTCCGTCCTCATGGGCAGACAGCTCCCCGCCAGTTTTATCCCGGAAGAAGACCAGGGCTATGCCTTCCTTCAGATCCAATTGCCGGATGCTGCCTCACTACAACGCACGGACGCGGTTATGCGCAAGATAGATGACATGCTGACACATACTCACGGTGTTCAGAGTTACAGCGGGATTTCTGGCTTTAGCCTTCTATCCAATACCTCAGCCTCCTATACCGGCTTTTATTTTCTCCAGTTGGAGCCTTGGCATGACCGGCTTACCGAAGAACTTTCCGCGCAGGGACTCATGCGCACCCTCAACAAAAGAATGGCCAGCGAAATCCCGGAAGCCATCGGTTTTGCCTTTGGCCCGCCTGCCATTCCTGGCCTCGGCACTGCGGGCGGATTCACCTTTATGCTCCAGGATCGAAGTGGTGGCACTGTCACGCAACTCGCAGAAATGCTCGATAAGCTGGCGCTGGCTGCTCGAAAGAGGCCGGAAATTGCCTCCATCGTAAGCACCTTCCGACCGTCCGTGCCTCAACTCTATGTGGAAGTGGACCAGGATCGCGTTCTAAAGCAGGGTCTGCAGTTCACTGAGGTTTATCAGACTCTTCAAGCTTTCCTCGGCGGTGCCTACGTCAATCAGTTCAATCGATTCGGCCGCCAATGGAAGGTGTATCTCCAGGCGGAACCCGAGTATCGCACCAGCGCAGATAAAATAAATAACTTCTACGTTCGAAACTCCAAGGGCGATATGACGCCCTTGGCGTCTCTGGTCACCATCAAACGAGTTTCCGGACCGGAATACACCAACCGCTTCAACCTCTACCGAAGTATCCAGATTAATGGTTCCCCCGCTCGGGGCTTCAGTTCCGGACAGGCCATGGCTGCCATGGAGCAGGTTTCTAAAGAGGTCTTGGCCGCCGGTTTCGGCTACGCCTGGAGCGACATGTCCTATCAGGAGAAAAAGGCCGAAGGTGGGCAAGCCATGGTCTTCGCCATGTCCTTTGTGTTCGTGTTTTTGATTCTGGTTGCTCTTTATGAAAGTTGGTCACTGCCGTTCAGCGTCCTGCTGTCCGTTCCGGTAGCGGTTCTCGGTGCGTACGGCGGACTACTCTTGCGCAAATTCGACAACAACGTTTTCGCTCAGATTGGTCTCATCATGTTGATCGGTTTGACCGCCAAGAACGCCATTTTGATCGTCGAGTTCGCGGTATTGGAACACTCCAAAGGAAAACAGATTGTGGACGCGGCTCTCGAAGGCGCTCGCCTGCGCTTGCGCCCGATCTTGATGACTTCCTTCGCCTTCATTTTGGGATGCGTGCCGCTCTGGACCGCCAAGGGCGCCGGCGCCATCGGCCGAAGAGTCTTGGGCAGTTCCGTGATCACCGGAATGTCGGCCGCTACGATCTTAGGAATTTTCTTGGTCCCTGTTTTGTTCGTGGTCGTTGAACGCATCGCCAAGAAGAAGCCTCACGTGGAGGTAGCCCATCCGGCCGTCCTTGAGGGAGGTCACGACTGATGAGAAAGCTCATCACCATCGCGCCCTTTCTGTTTCTCACTCTTGGCATAGCCGGCTGTTCCCTCGGACCAAAGTACAATAAGCCGACATTCCAACCTCCGCCCACCTTTTATACCGAGACTCAACCATCGAGGACCTCCTCCGCCGATCTCGCGTGGTGGGAATTGTTCAAGGACCCTGTTTTGCAAGGCCTGCTTCACGAAGCCTTTACCAATAACTACGATCTGCGGCTGGCCGTATCGCGTGTCGAGCAGGAGCGCGCGCTTCTTGGTGTCACACGTTCGCAGTACTACCCGCAGGTCGGCTACGACGCCAGTATCGGCGGGCAGCAGTCTCCCTACATTGCGAACCACACCTATTACTCGTACAACCTCACTACTTTTTGGGAAATCGACCTGTTTGGACGCATCCGGAAGCTCAATGAAGCGCAGCGTGCTGTGTACTTCTCAACCGAGGAAGCGCGGCGAGACGTTCGCCTCTTGCTCGTGGCCGAGCTCGCCCAGAGCTATTTCCAGTTGCGAGCTCTGGACGAGCAACTGGCCATTGCACGCGCGACCGCCAAGAGTTTCCAAGACACCCTCGACATCTTTCAGAACAAGTTTTTGGGCGGCGCCTCTTCCGGGCTCGAAGTCGCACGCGCGCAAGCGGCACTCTCCAACGTCGCCGCCACAATACCCGATTTCCAGCAACAGATCGTGGCCCAGGAAAACGCCATCGATTTACTCCTGGGCCGGAATCCTGGACCGATTACCAGGGGCGCCTCCCTCGCGGAACAATTTGACCCTCCGGAAGTTCCCGCGGGACTTCCCGCTGCGTTACTGGAGCGCCGTCCAGACCTTCGCGAAGCCGAACAGAATCTGATTTCCGCCAACGCCAACGTGGGCGTCGCTAAGGCCAACTTTTTTCCAACAATTTCCCTCAGTGGTCTGCTCGGCGGCGTAAGCCCTCAACTCTCCGAACTCACTGGCGCCGGCAAAGCCTGGACACTTGCGGGAGGCCTCGCCGGTCCTATCTTTACCGCAGGCCGATTGAAGAATGAGTATCGTGCGTCTCTCGCTCTGCGAGACCAGGCCAAAATCTCTTTCGAAAAACTTGTGACCCAGGCGTTCGGCGAAGTTTCCACCTCACTTGCGGCGCATCAGCTGTTGGCTCAGGCCTACCAGGAGCAACTGAAGTCCGTTGAGGCCTATCGCGAATCGGTCCGCCTGGCCACCATTCGTTACGATAGTGGGCTTTCCAATTATCTTGAAATCATCGACGCGCAGCTCGCGATGTATCCGGCTGAAAGCGCCAGCGTCAATTATGATCTCGGCCGTAAAGTGGCCTTGGTCAGCCTCTACCGTGCGCTCGGCGGCGGCTGGAGTCTGAGTGATTCGCAGTGGATGAGCACTGGTGGCGTTTCCGCAGTTACGCCGCCGACCTCACCCTGAATACCTGTGAGGGAGGAACAGTTTCCAATGCCCAGAGAAGATTCCCCAGACGCTGACAAGTCCCTGAAACGGAAGAAATACGACAAAGAGCTGCGCCGTCTTCAAGCCGAACTCTGCAAATTGCAGGACTGGGTCAAATACAAGAGTCTCCGCGTCATGGTCGTCTTTGAGGGCCGTGATGCCGCGGGCAAAGGCGGCACGATCCGGGCCATCACCGAACGGGTCAGTCCTCGTGTCTTCCGCCTCATCGCACTTCCTGCTCCGTCCGATCGCGAGAATTCTCAAATGTACATGCAGCGTTACATGCAGCACTTTCCTGCTGCAGGCGAAATTGTCATCTTCGACCGCAGTTGGTACAACCGCGCTGGCGTGGAGCGCGTCATGGGCTTTTGCACCGAGGAGCAATATCGCCAGTTCCTAAGACTCTGCCCCACTGTGGAGAAATATATTACCGATGCCGGCATCATCCTCATCAAGTATTGGTTGGAAGTCGGTCAGAAGGAGCAGCAACGCCGCTTCGAAGCGCGCCTCAAGGATCCTCTTCGCCAGTGGAAGCTCAGTCCTATGGACGTGGAATCCTTTCAGCGTTGGTATGACTACTCCCGCGCGCGAGACAACATGCTTGCCGCCACCGACTCAAAACATGCCCCGTGGTATCTTGTCCGCTCCGACGACAAGCGTAAGGCCCGCCTGAATTGTATTTCTCATTTACTCAGCTTGATTCCGTACAAGAGAGTCCCTCGCGAGAAAGTGAAACTCCCAAAGCGCTCGGAAAAGCACAGCTATAACGATCAAGCATCAATCAAGGGCCGCAGATTTGTTCCTGACAAATACTGAAACTCATCCGCAATACTAAAGAAGCCCTCAAAATCTATCCACCTCCTCCGAAACTATCGAACCAAAAGGAGCCGTTCGTGACATAGGGATTTCCCTAGTTGCTGAAGCACTCGTCGAGCTGTAATTCCGTAGATGAAACGCGCTCTAAACCGAGGTGTGCGCACAAGCCTCACTGCGTCTCGATCGCCTCGTCAACGGCTCAAGACATTGCTTGCCTTGTCCCACAGGCAAAAGGAGTTGTTCATGAAGACCTCGGAGCAGAAATCTGCGACAGCCTCGTCTGCGGAATGCACGGAGCAGACGCGCTTAAATGACGCACGCGACAAGGGCATTCAGTGGAAGAAATGGGGACCTTACCTCAGTGAACGCCAGTGGGGCACCGTCCGAGAAGACTATAGCCACGATGGGAATGCGTGGGACTACTTCAGCCACGATCAGGCACGTGCGCGCGCGTATCGTTGGGGCGAAGACGGAATCGCAGGTATCTCCGACGACAAACAACAATTGTGCTTTGCTCTCGCCTTTTGGAACGGACGCGATCCCATCCTCAAGGAGCGCCTGTTTGGGCTGACGAACAGTGAAGGGAATCACGGGGAAGACGTAAAGGAGTATTACTTCTACGTGGACAGCACTCCCACGCACTCCTACCTGAAATATCTCTACAAGTATCCGCAGAGAGAATTTCCCTATAAAGATCTTATCGAGACCAATCAACATCGCTCCCGTGAAGAGTTCGAGTACGAACTGCTGGATACCGGTGTATTCGATGACGACCGCTATTTCGATATTTTCGTCGAGTATGCCAAAGGCGATCCGGAAGACTTGTTGATACGCGTTACCGTGCACAATCGTGGGCCGGAACCCGCCGTTCTGCATCTGCTACCGACCCTCTGGTTTCGCAATGTCTGGTCCTGGGGTGAGAATCAGTCCAAGCCTTTCCTTCAGCAAACCGCCTACGATGCCGTCCAGGCCTCGCACCCACAACTTGGCCTTCGTACCCTGTATGTCGAGGGCTGCCCGGATCTGCTTTTCACCGAGAACGAAAGCAATTTCGAACGTCTGTGGGGCCAGCCCAATTCCTCTCCCTACGTGAAGGACGCCTTTCATCAGTACGTCGTGAATGGCAAAAAAGAAGCCGTCAATCCGGACCGCACCGGTACAAAAGTGGCGGCCCACTACATTCTCGAAGTGCCCGCCGCTGCTTCGCATGTGCTCCGTCTCCGGTTCAATGCCCGGACCCTTGACCGTCCGTTCGACAAGTTCGATCACAGCTTCTCCGCTCGTTTGGCCGACGCCAACGAGTTCTACGATAGGATCACTCCGGTCTCTCTCTCCGAAGATCAACGCCGTGTACACCGCCAGGCGCTCGCTGGCATGCTCTGGACCAAGCAGTATTACTACTTCGATTTGGATAAATGGCTCGATGAACACAACGCTCACCCGCTGACGCAATCGGTCCGGCCTAACGTCCGAAATGCCGAATGGTTCCACATGCTCAACAGCGACATCATTTCCATGCCTGACAAATGGGAATATCCTTGGTATGCGGCTTGGGACCTCGCCTTTCATACCCTCGCGCTTTCGTTGGTGGATTTCGACTTCGCCAAAGATCAGCTCCTGCTCATGTTGAGAAATCTGTACGCGCACCCGAACGGCCAAATCCCCGCCTATGAATGGAATTTCAGCGACGTGAATCCCCCGGTGCATGCCTGGGCTACACTGTTTCTTTACAACGTCGAAAAAGAATTGGGGCGTGCTGATTTACGTTTCTTGGAGCGATCCTTTCAGGGATTGATGCTGAATTTCAATTGGTGGGTCAACCGCAAGGACCCTGACGGTCGCAATGTTTTTGCTGGCGGTTTCCTGGGTTTGGACAACATCGGAATATTCGACCGCAGCGCCCAACTTCCAACGGGCGGCCATTTAGACCAAGCTGACGGAACCGCATGGATGGCTTTCTATTGTCAGAACATGCTGGAGATTGCGTTGATCCTGACGGAGAGCGATCCGATGTACGAAGAGATCGCTTTCCGCTTTTTGGAGCATTTCCTCTGGATCACTTACGCCATGGACAGAATCGGCGTCAATCACGACGAAATGTGGGACACCCAAGATGGCTTCTTCTATGACGTCCTCCACTTTCCCAACGGCAACGCCGTTCGCTTGAAAGTCCGCTCTATGGTCGGCTTGCTCCCCCTGTGCGCTTCTACTGTTTTCGAACACGGAGTCGCCGCACGCCACCCCCGTCTTATGGAATTGATCGATTTGTTCCGCAAGCGCCACCCGGAATTGGTGAAACACATCGCTCCCGCTGATGAGTCTTTCACCGGTTGCAAGGGCCGCCGGATTCTGTCGGTCTGCAACAAGGCGAAAATTGAACGAATCCTCGCCTATATGTTGGACGAAAACGAATTTCTTGCGCCTTGTGGAATTCGCTCCCTATCTCGTTACCATCTGGACCATCCGTTTGTCTTCCGGGTCGGAGAGGAGCAGTACAGCGTCCAGTATTTGCCCGGCGAATCCAACACCGGCATGTTCGGTGGCAACTCGAACTGGCGCGGACCGGTCTGGATGCCGGTAAATGCGCTGCTCATTCGGGGCTTGCTCAATCTTTACCAATTCTATGGCGACGATTTTAAGGTGGAATGCCCAACCGGCTCCGGCAACCGTTTGACCCTCTTCGAAGTGGCCAGTGAGATTGCCCGCAGGCTAGGAAGCATTTTCCTGCGCGATTCCGAGGGCCACCGTCCGGTGTACGGGGGCGCCCGAAAGCTTCAGGAAGATCCCCATTGGAAGGACTACATTCTTTTCTACGAGTACTTTCATGGCGACAATGGTGGCGGTCTTGGCGCCAGCCATCAAACCGGATGGACCGGTGTAATTGCTCGCACTCTCGACTTGTTCGCGCGTGTCACACCCCAAAGGATGCTCGAGACCTCCAAAGACGAGGTTGTATCGCGCATGACTCGTGAACAAGTAGCAGGAGTCTAACTCCTGCTAGCCACGTGCTCGCTTCGATGTCTCCGGCTACAACCGCAGACTGACCGGCAATTCCTCTGCCTGGACAAACTCACCAACGTTCTCGCCCTGTTCTGCCCATCGAGACGATGATGGGAGCAGCACTTGGTGTGTCCTTGTGATCTCTTTTGGTCGCTCAGACTTTTAACGCGCGAGCCGACTTTCGCTCGAGGTTAGGGATTTCCCCAGTTGTTGCGATTCTTCACCGCTGCTAACAATGACCCAAGTCCAAGTGAAACCCGCGACTCGTCTCTGAGTCTTCAGGGCGCGGGATGACTTTGCGCAAGCCAGCGATCCCCGGCGGAGGAATCATGAATTCTGCAGCAAAAACCGACACCCCTCGAGTCGACCAATTCTTTATGGCCGAGGAATCAAGATTCGACCGTTGGCGCAACCTGCTGCAAGCGTCGCGGCTGTGGGACCGGTTGTTCACTGCCCACGATTCCAACGTGGCCCAGCATCAAACCGCTGTGAATAAAATCTTCCAGGAATTACGCCAGTGGGAAGATTTCTTCGCTTATCCCGGACAAAATTTGCTCGCCTCGCTCGAGGACCGCATCTCTTCAGGCGATGCCACCGGCGCGGCTCGCGTAAGTCAATCGATCGGCAACGCCCTGCTCACTCGCTCCTATCGTGCTAGCGTCGGGGAATGGGAGAGCGACGACGAAGCGCCCATCAATCTCAGCGAACGCATTCCTGTTACGGGCGAGGATGCAGCCGCGCATCGGCCGTATTTCGAAGTGCTCGTCGTAAGTCCTGCACGCAGGACAGCATGGCAGCAACTGGCGCAGGACCTGCGCAAATTGCGCAGATCGCAAGACAACTTTGTCTATGAACCGGTATTCGTAGCTTCATTTGAAGACGCCGTACTCGCAACGATTCTGAACGGCAGCATCGAAGCGGTGATTGTTTACGAGGGCATCTCGCTTCATTCGTCCCACAACAACCCCGTTTTGCGTGAGTTCCTCACCAGCCACCTGGCCGTCAGCGGCGACTCCGCGAATTCCACTGACTGCAGTATGGCGCTCGCCCAGGGATTGAAACAGTTGCGGCCTGAGCTCGACATCTACTTCCTCAGTGACCGGAAAGTGGAATCAATCGCCGGTGATGTCAACGCGAATTTCCTCCGAAGGGTTTTCTATCAGGTCGAAGAACCGCTGGAGCTTCACCTCAGCATTCTGGATGGCATTGCCGACCGCTTCGATACTCCTTATTTCGACAACCTGCAGAAATACGCCCGGCGTCCCATTGGAACCTTCCATGCTCTTCCGGTTGCCCGCGGGAAATCCATCTTCAAATCGAATTGGATTAGCGACATGGGCAAGTTCTATGGTATCAACCTCTTTCTCGCTGAATCCTCAGCCACCACCGGCGGACTCGACAGCCTCCTCGAGCCGACCGGCAACATCAAGGTAGCCCAGGACAAGGCCGCTCGTGCTTTTGGCGCCGACCACGTTTTCTTCGTCACCAACGGCACCTCCACTTCCAACAAAATGGTGGAACAGGCTCTTTTGGGCCCCGGCGATATCGTTCTGGTCGACCGCAACTGTCACAAGTCCCACCACTATGGCGCTGTCCTTTCCGGTGCTTATCCGCTCTATGTCGAGGCTTATCCACTTACGCAATATTCCATGTACGGAGCCGTCCCTCTTCGCACCATTAAGAAAGCACTGCTCGATTTGAAGGCCGAAGGACGTTTGGATCGCGTTCGCCTGTTGGTCCTTACGAACTGTACCTTTGACGGACACATCTACAATCCTGAACGCGTTATGGAGGAATGCCTCGCCATCAAGCCCGACCTCATCTTTCTTTGGGACGAAGCATGGTTTGGATTCGCACGGTGGAGTCCCTTCTATCGCCGGCGCACCGCAATGGGAGCCGCAGCCATCTTGGAAAAGAAATTCAAGGATCCCTCCTATCGAGATGCCTATCAGGAGCAGGGAAAAAAGCTCGGAGCCGACCTCAAGGTCGACGAAAAAACGCTCCTTGGCACTCGCCTGCTGGCAAACCCTGACAAAGTCCGTCTGCGCGTTTATCAAACCAATTCGACTCACAAATCCATGTCGTGTTTGCGCCAGGGTTCCATGGTGCTGGTTAAGGATCAGGACTATCACACCGTCGAAGAGCAATTCCACGAAGCGGTTTTCACTCACGCTTCCACTTCTCCCAACCTTCAGATCATCGCCACGCTGGATGTAGCGCGGCGCCAGATGGAGTTGGAGGGGTACGAACTCGTGAATCGTGCCATCCAGTTGGCGCTCGATGTCCGGCGCGAAGTCAATTCCCACCCGCTCATCTCGAAATACTTCCGTGTGCTTGGCGCCGACGAGATGATCCCTGCGGAATTTCGCAATTCTGGATTCGTGGACTATCTCACCGCGGGCGTCAATTGGGCCACTGTGGTGAAGGCCCTCAAAGAAGACGAATTTGCGCTTGACGTCACCCGCCTCACGCTGGTGTGCGGCTCCGCCGGATTTGACGGCACGCAATTCAAGAATCTACTCGCTGCCAACTTCGACATTCAATTAAACAAAACATCGCGCAACAGCGTTCTGCTCCAAACCAACATTAACAATACACGCAGCGACATCGCGCAACTCATCAAGGTCCTTGTTCAGATTAGCCAGGGTGTAGAAAAGAAACTAGTCGAAGGTGGCAAGCCGGCGAAGTTAGCCTTTGATGCGCGTGTTAAATCCCTAATGACCGATGTCCCGGATCTTCCCAATTTCAGTCGTTTCTTTGACCGCTTCCGTGAAAATCCGTCCAGCAGGACGAATGAAGGCGATATGCGCGCGGCCTTCTTCGCGGCTTACCGCGAAGATCAGTGTGAGCATCTGAAGCTGTCCAGCCCTGAAATCGATAAGCGTCTGAAGGACGGCCCCGAGTTGGTTTCTGCCAACTTTGTCATTCCATATCCCCCGGGCTTCCCCATCATGGTGCCAGGCCAGGTCATCAATGCGCAGACCATTGAGTTCATGCGCAAGCTCGACGTTAGGGAGATCCACGGGTTCAGCGCCGCACTCGGTCTGAAGCTATTGAATCCGTCGTTTCTGCAATCGGTGAATCTGCCTGCTAAGGAACCAATCACAAGTACGGCGAAGCACGGAAAACCAAAGACTGCGCGTGCCGCGTCGGGAGATTGAGGCACTAGTTGCCTTTTTCTTTGTCGTCGGCTTGAACCGACGAAATTCGAAGCAACGGTAATTTCACTTTGTCTGAGGAGGAAAGCTATGGCCACTCCAGTCGTACGTCGCCTCTCGGTGACTCTCGAGCAACAAAAACAACTTGAAAAGCTGAGCCCTTTCGAGTTGAAAGATAAACTAATCCATTTGGCCAGCGAAACCGCTCGCCACAGTGCGGAGACCATGTTGAATGCTGGCCGTGGCAATCCCAACTGGATTGCCACGACTCCCCGTAACGCATTCTTCACTCTCGGTACATTTGCCGTCCACGAGTCGAAACGAGTCTGGGACGAGCCCGATCTGGGCGGCATGCCGCAAAAAAGTGGAATAGCCAAACGTTTCATGGACTTTTTGGCGGCAAATCCCACTGCGCCAGGAGTGGGCCTGCTTCGATCAGCCATCGAATATGCAGTGAACGAATTCAAGTTCAACCCAGACGCCTTCGTTCACGAGCTGGTCGACAGCATCATCGGCGATCAATATCCTTCCCCTGATCGCATGCTCGTCCATGCCGAGCGCGTCGTTCACGAGTATCTGGCCAAGGAAATGTGCGGTGGCAAACCGCCCGCTGGAACTTTCGACATCTTCGCCGTCGAGGGCGGCACTGCCGCTATGTGCTACATCTTCGATTCGCTGCTCGTGAACCGCCTCTTACATCGGGGCGACCGGGTTGCTCTCGCTCTTCCGATGTTTACCCCGTACATCGAAGTCTGCCATCTAGATCGATTTCATTTCGATGTTGTTGAGATCAATGCCAGCGAGGTTTCTCCCACCGACGGGAGACACACTTGGCAATATCCCGATACCGAAATCGACAAGCTCAAAGATCCCTCCATTAAGGCGCTCTTCTTTGTAAACCCTAGCAATCCCCCTTCCGTCGCCATGCGCAAAAGTTCCATGGATCGATTGGCGGCCCTGATTCAGAAAGAACGCCCGGACCTGATTGTGGTCACCGATGATGTCTACGGTACCTTCGTGCCCGGCTTCCGTTCCTTGATGGCCGAAGTTCCGCACAACACCATCGGCGTTTATTCCTTCTCGAAGTATTTCGGCTGCACCGGATGGCGCCTGGGCGTCGTTGCGATTCATCAGGACAATATCTTCGACAAAGCCATCGCGAAGTTACCCGGAGAAGTCCGCAGGGAACTGAACACTCGTTACGGACCATTGACCCTACATCCAGAACAGATCAAGTTCATTGATCGCATGGTCGCAGATAGCCGTTGCGTCGCTCTCAATCACACTGCCGGCTTGTCTTTGCCCCAGCAAGTCCAGATGACCTTGTTCTCTCTGTTTGCTCTGTTGGACAAGGACGACCGCTACAAAAAACTCACAAAGCAAATCGTGGAACGTCGCTTGCAAGCCTTGTGGGCTGGCATGAAGCTGCCGCTTCCTCTGGATCCCATGCGCGCGGATTATTACGCCACCCTCGACATCATGGTCTGGGCCGAAAAGATGCACGGACCCAGGTTTGTCGAGTTCCTCAAGAAAAATTACCACCCCTTTGATGTCCTGTTCGCTCTTGCAGAGAAATTCTCCACCGTTCTCCTCAACGGAAGCGGTTTTGCTGGCCCCGACTGGTCCGTGCGAGTTTCTCTGGCTAATCTGCCCGATGAGGCTTACTCCAAAATCGGCGAACAACTCACCACTGCGGTGCAAGTCGCGGTTGATGCTTGGAAGGCTCAGGTTCCTGCCTAAGGAGGTTACGATGTTCGTCTTTTCCTGGTTTGCCGCGACCCTCCGACAGTACCCCGAGATCGCCATCTTCCTCACTCTGGCTCTCGGCTATTACTTCGGCAAATTTACGTTCAAGGGCATCGGCCTGGGCTCTGTCACCGCTACACTGCTGGCTGGCGTCCTCATTGGACAAATCGGCATCAGCATCTCGCAGCCGCTCAAGTCCACAGTCTTTCTTATGTTTCTATTTGCGGTCGGATACGGTGTTGGTCCGCAATTCGTTCGTGGTGTCGCCAAGGACGGCGTACCGCAAGCGCTTTTCTCCGTCGTCCAGTGTCTCTTCAGCCTGGCGATCCCTGTCGCGATCGCCAAATTCGCTGGCTACGACCTCGGCTATGCTGCGGGACTCTATTCCGGTTCCCAGACCATTTCCGCGGCCATGGGCCTCTCCACCGACGCCATCAATCGATTGGGGCTGGCCGCGGAAGAAACCAAGAAATTGCTCGACTCCATGCCCGTCGCTTACGCCGTCACCTACATGTTCGGCACCGTCGGATCGGCCATCGTCATTGCTCTCGTCTGCCCGGCGCTCGTTCGCATGGACCTCGTCCGTGCTTGCAAAGAATACGAGGAAAAATTTGGTGGCAAGAAAGAACTCGGAGGGGCGGGCTCTGCCTGGCATCGTTGGGAGTCCCGCAGCTTCCGCGTGCAGCCGGGTGGCAAAGTTGCTGGCCTTCGTGCCATCGAAGCCGAAGCGCTGGTCCCCGACGCGCGTGTCTTTATCCAGCGTGTTCGCAGCAACGGTACCGTCGAGGATGCCACGGTGGACACCGTGTTGCAGGAAGGCGATATCGTCAGCGTCGCCGGCGCACGCGAAGTTCTCGTTAAGGTAACCGGTGAAGGAGCCAGAGAGGTCGACGATCCCGAATTGCTCAGCGTCCCCATCGAGGGCGTCGATGCCTACGTTACCAACAAATCCGTGGATGGCAAGACCTTGGCCGAACTCGCGCAACTTCCCGGCTCTCGCGGCGTCTTTCTGCGGAAGATCACTCGCGGCGCTACCGCCACCTCTATTCCCATCATGCCGAATACTAAGATCTACCGCGGCGACATTCTAACCATCGTTGGCCGCACGCAAGACACTTCGGCAACCGCCAAAATGCTAGGTGTCGTGGACCGCCCGACCGACGTTGCCGATGTCGCCTTCATCGGAGCCGGAATCGCTGTTGGCGCCTTGATTGGCGCGCTTGTCTGGAAAGTTCACGGCATTCCACTCACGTTATCCACCGCGGGCGGCGCGCTCATCGCCGGACTTGTTCTCGGCTGGCTGCGTTCGACGCGTCCCTCCTTTGGCCGCATTCCTTCTCCGACCGTTTGGTTCATGAACTCGGTCGGTTTGAATATCTTCATCGCCATTGTCGGTATCTCCGCGGGCCCAGGATTCGTCAACGGGCTTCGCACGCAAGGAATTAGTCTCTTTCTTTGGGGAGCGGTTGCTACCACTCTGCCTCTCATCCTCGGCTTGTATGTCGGCAAGTACGTTTTCCGATTCCACGATGCAATTCTGCTGGGCATTCTCTCCGGAGCCCGCACTACCACTGCTTCTCTCGGTTTGGTGTGTGATCGCGCGCACAGTCAAATACCCGCACTCGGCTACACCGTAACCTACGCCGTCGGGAACACTCTGCTCACCATTTGGGGCATGGTTCTCATTCTTTTGCTGTCGTGACGGGACTCCTGAATTCATTCAGGCGTCCCCGTAGGTGACGCCGCAAAAGGACGGCTTATGGATTGGATCTCGCACCTACTTACGAAGTATCCGGAGATGGCAGTTTACCTCGCCATTGGAATCGGCTACCTCATCGGAAAGTTGAAGTTTCGTGGCGTCGGTCTCGGCGTGGTCACCGGTTCTCTCCTCGGCGGCATCCTCCTCGGCAATTTCTTTTACGTTCCTGTTTCCGACCAGGCGAAGTCCACGTTATTTCTCCTCTTTCTCTTCGGTATCGGATACTCGGTCGGTCCCAGTTTTTTCCGCAGCCTCAAGGGAGACGGTTGGCGATGGGGTGTGCTTGGCGTTTTTGTCCCTGCGATGGGCCTTCTCGCCGCATACTCCGTGGCCAGACTCTTGCATCTCGATCCGGGCTATGCCGCCGGCTTGCTTTCGGGTTCCCTCACGGAATCTCCTGCAATTGGTACGGCCAGCGAGGCTATTCGGGCATTGTCCGTGTCCGCCGAACAAAAGGATCTCTGGGTGGCCCATATCGCCGTGGCCGATGCCATCTGCTACATATTTGGTACCTTGGGCGTTATCTGGTGCTGCAGCAGCCTGGCCCCAAAACTTCTCCGCTTTGACCTTCGCGCGGAATCCAAGAAAGTTGAAAGCAGTCTTGGCATTCACGCTGCAAAGGCCGGAGTTCAATCTGCATGGCAATCGGTGGGATGCCGCGCATACAAAATTCCGCACAGTGCCGCTATCGTTGGAAAGACTCTAGCGCAGGCCGAGACATCCGTGCCCGGAGTACGTCTCTTCGTCGAAAGGATTCGCCGTAACGGTGAGATCTTTTCACCCCTCAAAACCACCATTCTCGAGGCAGACGACACTTTGGCAATTCTGGGCCGCACCGAGATTCTGCTAAAGGTCCTTGGCCCAAGCGCCACCGAGGTTGCCGACTCCGAATTGCTTCAGATTCCCGTCGCGTCCTTCGACCTCTATGTCACTAGCAAGCGTGTCGCCGGAAGAACCCTGCAGGACCTTGCGGACAACCTCGACGAGGCTAGGGGCGTTCTTCTCCGCGGAATTATGCGCGGAGAGCAGGTGATTCCGATCGGAACGGAGACCGTAATTGAACGCGGCGACACTCTGCAGGTCACGGGATCGGAAGTGAACGTTCAACAACTCGCGCCTTTGGTCGGAACGATCATCAGGCCAACTGAAGAAAGCGATCTCTCTATCCTCGGGCTCGCGGTATTCGTGGGAGTGCTGCTCGGCGCCGTAATCGTTATCCCCGTCGGCGGTCTCAGAATATCTCTCGGCACCAGTGTCGGGACTCTCCTTGCAGGTGTTGTCGTCGGATGGATTCGGTCCGAGCGGCCCTGGTTTGCAAGGTTCCCAGACGCGGCCATCCTTTTCATGAGATCGATCGGCTTGGCTGCTTTCGTAGCGATGGTCGGTCTAAAGGCTGGTCCCATTTTTGTGACGGCGGTTCGTGACCACGGCTATGTTCTGTTCCTCGGCGGCATCGTGGTCACTATGTTTCCCCTTTTAACCGGTCTTTTCTTCGGCTATTACGTTCTTAAGGTCAGCCCTGCGCTCCTGGTTGGCGGCCTTGCCGGAGCACAAACAATGATCGCTGGCGTCGCAGCCGTCCAGGAAAAGTCGGACAGCCCTGTTGCGATCCTGGGTTACTCGTGCACCGTGGCTTTCGGCCACATTTTTCTGACCACTTGGGGAACCATCATCGTTTCCCTGATGACCTAGGATCAATCTGGTGGCGGCAAAAGATTCATAAATTTGCTCCGCTGCCCGAAGAATCGCACCGGCGACTCGTTCAGAGACCAGGAGGTACCGATGAAAATCCACAAACTCTATTTCATAACGGCCATTTTTTTGTTGGCAGCTATGACTCCACCAAATGCCGCGGCCCAATCCCAAGCTCCTTCCGACGAGACACAAACTCTTCGAAAACTCGTCGATCAAATGCAGGCCCAGATGGCCAAAATGCAAGCGGAAATCGATCAGCTCAAAGGCACGAAAACAGAGGTATCACCCACTCAACCCGTTCAGACCCCAACGACTTCGCCAGCCCCTCCACCTCGACAAAATGGCACCATTCGAGCTGCGGAACCCCCGCGCGTAGGAACCACGTCCGAGCATGTCGGCGATGCCACATCCAACTACCGGGAATTCTCCGAGGACACCTTCGCAGCCGCTCGCTTCAACAACGTTCCTCTTGACCCAAAGTATCAAGGTTTTTTTCAGTTGCCAGGAACGCAGACCATCCTGAAAATCGGAGGCTACTTTAAGACAGATTTCACGTACGATCTGAAGCCCGCGGGAAACACCGAGTCGTTCATTCCGTCTTCGTTTCCCATCCCCCAGCCAACTTCCGTAAACAACACCACCATATCCGTCCGGCCGACTCGCCTGAACTTGGACTTCAGGATTCCCTATACGCAAGTCGGAGAAGTGCGCTTTTATGTGGAAGGCGATTTTTTCGGCACGAGTTCCACCACTCCCAGGCTCCGTCACGCCTATGCACAAGCCAGAAACCTGCTGATCGGCCAGACGTTCACAAACTTCATGGACCCCGATGCTTCCCCGGACGGCCTGGACTTCCAGGGACCCAATGGCATGGTCAGCCTCCGCAATCCCCAATTTCGCTATGGATTCGCGCTTAGTCCCCACACGACTCTCCACATTTCCGTGGAGAAGCCCAGTTCAGACGTTATTTTCAAGACCCCACAATTTAACGCTCAGCCGAACGCTCCGAGTCCCGATGGCACAATTCGCTTCCGCGAGGAATTCGAACGCGGACATTTCCAGGTTGCCGGATTATTCCGTTCTATTGCCGCGTTTCTGCCGGATGGGAGAACCGATTCCGTTTTTGGCTGGGGGGTAAACACGTCTCTAGGCTTGAATACTTTCGGCAGAGACAACTTGATCCTCGCTGTCGCCTTCGGGCACGGCATTTCTCGCTATATTCAGGATACTTCCGGATTGGGGATTGATGCCGAGCCAGCTTCAGGTGTGAGTACTCATTTGGTGGCGACTCCAGCGGTGGGAGTGGAGGCATCCTACCAGCACTACTGGTTTAAGAGGTTGCGTTCCAGCGCGATCTACTCGTACGCGGCGGTGAACGATACCGATTTGGCGGCCCCAACAACTTACAATCACGCCACCTACACCGGCGCCAACCTGATCTGGAATCCTGGCGGCTCGCTCAACGTCGGCGCCGAGTTCTTATACGGCTGGACCATGCTGCAAAATGGACAATCAGCAAATGCCCCGCGCATCCAGTTCAGCGCAAAATACAGCTTCGTCAAAGTGGAACCCGACCAAAAAAAATGATCGATCGTCAACAAAGGTTAGCGGCTGGCATCCAGCCAGAACGATGGGACGCCTAAGATCTCTCGGCGACCACAGGTAGTGCATTTGGAGTGAGTTCCAACGAACTGGGGGAATCCCTAGTAGCTGCAAAATCAGCGCCAGTCGAAGATTTGGTGGGGAAGATGGCAGCTGCTCCTCAGATGCGGCGCGCAATCCCCCCAAAACCGACAAAACCCAGACAGCCTTAGCAAGGAGAAATCGTTATGCCAGTTAAGAATCCAAAGGAACTATTTGTGACAATTCTAAGCCATGTACGACACGGCACAGAGCGTTCAGCAGCGATCTACAAGGAGCTGGGCGAATTGGCCCAGAATTCGGAAATACAGGAGGCCCTTGGGGCACGCGCTTTCGTGTCTCAGCAAGACCTCGCCAAGCTGGACGAGGCTTTCAAAATCATCGGGGAGAAACCGCTGAACGTCACCGGACGCTTGCACGATGTGTTCGTCGAGGATTTTCGCAGAGAGGTTGCGGAGATCCAGTCGCCGGAGGCGAGGCGGCTATTTGTATTGGCAAGGGCCAATCAATTGAGTCACATGCGCACGGCGGAATACGTCACGCTGGTCGCTGCCGCCGATCTTTCCGGTCACTATGGCGTCGGTGTGCTGCTGGAGAGCTGCCTCGCCGATCATTTGGCCTTCGTCGAAAGGACAAAACGTTTGATCCGGCACGTCATCGAAGCGAAGCTCACGGCGAGAGCTACAGGCTGAGCCCCTCAATCCCAACGAAGCGAAGGACAGTGCGCATGGTCCTGTATCGTAGACGAGGCGGGACCGTGCGCGCGCTTCCGGGGCCAACCGCAAGTTCTGTATTTCAATCCGATCCCATCTGGAAGACGTGATGGGTAAATGCACCCACTACTAGAAGTTTGCCTAGGGGAAAACAAGAATGCCCGTGTTCCATTCTTTGGGGGCGAGTTGTCTAGATTCCGCCCCAAGCCGTCCGTCAATGCGAATAGAAGCATGATCGGATCAGTGGCGCGGAGGTTTTCCAGAAGTGAAGATAACTCTGAAATATATTCTTGCTGCGATGCTTGCCTGCTTTCTCTCGCCTCAAGCACTACTTTTTGCACAGCAAGAGCCAGATATCTTCTCTGGCGGTCGGGACGTTCTCTACGCCCAGCCGTACTTGCTGCATTCAATCGATCAGGCTTGGTATGCCCCACTGCCTTCAGCCACTCCTGGCGCTCCTTTCGGCCCAGACTCCCTTTCAACTCGTTCCTCTGTCGTTCCTCGGAATGACAAGCCATTCGGCGATCCAAAAAGTTCCGACGTCCTACTCAACCCTGATGCCCAAGAAAATAAAAAGAAAAACAAGAATACCTTTCGTTGGAAAGCCGCTCTCGGTGAATCCCTCCTTTACACAGGGATCATGCATAGCTTTGACATCGCGACGGAGCCCGGCACGCGCGACACCCTGAACGGTCACTGGTTTCAAAATTACACGGCGTCGGTCTCTGAACTCCGTGGCTGGAGCGACAGCGACACGTTTATGGCTCCTTACGTCGGGCATCCTATCGAAGGGTCCATTTTCGGATTCATCGAGCGTCAAAACGATCCCAAATACAGATATGTTCAATGGGGCGACGGGCGCGATTACTGGATCAGTATGTTCCGCTCGATGGCGTACTCGGCGATCTGGCATACGCAATGGAAAATCGGCCCAGCGAGCGAGGCTTCTATCGGTAACGTGATGCTTCATGCTTCGCCGGGCTTCATTTGCCTTGTAGATACGCCTACCCTGGGTTTCGTGGTCATGCTCGCCGAAGACGCGGCTGATCGATATGCCATCATGGGCCTGGAAAATCGGAGCACGAATCGTCCGCTCATTATCCTGGCGCGAAGTTTCCTGAATCCGGGCCGTACCTTCGCCAATATGATGGCCTTCCAAGCCCCGTGGAGTCGCGATACGCGCATGGGCCTGTTTGGCAATAATTATGAGATTCGTAAACAACTGGTCGGCGAATTTAAGGACGGAAGCGGAGAAAGACCTTTTGTCTATGTGAAGGAAGCTTGGAAACCAGAGGGCGTGGACTTCAATCATCCGCGTCCCAAAGAGGCGGACATCGAGCTTACGGCCTTCCCCTACTACGAGACCTTCCTTGGTGGAGGTTCATGCATCGGAGGCGGGGGCACCGGCGCTGCCCGCGTTAATCCCAAACTCCAGGTGATCACCGAAGTTAGTGGCTGTTTGATTATGCATCAGCCGCGATCCAACATGAGTGCCGACTCCCTTTTTTACGCCGGCGGTTTCCGCTGGACTCCCCTGGCGTCTCACCGTTTTTCTCCTTTCGGCCAATTCACGTTTGGCGGAAGAAAAGTGACGCAGGAAATCGACAATTCGACGCTGCATGAACAGTTGCTGAAGGAATGGAACAACGGCAGCGGCACCCTTGGGCACTATCCGAAGAGGAGCGCTTACGAGTTCGAGACTGCGCAGAACGGCCCCAGCATTGCAGTGGGTGGCGGGTTCGACTGGGTAGTGACGCGGCCTTTCGCCTGGCGCGTGCTCAACATCGAGTACACTCACTCCTGGATGAATGACGTAGCTCAGATCCACCCGCAGGACGGTTTGAAGATATCGACACAGGCCGTGGTTCGCATTGGCACTTGGTAGCGCACTGTGGACGACTGTCAGAGTTTGATTACTTCTTTGGTCAGCTTCGTTGTCGTAAGGGAAAGGTGATGACTTTAGGTCGCGACGCCAAAATTCGGGCCTGTCGATCCTACATCCACCCGTTTCACCATGCGATTGATGCGATTCCGCACCGTAAGCTCCGGGATATTCAGCTTCGCCGCGATATCCTTCTTCGTCAATCTCTCGACCACCGGGTTGACCGGTTGCCGCTGGCGCAGCTTCATCGTCCGGAGTTGTGCCGCAGCTTCCCGCGCCGCACCGCCGGCAGTGCGCGCGAAACGCTCAAATATTACAGCGCAGAGTCGTGGTGGGCAGATGGCCTCGCCTTTCGACGTGGCGCGAATTGCCGCCACAACGTCCGACGCCGACGCCTCCTTCAGGATATATCCGCTGACACCAGCACGCACTGCTTGAAGAAATTGCTCGGAATCTCCTTCCATCCCAATCAGAACTGTTTTGAATCGGCGCGTTAGGAAGTTGTCTGCTGCCAACGGGCGCATCGGACGCTTCGGATCGAAAGAATCCAGGGCCAGTACGTCGCACAGCGTGTCCAGGTCGTCGGGTAAAGACGCAGTCTCATCCGTTTGGCCGACAACCCGAAGATCTGATCGCTTGCGGAATAGGTGGCCGAGGGCTTCGCGCAAAAGTCGATTTTCGATCATTAAGTAGACGCGAATTGGGGACTGTACTGCTTGGCTCAAGGTACCCCTCCTGGTCGAAATAGGAGCGGGGCGCGAGACTACAGTGGGGACGTATGTACATTGCCGTATGAGTCGGTCCCCATAACATGTCCGCTCACCCGACCTATCAGAAGATGATTAAGGATGGGACAAGTCCCGAACCGCACCCACGCGTTCATACAGTGATCCCTAGTCACCGGCTAGCCCTTTGTTTAGCAGGACCTTGACTTCGACGCGGCGGTTTTCTGCGCGTCCGGCTGCGGTCTCATTCGAAGCTACTGGCGCCGCTTCACCCATGGCCCCTGGTGCCACAATGTGTCGAACTGGCACGCCACAGTTCTGTAGCAAAAAGGCGATTACGTTCTGTGCGCGCTCCATGCTCAGATTCTGGTTCATTGCCGCATCGCCGCTGGAATCGGCAAAGCCCTTCACCTGGATGATGTAACCCTTGAGGCTGACGGCATCCTGCGCCAATTTCTTCAGCGCTTCTTGATCCGTTTCGGAGATGTCGGTGGCGCCGCTGGCGAAGTGGACATCCAGTTGAGACTTCGTATCGTAATCGCTCAATTCAGAAAAGCGCTTGCTGGCTGCCGCGGCTTCCGCCGCGTTGGCGTCAATGGCCGCCTTGTTGGCAGCGATATTTTGGCTGTTCGCATCGATGCCCTGCTTGTTTGCCTCAATGTTCCGCTGATTGGCGGCTACTTTCTGTTCTGTAGGACTTAGACCGGCCTGGATCATCTCGGCCGTTTCTAAATCGTCTCCATCGAAGGTGATGGATTTGGCAAGGACGTGCGTGGCATCCTGGCTTGTGCCGTCAATCGAAACCTTGAGGCCGGGAATCAATACCGCAGCGGACATTTGCTTCTTGCGAATGCCAAGCCCTTTCGGCTGTTGCACCTTGGTGTCGTCATCGAGAGTAACGGTCATCGAGCTTCCGTCGGGAGTCTTGAGGACAACCGTGTCACCGGTACGAGCGGTGATTAGCCCTTTAACCTTTGTCTTTTCGCCCTGTGCATACGCCGAGAGCAGTCCGACAAAGCATGTCGCCAGCAGGCCCACTGCGATTCCCATTCGTTTCTTGCGCATTGTGTTCTTCTCCTTTCAAGCTTGAACCATTCCCATACTCGTCATCTACCCGTGCATCAGTCATCTGGGTTTCCGGCGTCGACCGGAGAATCGATCTAGAAAGAAGATGATCCACGTTGCCATATCAAATTTGTGCACGTCTTGTGGTAGGTCATTGGCCTCCAAAGTCTGATCAAAGCGCCTGTCGGAAAAGCGGGTACTAGACCGACGATGTCGCTGAAGAACTTGGGGACAGTTTGGAAGATCCCGAATCCCCTTTGTCTTCGGAATCGACGGGTTTGCACCGATCGCTCAAGTGTGACCCGCGCGCAATTGTTAGACTAGGCCCGGTCCCATGCAACTGGGGGAACCCCTAGTGGCAACGGGGACCAGAACGCTCTAGCCTTCCGAAGCGGACGTGACCTTCTTACGTCCGAAGTCGGGCCTGCCATTGACTTCTAGGGCGGGGAAGATGGCAGTCCCCTTTCTATTCGGTTCGGCGGATTCACAGGCGCGTGGAGTGGCGTGCCTTAATCGTTTCGACTTGACGAGATCTCCGGTTTCCCACTTGAGGTTTATTGCTCGCGACTCTGCCTTGGCTTGTTTGCTTATCTTTTTTGCGTTCTCGAGTCCGGGCTTTGCTGACTGCCAGTATGTGCCCGCTGGCAGATCGCTTTGGATTCGTCTGCGAGATCCGGTAGCTTCCTACAGTTCCAAACTCGGCGCAACCGTGCGCGCCATCCTGATTCAGTCGCCCGAGTGTGATTCTCGCCCGGTTTTTCCGGCTGGCCTCGAGATCGCTGGAACAATCACCAGAATTCGCAAAGTCGGCCTCGGATTTATC